>UEXM01001655.1_pt1 | contig 17874 bp, 30 predicted proteins | sample 1796661 | NCBI WGS metagenome assembly UEXM01 (sample SAMEA4772469, study PRJEB27181) | metagenome | reverse complement strand
GTTCACCACGAAGGATGGCCATGGCTGGGCGTAAAAGGTTCTATACCACGATTCTAACCCGCCAGGTCACATAAACCACGATTATTTCTTTGTACGTTTTGGCTTTTTAGCTGTCTTCGCTGATTTTTTGAAATCTTTTGCTGTTGGTGCGCCAGGATCACCAGCTTTTCTCATTTTTTCACCAGATCCGGCCGCAATTCGCTTTTTCTTGGCTGCAATATTGGCGTACAAACCCTTCTTTTTCTTTTTGGAGGGACGGCCCTTTTTGCTTCCGTAAGTTCCTGGTCCTTGGGGCATGACGAGGCTTGGCTTTGGCCTATTCTAGCCCTTCGTCCCAGTCAGCAGCCACATTGAAGTGTCCCAAATGCGGAGGCAAAACCCGTATTACCAACGTGAACAACAAAAGCCCCGAAGAGACACGCCGCTATCGCAGGTGCCCTGACTGCGATTACAACTTTGTGACCACACAGCCCCCAGACAAAGAGTCGCCAGAAGTTATCACAGACAAATTGCCATGTTTATCCCTTAAAGGGGAAGACAACCCCAGAGCAAAGCTCACAGAAGCCAAAGTAATTGCAATGAGGAAGTACGCGGCTGAAGGCAACAGTTCTTTTGAATGCGGTCTTGTCTGGGACGTATCTCAAAAAGTGGCTTGGAACGCAATCGTTGGCAGGACGTGGAAGCACGTTAAGTAATTACTTCAATACAGCCGATAAGACGTAGCGCCCATTGTTTCCGGTTTTGCCAAATTGAACTGTTGTAAAACTAAATAGCCGAATGCGTCAAATGCGTGGTCTACACCCAGGTTTTTGTTGGGTAGGCCCGTTCCAGGGGAATATGTAAGGGTGCGGAGAGATTTTATGAGTTCTTTGCAGCGTGGGTGGATGTATGTGCGGCGGTCGCCGCTTGCGTCCATTAATGCTGTGTTTACTGCGGTTATTTTGTCGCGGATTTTCCAAGGGGCGCGGGGGGATTGCACTGTGAACCCGCTGCGGCGCAGGATTGTGTGGTCGGTTACGCCGACACCGGAGGTTTTGCGGGCTCCGCCGGTTGGGTCGGGGCAGGCATAGACACGACGGTCCACGCCATAGCGGCGGGTTACTTCTTCTGCGAAGTCCCAGGTGGTTGCCCCGCCTGTGAGCATTATTTCGTCAAAAACGTAGAGGATGTTGTCCTTTTTTACGGCGCAGATGCCGGACATTGGGTCCACGTTGAAATCGACTCCTAGTAATAAGGGGAGGACGTTGATGTCTAGGGCGTCGGTTGAGATGTTTGCGTCGTTGAAACTTACGGCGACTAGGCCGCTCAGGTTTTCGAAGCTGGCCTCAAATTCTTGGCGGAATGTGCGGGCGTCTAATTGAGCGCGGGCGGCCTCAACTTCTTCGGCTGGGACGTTGCCTCCTTCAATGGTTGTGTAGCACCAGCGTTTCCACTCGGCGGTGGGGTCTTCGTCGCAGTAACACCACAGGTCGTAGAACCAGCTGGCCGTTCCATCCGGGGTGGAGATGAAAAGTGCCCAGCCTTGTTTGTCTGCGAGGGCGGGGCGGATTACCTCGAACCAGACCTCTGCCCCCATGAAGGCGGCTTCGTCTAAAACTACGCCGGAAAGGCTGCGGCCACGAAGGGCCATGGCGTTTTCAGTGCCTTTTAGTTCGATTGTAGAGCCGTTAACTAACTCGAGTTTTAGGTCGGTTTCGTTTTTTCCTTTTATCCAGGGTTTAGGTACAAGTTTTTTGAGCACTTTCCAGGCAATATCTTTTGCCATTCGGTATGTAGGGGCGCAGTAGAAGAACGTGCCACCGGGACTTTCGATGGCGCCGCGAAGAAGTTCTACGCAGGAGAGGTAGGACTTACCGAAGCGGCGGCCTGCGACGAGGACGCGGAAACGACGGCGGTCGTTGAATACTTGCCCCTGTGCCCAGCGAAGAGTTAAGGGGTCTGCGGTTTTTACTGCCATGAGTATTACATTAGCGTGCTTTTCAACCCCTACCCCCGGTGGGTGTGCTACAGTGATTGAGTCCTCAGATCTTTCAGTAAGTTCCCCGGTAACTAGTACACAACTACTACATCTGCAACCCCTCCCCCTACTAGTACAAATGTTTCGGGTGCGGCTCGCTTTCTGTAATACAGTGTAATATTACAAAATGCTACAGTAACAGCAGAAGAAATATATTGTGCTATAGTAGGAATGTAGGGAAACCTGCACCTAGACAACCAAATACGTTCCACCCATGAACAAGCTCAACCCGAAGGATCGGTTCTTGTATGCTTTGCAAATTCGTAAGTCTTTGCATTCGCTGATGACATCATCAGAGGCAGAAATGCACGGAGGTATCTTCGAATACCTTCAAGATTATATTAACGAACTTGCAGAAGATATAGAAGTCGATCTTCCTAACCTTCCGCAATAGTCAAAGGCCCTATATTGGGCCTTTTTTATTTGTCCTCGACTTTTATACATAGTTCGGGAACTTGCAGCGCAATTTGTTCCGGTGCACTCTCGCCAATAACTTTTCCCATGTCGCCTAAAAGTGTGGCAACTGTTTGATAATGGCCACGTTTTAACGCCCGTTTGATGGTGCTTAGGCGCAAAGCTTGGATTTGGTTCAACAATTCTTCACGTGTTCCTTGTTGCTCCTCCCTTAGGAGCGTCATGGCTCTTTTGTAGTCCTCGTGGGCAGTGCGTAAGGAGCAATTGAACCGAGAAACCACCTTGGTAGCCACTTCTATGCGGGTTCCGCCTTCCAAAATGTAGGTATACGCCGCTTGTGCCCTTTCCTCCACGCGATGCGCTGCACCTTTGCCTTTACGCCACCGCTTCGACTCATCGTCGGCAACGCTGGTCTTTTTTGGCTCGGCAGTTTCTGACATTCCAAACGCCTAAGATTCTCCAAAGTATAACGAAAGAGCGGCGATTAAACCGCTCCACGTTTAGATCAAACGGCCACCATCTCAACGAACCAGGAAAGAGCTTCGCGCTCATGATCGGAAAGTGAGAGACGCCCGCAATCGCTCGGGCCCCAGCTGTACTGAAGGCTGATCGAATCAGCAGCCGGGACGCCATGCTGCCCGAAATCTCCATCAATCCAGCAGCTAGGACCACCGACAGAAAGCCAGATCTCGAAACTATCGGGATCTGTGGGAGTCGTTCCAGCAGTCCAGCGGGCACGGTATTCGATGCTGAGCGGCAGCTCATACGCTGCTTGGCTCACGTGATCGTGTAGCTCGTAAGGCTCCGACATTTCTGCCGGGTTCCAATCGTTATCACTGAGAACTTCGCGAGCCTCAAAGCTGAGGGTGCTGAGTTCCATGGGAGTCGATTGGGCCATACGGTCCAGGTCATAGAGACCAAAGATCCGAGCCAATGCGGCAGTGGCGTTTTGCTCTGCGGGTGTTGTCGTTGTGGTCATGGGTGAACCTTGGGGTTGACTACTCTGCTACATTAACACAGTCCAAGCGTTTAGCAACGATGGGCCACCCAACGATCCATCCAAAATCATGGGATAAAGAATGAAACGAACAACCGAGCAAAAAGAGCTACAGCACGAAGAGGCGAAGCGACTTCTCGACATGGGCTTAAAAAGCGCCGATGTTGCTGCCACGCTCCAGCGTGAATACGGCATCAGTCGGGCCACGGCTTACCGAGACGTGGATGCCGCAGACCTTCAACGCTACGCAGAAGATGCGGGCATTCAATGCGAACCCGTTCCAGGGATTAGCTACGAAGACCGCGACGCGCTCATGAGAATGACGCGCCAGCTATTAATCACGGCTTACAAAGCGGGCAACGTCCAAGACTATGCACGCTTAGTCCGTGAATACGAAAGACTCGCCCGAATGGGTGGTTTGTCTCAAACAGTCTGAGATTTTGTCTCACATTTACGTACCAGCATGAAACTCACCGACAACGAACTCGCGCTTTTAGCTGACTCTATTTTCTGGGAAATCACAGTCCTGGAAAAGAAAGGATGGCATACGTGCCAGCGAATAACCATTCTCACAGATTTACAAAACCGAATCCACGCTTATTTGGACAGCAAAAAATGAAACTCGCTGAAATCAAAACGGCTGTAATGGCTGGTAAAACGGTCCACTGGGCATCCGATGCCTACGTTGTTATCTACGCTCCACGGATAGAAGAGTTCCTGATCAAGTGCCTGCTCAATGACCACTGCATTGGGCTGACTTGGAAAGATGGCGTGACTATGAACGGCAAGCCGAGCCAATTCTTCGTACCGTTCCAGAAAGGGTCGAAGCCTGTCACAACACGTTCCAGGGCTAAGCAACGGGGAACGTTTATCAAATGCCCTAAATGTGGGCACATAGGTTGTATCTACCACTTTTCGTGGTCTGCTCTGACGTGCCAGGGGTGTTTGCAGATGGTCGATAAATACGACTGGCAGCAGGAAGCGTAGAGATCGTTCCAGTCCTAGGCGAAAGGCCACGTCATTTGTAGGTCAGCGGCATACACGTCCTCATCGTTTATATCGATGGGGCGTGCTGCCACGTAGGCGTTGAACAGCTGTTTTAAACGTTCCAGGGTCATCCTTAATGCTCTGGCTTGTATAGCCACGTTCATCTGTCCCGTATAGAGACATTCCAGTGCTCTACTTAGTTCTTTAGGGCTTGCTGGGCCGTATAAAGGTGCATTCTCTCTAACCATTGACACTCCGCCCCACGTAATTCTAGCTCACTAAGCAAGCGAACCTGCGGTGCTCCACTGCGCCGGGCTACTACAACCGCTCCACACTTAGGCTTTAACCCAGTCAGGTGCTGCAATCCCAGGGAATAAGCTCCGGTTTGGCAGATGTAGTTAGACAACATCTCTTCACTGCGAGCGTTAACGCTGGTTTTCCAGTCAGCAACGCAAAGCGTTCCGTTTACGTCGATTAAGGCGTCAGCCGTTCCAGCCCAGCCACGTGGGTCATGAATGGAAAACTCGATGGCATGAATGGCCGTTACGTTCTCTCCGATCCAAGTCCGTAGACCTCGGGCGTACCCAGAGGCGCTCCAGGGGACTCTAGGAGCCCCTTGAATGGCCTTTTCGATTGCCCAGGTAGTGATTCCTTTAGGAGCACGTTCCAGGCCGTCATCTCCAGTCCTCCAGCTTCCTCGCTTGTTTGCGCTATTTCTTGCCAGCTTTGCCGCCGTCTTGAGGACATACTCCGCGTGATTGTGCGCGAGAGTGCCACGCTCGCAAGCAACATCACGCTCCATGGGAGCAGTTGGGCGTTCCAGCCAGCGGTCGAGTGCATCTTTTTGCCATTGGGGTGAGGTTTCTTTGAGAATGTGTGTCACTGAGGCGTAAGACACGCCGGACTCATCGCGATACACACGGTGCGGGCCAGAGTCATCACGCTCCAGGGTCCAGCGGCGTAATCCCGCTAGTGCGTTTTGTGAATCAGTTACTTGCATCGATTAAGGCAGCTTGTTGTGTTAACCAGGCTTTCTGTAGCTGATGAGCTTTAGGTTCTATCAGGTGCATTGAGCTAACAATTCCCGTGAAGTGTCCCACCGAAACTGAGACTCTTCCATCTTCCAAAATTGTAGTAACCGTGTCAGGCATAGGCTTCTCGTAGTGTTTTTGTACCATTTTGGAAAATGTTTTGAGTAAGTTTAGCGCGTTTTAGGCAAAGGCATTCTTTATGTTTTTACTTAAATTTTGTTCAATAGAAGTTAGAAAATCTGTTTCGTAAAGAGAAACAGGACAACGACGCCCGTTTACATATTGTGGCTGAGTTTTTGGATTTTGCCCCGTACACTCCCGGTAGTAAGCCTTTACCACTCTGCCTATTGATTTAGCTAAATCCGTAGCTTTATGAGATGGAACACCCATATCAACAAGTTTTTCCGAAAGAGTCATAAATCCAGCTGGCTGTAGCTCAGCAACCGCACCACCAGCCGACTTCATGGCCGTGTTTAGAACAACGTCACGCAAAATAAGTTGGGCGCGATCGTCAACTCCACCAAGACGTTCCAGGAGATTAATGCTTTGCTCCACGGTGCTAAGCACGTCAGGCAAAACAGGGGGAGAGATTTGTTGTGGGGAGGTTTTCTCCAGTAACCAACCGTCCATCATCACGGCAAAAGGTGCACTGATCCAGCGAGCCAGGTCTACAGCTACTTGCGAATGAACCCAGGTTTCTGCGCCGTGCTTAACAAGGCACAGCCGAGAGACTGGGATTCCAGTCTCTACTGATAAGGCTTCGAGATACTCAGAAGCACGATCTGTCTGAAAATAGTTTGCCCACCGTTTTTCGTTGGCCTTGCACATGGCCGTGGCGTTCACGTAACCATCAATGATGCGGCGTGGGATTAACGTTCCGTTCCAAGAACGCGTGTGTAGTTGTTCGTTCATGCAGTTTTTTATTTGCTCTGATTATACCTCTACTGAGCAAGGTTGGCTTGTTCTACATTTTTATTGTTCCAAGAATGACCCAGGGTTGTTGTTGCTGTTCGTGGACACTTATAGCTACTTATGACTACTTATAACTACTCATTAAAAAGGGGTACACGCTTGGTGCACCCCCAGAAACTATTCGGCCTTAGGTCAACCCTCTTTGAACGGATTGTCTCCGGTCAATAAACGGCTGATGTCAAAGCCGCTATCACGGGATTCGGTCCAGGCAGTTTCTATGTCGGCCTGAGCGCCTTTTTTGCGTGGTGCAGGGCGCAAGCTGTAGCGGGTTTCTAGGCCGACGCCTTCTTTTCCGAGAACAAAGTCCCAGGCAAGCAGGTCGGCGTAGTCCTCCATTTGGCTGACTGAATCGAGTTCGTTGATCAGGCTCTTTTGACCGAGCTGCATGATCTGAACTGAGCTGGTGTCGTAGTTGTAGACAGGCACGGCGATGGCAAACTTCACCTTGTCGGGTGCAGTGCCTTCACGGTTAAGACGGCGGCTGTAGTCAGCGCCCATCTCTTCTTGGATGTCTTCGGGGCTTGGGTCTTCTGCAAAACGGAACGGCTTTGACTTGCCGTCAGCGGTTTCGCCCCAGCACTCGAAAAACTCAAGGGGCTGGTCGTCCAGAAGAGCAAAACGGACATTGCCGCCGGACTGGATTTTGGAGGGGTTGAGATAACCGCCGCCGCCACCGCCAGAAGCGGCAGATTTGTTTTTGTCTGAGATGAATGGCATGTAGAAAGTTGCTGTGGGCGTGTTGCCCGGTGCCTGTTTATTGTAGCAGGGTGACGTGAAGCGTCAAGTGCGGTAGAATCAAAAAACCCCAGAGCCGGGAATGGCTGCTGGGGTGGTTTGACAACCGACTTAACACTCTCACTGTAGCAGATGATTCTTGCTGATTTTGTTCGTACGTTGCCTAAGACTTGGGCAACTGCTCCGATTTATGCCGCTGGTGTAACGCTTCCTAACGGGAAGATTGCTTGCGGTAAATCACCCCTTGGTCGTGCTTCGAAAGAAGATCTTTCTCCTGAATGCACAGCTAATTACATAAGCGACAGTCCTGAGACGTTCCAGGCAGTCGGTGTTTACAGCGGCACTCGCTCGGGTGGCTTGGTCATCTTTGACGTTGACCGCAACCTTGGCGCCATTGAGGAGAAGTGGGGCGCTGACTTGGAGAAAGCGCCTTGCGTTAGGTCAACCAAGAAGAATGCGGCGAAGTTTTTGTTTGTCGTTCCAGAGGAAGACCGTTTAAGGGTCGCTTCGATGAGCCACGCTGCCGCAGGGCAGGAAGGCTGGGAAGTTCTTTGGGGTGCTCAGGGCGTTCTGTGTGGCGCTTACAAGGATCAGGGTGAGTACACGTTCCAGGGAGACGTGAATGCTCTTCCTGAGGCTCCTGAATGGCTTCTTGAGCGGATGCGGGAGCAGTACCGCAAGGTCAACCAGAAGGACACTGGCCGGAAGCTGCGGGACACGCGCTTTGCTAACCGTTCCAGGGAGGAGAAGATTGCTATTGGGCGGAGTTGCCTGAGTGTTATCGAGCCTCGTGGTGCTTTTAGTGAGCGCTTTTGGTGGGAGATCGGCGCGATGCTTAACAGCGAGCTGCCGAACCAGGATGGTTTGAAGCTCTGGGAAGAGTGGAGCCGTCGTGATAACGAGTATTCGCACGAATGGGAGAGCGGTAAGAATCCTTGTGCTGATCGGTGGGCATCTGGATTCCAAGGTGGTGGCTTGGGTTTTGGAAGTTTGATCAACATGGCTGATGCGGCGGACCCCGAACGAAAACGATTTCAAAGGGACGGTCTTGCACAGCTGGTGGCGGACATCGATGCGACGCCGACGAAATTCAAGCTCGACTTCCTCGGACCAGAAGAGTTAGTTACTCGTGGTCTTGAGATTGAAGAGACCTACGACAATCCGGCTTACGCCGACCAGGCGAAGACCATCCTGGCCAGTGAAGGTGGACGGTCCAGGGAAGGGGCGGCGGCTATTGATCGCCTGATTGATGCACACCTGACCTTTGAGCGGAATAAGGGCTGTAAACCTGCGGACGTGAACGATTTGGACGACACACCTTTCGAGTACACGATTCCGGGCTTGCTGCCTAAGCCTTGGTTGCTGCTTATCCACGCTGATGGCGGCACAGGCAAGTCGGCAATGTGTCAGACGCTGTGTAAGCACATAAGCCAGGGGCGGCCGTTCAACGTCCACGGCGGAATGATGGACGTCCCAAGGGCTAAGTGCCTTTGGTTGAACGGTGATCAGAGTGAGCGGATTACGCGCAGGCAGTTCAATCTGATTGGCGTGGAGTCAGGCGTTGATGTGGTCGCTGAATGGGACATGCAGTGGTATCGCAGGTTCTGCAAGATCCAGAAGGAGAACGAATATGGCTTGGTGGTTATTGACAGCCTGGATGGCTGTAACGACTCCAATCCCTATGAGGAGAACCGAAGGGAGTATGCGTTGCCCTTGAAGAGGCTTGCGCGGCGCAATGGGAAGGACTTTCCGGCGTGCTCGATCATCGTGATCCACCACAACAACCGCAATGGCGGGTTCCGGGGAACCAGTGCCATTAAGGCTGCGGTTGATGAGACCTGGAACATGCAGAAGCTTGATAACAAGGCTTTGGCTGAGTTGGGCCTCGCGTTTAACAGCAGGATTGTGACGATTGAAAAGTCAAGGGATGACCGCGAGGGGCAGCGCATGGTGTTCAGCCTGCTGCCTGATTACACGTACAAGATTGAGCCTGTTCCCGAGCCAAAGGAAAACCATCTAAACGGGCCAACCGAGTACATGCTTTCGCTGCTGCGTGAAATGCGGGCAGATAGGAAGCCCTGGTCGATCCAGGGTTTTGTTGATCACGCTGGTGTGGGAGGCGAGCACCGCAAGCGGGCTATCAAGTACAGCTTGGAGAAGCTGGAGGCGCAGGAGCTGATTGAGCGTTGTGATCCTCCGACGGATTTGGTGCTTAAGGGGCGTGCTCCTAATTACTGGCGGGCGATTGGTACACACGTTCCAGGTGGGTTTACTCGTCGCGCACGTGGGGTGTCAGTGGAAGGGTGTGTTAAAAGTCAAACCTCTTCTCCTGCAATGGGTATAAACGACAATTCAGATTGTCAAAAGCCTGCGATTGTCAAAAGTCCTTCGGCCCCTGACCTTTTGACAAAACCCGACCTTTTGACAAAGCCAATTGTCGTTAAGAACCCTTCCCCTGGAACGGATAAGGCTTCTGACGCGCCTAATCACAGACACAGGGGGTTGATCAGCGAAGACGAAAGAGTCGATAGCTGGGACGCCTGGGATTGACCTAAAGCGGTAATGTGCTACATTATTCACAGTATTCACAAGGCTGTGACCGAAAAACAAGTTCGATGCAGTATTAAGACAGCTCACCATTACGGTGGTGAGTTCTTTAGTAAACTGGCCGAAGCGGCACTGCTGGCTGACCCTCGTAATCGCTCCAGGATTCTGGATGCGTTTCCAGAGATCGTGTCTAAATATGGACCCGGCAGTGCCTTTTACAACGAGTACCTTTAATGAAAGAAATCACATTTCGGATTCCCGAAGAAGTTCTAGCCCAGGTGGATAAAGAAGCCGGGCTCAAACATATATCAAGAGCCCAGTTTATAAGAGACAGGCTTGTTCCAAGAGAAACTAAAGATGTTGGGGATTATGGCCCCCATGACTTTCATACTTTGGTAAGCCTCGTAAGACGTAGAACAGGCAATGGCATGGACAAAAGACAGCTAGAAAACGTTGTTGCCATTGTTTTTAATGAACTGGCTTCTTAGTTGTGTTGCACGCTGGTGTTTTAAACAACGTCATGGTTCTATCAGGCGGTACCCCAGCGTGAGAGACAATGTAAATTTTGCTTATTATCAGATGGAGTATTCGGAAAAAGATCCTGATACTTTAGCTTTCGCACGTTTCACAAGTTACGACCCAGATAACAGGGCGCTGGCTGTAGAACAAGTGGCGTACCAAGATGATGAAGACGGTCATACGCAGTTTCAAAGCCAGGTTGCCACTGCTTTGCATTTTGGGATTGATGTCGCTGTAATAACTCCATACGATTTAGATTATTTTCCGCTGCTTGACCGCATTAGCTTTAAGTAGTGTGCTACATTGATAAAGCCGCACGACGCTACACATGTCTGCTCAAGTCTTCCACGGAATCCAGCATCTCGACAAGATCGAGACTGCCGCATCAGTTTGCTTTGACACTGAAACGCTCCAGTTACAGCCTGAGCGTGGCAAGTTGAGGCTGCTGCAGCTTGGCTCTGGCGCCCGTAATACCGTTGTCCTAATTGATTGCTTTGACCTTGATAAAAGCGAGTGGGTTAAGTTGCGCCGCTTCTTCGGCAGTCCAGTCAGATACTGGCTTGCCCATAACGCTGTATTCGATCTTGGGTGGTTGCAAGAGCACGACATCTATCCGCATGGGTGGGTGCGCTGCTCCATGCTGGCCAGCCGACTTCTCACAAATGGGATGCCTTTCCCGAAGCACGGACTCGCGCATGTCGTCAAACGTTATTTAGGCACAGAACTATCTAAAGAGCAGCAAAGATCTGACTGGAGCGGTGATTTGTCCGACGAACAGTTGGATTACGCTGCCAATGATGTTGTTGCTTTGATGCAGTTAGACGAAATACTTGATCACAAAATAGGCAGAGACAGACTTAGGGGAGCCTATCGTTTGGAATGTAATGCGCTTCCTGCGATGGCTCAGATGTGGCGCACTGGTTTACCCTGGAACGCCGATAATCTGCAGCAACGCAAAGAAGATTATCAAGTAGATATAAAAGCTTTGGAGAAAGACTTTATTCTTCAGCTAGATCATGCTCTTCCTGAGGACAAAAAGTTACCTAGAGACGAAGACGGTACCTTTAATTTACGTGCCAAGGATGAGGGCAAGCTGCGTGATAACACTAAGAGGTACAAGGGATTCAATCTAAACAGCCCAAAACAGTTATTAGAGAAACTCACTGACCTTTTAAACGAGACGCCCAAAGATGCGAATGGTAAACCCAGTGCGTCACGCCAAGTTTTGCGTAGTTATGCCGCAGACCATGAGGTTATTCAGATTTATCTGGAGTGGAAAAGGGCAGACAAACGTCGTCAAATGATCAACTCCATTCAAGAGAAGATGGATGGTGATGGTTTTGTACGTGCCAGTTACATGCAGCTTGGTGCGGAGTCGGGGAGGATGTCCTGTATTAAGCCGAACAACCAGCAGATTCCTCGTGATCCACAGTTTCGTGGGTGCGTAGAAGCGCCAGAAGGTTATCTCTTAGTGGACGCTGATTTTGGTCAGATGGAGCTAAGACTTGCGGCTGCTATTGCAGGTGATGAACGGATGATTTCTGCGTTCCAGCGTGGTGAAGATCTTCATACTGTTACCGCCGAAACTATTGGGTGCAGCAGACAGATAGCCAAGTCTGCAAACTTTGGTTTGCTTTACGGCTCAGGTGCAAAAGGTCTGCGTAACTATGCCGGTGGTACAGGCATCACCATGACGGTCGAGCGTGCCGCTGAAATTCGTAAAGACTGGCTGGATGCGTTTGCCGGAATCGGCAGATGGCAAAAGGAAATGGCACAGGAATCACAAGACACTGAAGGGGATAAATGGGCTGAGACCCGGATTCCGGTTTCTGGTATGCGGCGGTATCTCATGGGAGATATGAACCGGCTGACTGTGAGGTGCAATACACCGATCCAGGGGGCTGGTGCAGCCATCCTTAAGTGCGCCCTTGGCAAGCTTTGGCCATTGGTGCATGAGGCAGGTGAAGAAACAGTGCGGATTGCAGCCGCAGTGCATGACGAAATTTTGTTGCTGGTGCGTGAAGATGCTGCTGAAGAGTGGGCAGCTTGTCTAAAACAGGTGATGGAGGAGGCTGAAGCCAAGTGGTTGGGGGACATCCCCGCATTAGCTGAGGTTTCCATTGGTAAAACTTGGATGGAGACCCATTGATGACACGCGTTTTTTCCACAACTAAAGGGTGGTGCTGCTCAGGCCCTGCAGGGCTAACGTATTACACACATCTAACTGGGGCGATGGATGCCGCGTACCGGCAGACAAATAGCGATGGAGCGTTTAAACAAAGCAATTCAAACCGCAGTTACGGGTGATTTGCAAAGAGCAGCCATGTTCTTAGAACGTGCCAGGGAAGTTAGGGCAGGTTGCACAAAGCAGCGTGCCCAATCCCGTCGTGCTCAGACAAATGCGTGGAAAAAGAAGGTCGATTCTCCAGCTACGTGGTAGTGTAGTTGTAGTAGTCTAGAGTTAATGGCTTTACGGCACGGCAACAAAACTTACTTTCAGATATTGCTAGACCCGCACCGAGCTGAGCTGCTGCAGTTTTTGGCTAAAAAAGAAGAGGTTCGCGCTACTGCGTGGATTCGAGATGTTTTGTACGAGCGTATAGAAGAGGACTGCGGAACTACAACCTATACAGAGGCGTTAGATAAGGACAAGGCTACTTGGAAAACTTCAGTAGAAAATCGTGTAGCCGGTCGAGTTGGTAAGAAAGCTGCTGCGGATCAAAGCGCAGCTGAATCTTGATATGCGGTATTTACTGAAGACACACCAGGATGATCCGTTGTACTTGGCTGCTTTTTATAGAAACCCTAGGCAGGTTTGTTTGTTTACCCCTTTTGTAGAAGACGCCTGTAGTTACAGGGATAAAAATATGGCTCTAGACGCTGCAAGACACTTAAAAGTTTTATTCCACATTGAAGCAGAGCTACTGAACTCTTCTGAAAATGACTAACCCGAACTGGACCACAAGACCACAAGACAACATTGATGCAGCAAAAGCACGGGTACAAGACACATTGCACGAATCAGACCCAAAGCTGACCACGCTAGAAAAAGCTCTTAGAGCTTCTGTTCTCCGCCAGAGAAGACAGCATCGAGCAAGGCGATGTGACCAACCGCCTGCTTAAGCAGTTTGCTTTGGTGCCATTGCTGACGTGCCATGGCAACACATAGCTGCGAGAGAACGTCAATGTTTTGGCAGTCTTCTATCTCTCTGATGCTACGTTCCAGGGTCAGTTCTTCTTCAAGGCTTTGAGTGACGTGCATCCATTCCATTGATGGATCGTAAGGCCCGTTTTTCGGAGGCATAGGGCTCCTCACTCTTAAAACGTATGTAATCACCTATAGCGGGGAATAACCAGTCCTGCACTGGCAAACAAGCCTGCCAATTCACGGGTTGAACACAGTTCATCACGACTGTTGTCCAAAAAGCACTGATATATCCCCAGTTCATCGATCCACAAATACAGCCCAGCCGCTTGCTTCTCCTTCTATAGACCAACGCTGGTAGAAGGCAGGCCGAGACATCCTGATCAACTCACCAGACTTTGTGATGTCATGGCCGCCATGATCCATATCTGGTTTACCCATCGGATCCATGGCAATGAAATCGTCTTTGTCGTAGCCAATGATTACGCTCCAATGACCACAACCTTCGCTATCGCACACTGCTGGATTGCCTTTGGTCAGATCACCCTTATGTAGCCAGCCAACCATGATTGGCCTGCCAGCATCAATCTCAATCTCAATGTCCTCAACCCTGGCATCCCTGCGAAAATCAGCATCCAAGCCAAGTGATCTCAACGCAGAAACCTGAGCATGGACTGCTGTCGTGTCACCAAACTTACGGCGTACATGCCGATAAGCATCTTGGCTTCTTACGCCATGGTGGAACGCCACAACCATTGCAGCCGCTGCATCAAAGCATTCCCGGTAGCCATAGCCGGTAAGGCTATCCATTTGGTTGTAATACGGGACGCCGTAAACCTCTTGATGGATGCCACTAGCCTTCCACATCTCAAACCACTCAGACTCATCGTCAAGTAGATCTTGATCGATCGACTTCTCTAGCTCCGCAATCGCAGCTAGCTGATGGGGATCACCTTTTTTAAAGAACTGAAAGAAGGGGAGCAACGATAAAACCACAACTACGACCCAAACCCACATTTACTTCTCAACGCGCTCTCCAGGGAACAGTAAATCCTGGACATACTTGCAAGCCACATCGTCTAGCTGGTTGTCTGTCTGCTCGCTGATCTTGATCAGACAGTCAAGTAGCAGTTGTTTTACGGCCTTTGATTTGATGAAGCTAAACAGGATTGGCTTTAGAAGTAAAACCATGACAGCACTGTGTGTGCCGAAAGTCTAAACGCGGTTTTGATGTCCCTCAAGCCTTGCAACATTCTGCTCTAGGTCTGAGATTCGAGCGAATAGCTCCTGATCTCGAACCCTTAGATCAGCGTGGAGCACATCCATTCGTGACGCTAAATTATCGACAGCTGAAGTCAGGCGCACCAACGAATCCCTTCCATGCTGGTTATCACGGTTGGCACCTTTGATACCAGAAGCAGCCACGCCTATTGACGCACCAGCAACAGCAGCCCAAATTTCAACCACCATTCGACCTATAGCGTTGTTTCATCATGGCAGAAGAACAGGTTAAGCAGGAGCACGAACCAGAATCAACAGCTTTGGCGGATTTCGTAAAGCTCGCTGTTCTTACATGGTCGATTGTGATGCTCAGCCTCAACTACCTGGGCTATGTCAAAGCAATGGACCCAACATTCCCTGCCTCATTGCTTACTGGAACGATGACCAGCTTTGGCGTCAACATTAAACGCGCCAATGGCAAGAAGAAAGAAGAGCCTACACTTAAGGAAGAAACCCCTACGTCCAAACCCAAATGAGACGTTTTCTCTTTGTATCGTGTCTAACATTCTTTGCGATAAGTCCTGCTTCGGCAGACATTACGCACGCTATTAAATCCTCAATCTCGCTAACTGTTGATGGAGCAGCATCCCAAGCAATTCGGCAACCGTCTTCATTTTCAGTATCTGGCTCTAACGTCACTTTGGGTACTCCTCCTGTGTTGGGGACATTTTCTTCCGGCACTGCTTTGGGGTACACTCCTGGTGCTTACAGTATTACTACTGCTGGCGACAGCTTTTCGTATACAGAATCGTATATAGAAGGTGATGACGTTCCAACCGTACTTTCAACAACGGTTACTGCAGGCGTCGTTCCAGCACTACCTACATTCGGGAATACAACAACAACTGCAGGCGGTGTAGCTGGTACTTTAGCCGGAACGCTTGCTACAGATGGTGCAATGACGATCACAGCAGGTGGTGCGGGTACAATTGCAATTGGCCAAGTTATTCAGGAGCTGACTATCAAGTGAGAATCCTGCTGTTGTTGCTCTTGGCTGCCCCAGCAGCAGCCGTACCAATTGTTCCTAACTTTCAGCAAGGAACATTATCCAGCACGACAAAGACAACGTCTAAGGTTATTGAAGTTATTAACTCCTACGAATATCGTACGGGTTATGAATACACAGCTAGCGGCACAAATATAAAACCCTCTGCAGGTCTTGCTCCACAAAGCTTGACGACTACCACCAATACATTGAACGGTGTTTCAAGCAGGTGGACTGGACTTGATCCTGCGTCTAGACCAACCTGGAGCATCGTCAATGAAGGCGCTGCATTTTCGTTTGTAGAAACACTGCAAGGCCCAGGGCTTACAAATCACACGCTAATAAATAGAGAAACTGACATCGAATCACTTACGGAGACCACAAGCACCTTTACACAATGAAGCGTGTCTTAGCAGCTCTGCTGTTATTTGCTGGTCCGGTAAACGCTCAGGTTAGTAGTACAGCAGCACCAGTCGCGAATAGCAGCGGCTCAGTTACGAACCAAGCTGTGCAGGTCGTACCAAGCAAAACGTTTGCATCTGTCATTAACGGTGTTCAATGCCAAGGTGCAACGCTCCACATCAATCCTTTTCTCAGTTCAACTACTGGTTGGTCTGATCCGTACGAACGCTATTACAACGAACCGGTTTATGACACTCTCGATTTAGTTGGGGCGACTGACCCAGAAGGCAATCCCGTTCCAGATGGTAGACCTGATAACCCAGGCAACATCTTGTTCCACAAACCAATCAGGACCGGCCAGAAAACGAACTTCTCCATTAATGGCGGCATCACTGCACAGATCTCAATCCCGCTAGATCGCAGTCATATCCGCACTTGTCGTAGAGCAGCAGAAAAGCAAGTCGAGCTAATGGAAGCAGCCTTGGCTGACAAGCGATTGAACTACGAACTTGCAAGGCTGAAGACATGCTCCGAACTTATGAAAGGAGGTGCGATGTTTCACCCCAGGTCGCCTTACAGCAAAATTTGCTCTGATGTAATCCTCGTTAATCCGCCTGGCGTCTTACCGCCCCACACACATTCAATCCCTACTTCTTCAACGACCGCTGAAACTTCCGACGCTGCCAAGCCGACTCAACAACAACCTTCTTCCCAAGCTTCTCCTTAATTTTCTTGATCGTCTTTTTGACGATGGGCTTTACGACCTTCAGCAAAATATCGCCTAATGGTTTAGCGATGATTGCTGATGTTGTCGCTACTGCTGCGATTGTTGCCGTCGTGACCACAACAGGGCCACCAGGCAAATAATTGCCGATGATCGTTGGTACGTCCAGCGAGTCGAATTGTGTTTCGCATTTTCCATTGATCAATTTATAACCAGTGACAACCGCAGTCTGCTGCTTATTTTTGGCGCCAATAGGTATTGCGTCGGGTGGCGGACACGGTAACTCTGTGTCTACATTTGGAATGCCGGTTGGGTTGGACGCCATCGGTGAAGGGGACTTAGCCGGTTGCTGGGAGGCTGCCGGTTTTTCTTTTGGGTCTATTGGTGGCGGCTTGGCTCGCGTATAAGTCAACGTGCCAGGCGTAAAGTCCAATGCGGCAGGAAACGATGGCATCGTTCCATCGCAAACAGTGAAGTTGCCCTTCGGATCTGTTGTGTAAGCGTCTGGATTGCCGGGCTGTGAATTTCTTGTCTCAACGCAGCCAGGCATGTTCCCAACTGGGAAGCCAAGCATCAATGTGATTGGTGGCTCAGACGGAATGCTTTGTGGCGGGATACCTCTCCAAGTTGGTATTTCTGGAACGCCAATACGCCCCACACCAATCTCAGGTATTTCAGGCACCTATTAGAACGGCAACTTAGGCGTTTCGATTGCTGGGCCTGTAGCTGATGGCAGTTCAGGCATCACATCATCAAGCTTGGCTGGCACCATTTGAGTTACCACCTTGGTTAGCTCAAGCTTTAGCTCGCTCATGTAATACTTCGTCAGCGATGGAATGCGGGTGTAAAGCACAACCGACCCAACAACCATCGTTCCAGACATCAAGAACCCTAAGGCTCCAGCGAGATTGAAAAATTTTTGCATGATCAGATTGCAAAGAAAAAACCTCCCCTGCTGTGTGAGACCAGGGAAGGTTGCAGTTGCTCTGTTAAAGACTAGCTCAGAAAGCCCACTTCACGCCAAGCTTGGTTCCGATTGAAGGATCGTCTTCTGCAGTGATGAAGCTCAGCTCGCCATAAATGCCAACGCTTTCGGCAACCTGAACGTTTCCGCCAAC
>UEXM01001477.1_pt1 | contig 17895 bp, 28 predicted proteins | sample 1796661 | NCBI WGS metagenome assembly UEXM01 (sample SAMEA4772469, study PRJEB27181) | metagenome | reverse complement strand
GTGGTCACGTCAGATAAGGATTCGTAATGCAAACATTCTTACCTTATCCCGATATGATTAAATCCGCCAAGGCCTTAGATTATAAACGCTTAGGTAAACAACGAGTTGAAGCAAAACAAATAATTAATGCTATTACAGGAGTTCCAAGAAAAGATGGAAAGCCATATAAAGGATGGATAAGTCATCCCTGTTCTGTTATGTGGAAGGATTACGTGCCTGCTCTAAAATTTTATCACAACATAGTAATCAAGGAGTGGGAAGATAGAGGATACAATAACAACATGCCTCTCTTTGAACTAAAGGCGGATTCGTTTAACATGCCGTGGTGGTATGGAGATGAATCCTTTCACTCGTCACACAGAGCTAACCTGCTTCGTAAGGATCCTGACTATTACTCGCAACATGGATGGAAGGAAGATCCCAATGATCCGTATGTATGGCATGATGTAGAAAAGAAGTGGTATAAACAAATAGTAGGAACTTCCGAGAGAGTGTACATAAAGTGAAAAGGGTAACTCAATGAAGCTCAAGTATACAATCACATATAGAGATGGTAGAGTCGTGGAGTATATAAACGATTACGACTTCCAAGCTAATAATGAGGCAGGACACAATGCTGCCAATGGCATGGTTGGAATTGTTCACGGTATGAGGTATAGTGATGTACTAAGTGCTACCGTAGAGGTATTGGAAACCAAACACACTACAGTCAAGTAGATAAAAAGACAACAGTTATTTTTCAAACTATGCAATATCGCATACTTTGACTTTCTCACAAATATATATATATGGTTTATAGTATTGAGTTTGTATTTATATACGAGTGTAGCACTGCGGTGCATATCACGAAAACATAAAACGAACTAGGAGAACATAATGTTCTTGAAAATAAAAAAAGCCTTTTCTAAGTTATACAAAAGGGCTAAAAACAACCACGGTCAGTCGTTGGCTGAATTTGCTGTAACAACAGCAATGATGGCAACGCTAGCAACTACTGCTGCTCCTAAATTTTCTGGAGTTGGAGAGGGTGCTAAAGAGAAGAAGACTCTTGCTGATATCGATAAGATAGTCAAGTCAGCTAACAACTTCTATAACGCTAAGGTAACTGAAGAGGGAAGAGGAAGATTTCCTGGTCAGATAAAGTACGATGAATCCGTGCCTGATGGTGGTGGATATCAAGATGAGAGTTCTGTAGTAGCTGGACTTGATGTATTTCAAACTTTTGAAAGTTCTGAAGCATCTAGGTGGGCCTCTATATTTGGAACACAAAATCTTGAGAATCCAATGCCAACTGGTGCAAGTGTCAATACTGCTGAAGATGTGAATAACGATGGATCTTTTTCAGAGGGTGTGGGAGCGGAAGAGTTCCTAAATGAGTTTGGTGGCAATGCCGTCAAGTCACCCTTCCAGGATGGACATTACATCTATACGGTAATCGCTGGTGGTGGAAGTGGACAATCCTCTTACTCACCAATACTTTATGTAGCTGATCTAGAATCACCTGCTAACTTCAGAAAGAAACTACAACCTTAATTTTATAGGAGAAAATAATGTTAAACAAATTCAAAGACAATAAGGGGTTCACTCTAATTGAACTCATAATGGTAACTATAATACTAGGTATCTTATCAGCGGTTGCTGTACCAAGATATCTTGGAACCGTAACAAAAGCTGAAGAGGCTGCTGAAGATGCTGTAATTGCTGGTATAAAAGCTGGATTAAGTAACTACGCTATGGAACAGATGTTTTCAGAAGGTCGTAAGACATGGCCTGATCATCCATTTGATGGATTAGATACAGCACCTACTGGATATGATAAAACTGATGCTGATGATGCTGATACTGATAGAGAGTGGACATTCAATACTACTACATCAAAAATCACACATCAGAGAAACGATAATACTAGATGGTCTTGGACTTACGATAAAGGTGTTCAGACTGGTGACGATGCAGCCATTGGCTCTATTGGCTCCAGAACAGCATTATAGTTAGAAGTACTATGAGAAACCGCAGGGATGGTTTCACTTTAGCTGAGTTGGTGGTTTCTGTATCATTGGTGGGGATATTAATGTCATTTGCTATCCCCGCCTATCAATCTACAGTTCTAGATGTGCAGAGACAGACCAATAAAACAAATATGAGAATCATCAAAGAAGTCTTCATGGGTTATTGGCAAGAAGGTCACATGATAGGAAACCCTGTGTTTCCTCCCCTACCATATGAAAATATAATGGATGAAAATTATATGAGTGTTGAATTGCAAGATGGTAGGACCGTTAATGATTTATTTAGTGGCGACTTACCTATGAATTCTAATACAAATCCTTTTCATTATTATACTGACAATGATACTTCTGCTACTGGATTCGTAACTATAAGAATAGTTATAGTTGATGAGGATGAAGATAGTCCGTCATATGAGGAACAAGTAATAGGGGAGATATAGTGAATTCTAAAGGCTTTACTATGATCGAATTGGTTATGGTAATATTGGTGATTGGCATACTAGCTGCAATACAATTACCTAAGATGGAGCGCCAGTTACAATTAGAACTATATCAAATAGAAAAGCGTTTTGTTTATAAACTCTGGGAAGATTTAGAACATTATGCCAAATACCAAAAAGAAACTACTGGTGCAGAGAGCTACCCTTACAATCCACTAACCGTGGTGGGTAGAACTCGTGGTCACTTGATTACACTAACAGAGGGGCTGCCTGTGCATGATAATGAATGGACATTTTCTTCATCAGCACTCACTGCACCTGCTATCTACTATAGGAGAATGAACAATGAGATTTGGTATTATACCTACGACAGTCTTAACTTTGTTTTGGCTGAGTATCCAGTCAAACTTAATTTATAGTCAAGACGAAGAACTTGATTTAGATGCCATGTGGGAAAACACCGTGTGGGAGGAAATTAAAGAGATCACTGTTAAGGACTATGAGATAGAAAAGGTGACAACAGTTGCTGGTGTTCGTGGAGCTGAAGCCGAGGATGAAGCTCTCAATAAATTATATTATAGAAAATCTATGAGGTCTTTATCTCTTTTAGACTTACAGAAGGTTTATGGCAAGTTGATAGCTAAGAAAGAAAAGATGGCTAAGGATAAAGTGGCTACGGATGTGATAGATAATTATATCTTAGTTATAAAAAAGAAGATGAGAGCTTATGAATAAAATAAAATTAGTATTACTGTTTACCATACAATTAGCAGTAGGACAAACCTATGGCGTAGGAGATTATGTAAATAACTTCTCTGCTCCTATATGTCAGAATGGTGAGGGAACTTGGTATTACGATATTGATGGTAGAGACAAAGTAGTTTGGATAAATTTATTTACTTCTTGGTGACCAAGTTGTCAAGTGGAGGCTCCGCTTACTGAAGATATATTTCAAGACTATGATGAAGCACTATTGGAAGTAATTGCTATAGGTAGTGAATGGAATCAACCTTACAGTTGTGAAGAGTGGGGAACAACCTTTGGTTTAACGTATCCTGTCTTAGATGATGTTAGTAACATCTATGGATTGTTTGGAACCGGATATATCCCTCATAATATTGTTATAGGTGGTGATGGTGAAGTGTTACTTTCTGAATCTGGTTTCAATCAAACGATGATAATAAATTCTATAAATCAGGGGATAGAAAATTTAGTTATAGATACAGATGGTGATGGTATATTTGATGATAGTGATAATTGTATTGATGGGTATAATCCTAATCAGGTAGATACGGATAGTGATGAGATTGGTGATGTATGCGATGCTTGTAATAATCTAATATGGACTGGTGGAGATGTAAATGGTGATGAGGATATAACTCTTGTAGACATTTTGATACTTGTAGATATCATACTAGGCGACAATAACAGTCAATGTGGATATGAAGCTGGTAATGTAAATGGTGATGGTGTGATGAACATTCTTGATGTGATAACATTAGTTCAATTCATAATGGGTGGTAACCAACAACAAGCTATTCAGTTCTTGGAATCTGTATTAGATACAGATTCATACACCAAGTTATTTCCAGAAAGCTTTTTAGTATATCCTAACCCCACAAATAAAAATGTTAATATAGAAGGTAATGGCTATGTTCGTGTATATGATACTGTAGGTAGATTGATAACGGATATGCAGGTAGTAAATCTATACAATTGGAATACTGCAGACGTACCTACAGGAATATACTATTTAGTATCTGAGTACGATAGTCGGAAGATAACTATACTAAAATAGTATAACTGCAGTTTATGTTTTTATTGACTGTTATGGTGTTTAGTTATATATATATGTATACACACAAGGGTTACAATTGTTTCGAACATATCTAAAAAGAGCGTAAGTAAGTAGTGGCTGCTGGTTTTATATACAATCCATTTGATGAAGAATCTTTATACGACGTAGATGGAGAACTTCTCAACATGTTATATAAAGTTATAGTGTATCTCTCCCAACACGGTAAGAGAGAAACCAAAACCATTTCCAAATATCTGTTGACCCAAATGATATTAATACTGAAGGTAGAAGACCAGTCTAAATGGAATGAGGAACATTTCGTAGATATGTTAAAACATAACGGGGTACGATTATCATAATGAGTGATGAATTATTTAAAGGTAAGTTTTGTAAATTTTATTTAGTTAAGTTTTCTCACAAACGAACGGGTAAAGAATTATATAAGTTTGGTACAACCAGTTACAAAGACGTTCTAGAAAGATTTAGTGCAAGAGCTTTTGTAAAATACAATAAGTATAATTCTTTAGCCAACCAAAAGGATCTAAACCAATACAGTGATTTCAATATAAATGTACTAGCTAGTACTGTTTATAAAACTCGACAAGAAGCTGTTGAGATTGAACAAAAGTATTTAGTGGATAGATTTCCCAAAGGAGCTTTTATAATGGAAGAGCACTTGGGAGAACCCGAGGGTAAATATAGTAATATGTCTGGTGTCACTGAAGTTCGTCCACTAACCAATACTCAAGTAAAAACTGTTTTAAGTGAGATGTATAATACAAATGCAGTGTCAGGGCAGCAGAAAAAAAAGACTTTAGTTAGAGAAGCACGATATTATAATAGATGAAGAGGCTGTATAATTGGTTCACTAATAAACTGTGGTGCAATCCTCCCACATGTGTGTGTGGTTTTAACATGAGACCTAATTATAAAAACAAGACGTATCCTGCATGGAAGTGTTTTTCAAACTGTATGTGGGAGTCTTATCAAACTTTTAATGGAACAATACACTGGTGTAAAAAATGGACAAAATAGGAATAATAGGAAACGGCTATGTTGGCTCAGCCGTCAAGTTTGGATTCTCTCCAAGCGTAGGATATGATGCTGATGTTAAGGTTTATGATATAGATCCCAACAAGAGTACACATACATTAGAGGAAACGGTAAATGGATCTGATTTTGTATTTCTCTCAGTACCTACACCAAGCAATAAAGATGGATCAATCAATGTTGATATAGTAAAGGATGCACTAACTAATATATCTAACACTATACAAAAGGATAGGTCACCTATAGTATTATTGAGATCAACGGTCACTCCAGGTACGACTAGAAAGTTAGCAGCTATGTTTGATAAATTAGAGTTAGTATTTAATCCAGAGTTTCTAACCGAGCGTAGTGCTCACTTTGATTTTATAAACCAAGCTAGAATAGTACTAGGTGGAGCGTGGAATGAAAGTGTCGGAGTCATAAAAGTAGCAGAGTTGTTTAGAAGACGTTTTGGTAAAACTATTTCTATATTAAATACAACATTTGAGTCAGCGGAACTGATCAAGTATATGACGAATACATTTTTTGCTACAAAGGTGAGCTTCTTAAATGAAATGAAACAAATATCTGATGCTGAAAGTTGGAGTGTCTGGGAAGACGTCAAGGAAGGATTCCTACGAGATGGTCGTGTGGGACATTCCCATATGAATGTACCTGGTCCTGATGGAAAATCTGGGTTTGGTGGATCGTGTTTTCCAAAAGACATACAAGCTATGATTACTCATGGTGCTTCACTTGGTGTTGATATGAAAGTTCTAAAAGGCGCTTGGGAAAAGAATTTAGAGGTACGACCTGAAAGGGATTGGGAAAAGCTCAAAGGTAGAGCAGTAGTTGATTAAATAATTTAAGTATTTATGTGTAGTTTTTTTATATTTTAACATGCTAATCAAATTCTAATACATTTATTTAAATAACGTTTGATATGTATGATTTAATTAAATGGAGATACATATGAAACTTTTATTAGTAATGTTAATGGGCTCGCTGATAGCCCAGAATCCAAATATCAATTCTAATTTTGATACTGGAAGTCAGCCACCTAAACCCATAAAAGAATTAGACTTGACCTATTATGATATCAAAGATAGTATTGATGAAAATTGGACGGGTGGTCAGGTGTTAGTGGAATTTATTGTTAATGAACTTGGAGCAGTTATTAATCCTATCATCGTTGATGAGTTTGAAATATCAATTAGCGATGTGATCCTCAATAAAGTTAAACAGATTACCTATCACCCAGCCACACAAAACGGTTTGCCAGTTAGTGTTAAAATGATAATACCAATAAGATTTAAAGAGTAATATAACCAAGGGATGACAAAGTAGGATAAGTCATCCCTTTTTCCGTTACCCTACTTACGGTTGTATATACCTACCAACACCAATATGGCAACCAGTCCTGCAAATCCGGACTGACCGAACTTACTGATGATTGATGTTAGATTTCCTATAACGTTGACGCCAAAGACACCACTTCCGAACATTACTTCAGAGACGGCACCCATAGCAACAAAGGACATTAGAAGATGAAGAATATCATCAACCCAGCCCTTAACCATTGTTATGGTATCTTTCATGGTTTACTCCGTTGTGTGTGTAATGGAACTACGCGGGGGAATCCCGCATAAATAAATATAAAAAATAAAAATATATGTTTTGGAAAAATACGTTCTATATATACATAGGTATTAAGTCTACAAGAGAAGTAAAAGTACAAATACAAAAGAATAAAAGTTAGTAAGAGAAGTGCGGAGGGGGGCAAGAGATATTGTTTAGAGTAAAAAAAGTATTGATGAATTTATACTACACTCTAAAAAACTTATTGACATTAGCTATCCTCTACATTTTATTTAAAACTAATACCTACGCATCCCTGAAGTTTAAAACTTCCCCCGATACCAAAACATCCTCAGAAAATTCAGAACATCTTTTTATTTAACTGTTGCCTCGTATTGTATTTCTACGTAAAGTAGGATATGAACAAAAGGAGAAATACAATGAAGTCAACAAGCGTACAAGCCGTAAAGATAGTAAAAGAAAACGGTTCAATGAAAGCTTACAATTATGATAACAGTGATCTAACCCAGTATGTATCTTACGGTACTAGATTATCAGCACTAAAAAGAGGTAAGGCTCTAACGAGAACTGATGATGGTAGTGGATGGTCCAAGTGGTCAAGTATATCCACGGAAGATTATGATTATGTAGTATCACAACTAAAAAGTACTGAAACTGGTACTAGCAAAAAAACTATTAGCAAGCAACTAGCTACAGATAGAAAATTTATACATGATAGTTACGGCTTGAAACCTAAGGGATTAAAGATGAGTGAACTCAAGTGGAAGTTTTTAATTCGCTCAGCTGTTAGAGCTAAAAATATAATGATGACCGGACCAGCTGGATCAGGTAAAACCATGGCTGCAAAGTCGTTAGTAAGAGCTTTAGACAGACCAGATTTTTACTTCAACTTAGGAGCTACTCAAGATCCAAGAGCTACTCTAATAGGAAACACTCACTTCAATAAAAACGAGGGAACTTACTTTTCGGAATCATTATTTGTAAAGGCTATCAAGACTCCAAACGCTGTTATTTTATTAGATGAATTGAGTAGAGCGCATCCGGATGCTTGGAATATTTTAATGACCGTTTTGGATCAGACGCAAAGATATCTAAGATTGGATGAGGCTGACGGTTCCGAGACAGTCAAGGTAGCACCTGGTGTTACGTTTGTAGCTACTGCTAATATAGGAAATGAATATACTGCTACTCGAGTTCTAGATAGAGCACTAAGAGATAGATTTGTTACGGTTGAAGTGGATGTTCTAGATGAAGCTCAAGAAATAAGTCTACTTGAGTATATGTTTCCATTTGTAGAATCCACGCATATTGAAAATATAGCTAAGATTGCATGCTTGACTAGACTAGAAAGTCTAAGTGATTCTCCCAGAATAGATTCAGGTATATCAACCAGAACGACTGTAGAGATAGCTGGATTGTTGCATGACGGATTTAGTCTTCCGGAAGCTGCTGAGGTAACGATATATCCTCAATATGATGCTACCGGAGGAATAGACTCTGAACGAACTTTTGTTAAGCAGATAGTACAGAAATTTATTGACGATAATTCACCAGATGAACTATATTAGGAGAAAGTATGAAAGATAAAAGTTACTTAACGCCGGAGTATATCTCCGGCTTGGTTGATAGACATGGTTTCAACAAACAGTTAAAGAACGGCAATTTTGGTGCAGCTAGAGTTGAAGTTCTAGAATTAACAAATGGATATCATTTTAGAAATCCTAGACACAAACATAGATGTGCTGAAGCTATAAGTAAGTGTCGTGATATGATACAACTCTATACGGCTCTGTTTAATTTAATGCACGCTAGAAACAATCCGACAGAAAAATTGTCTGGAATATTATGAGTTATTACTATTGGCAAAAAGCTATTCATCCAAAAGTCTGTGAGGACATTATACAAGAATTCAATGATGAATCTGAACTAAAGGCTGATACAGGAAACTATCTAGGCAACGACTCTTTGTATCCGGAAGAGATATTTAGAATGAAGCAAGAAGATGAGTGGGATTATGAAAAAAATGCTCCCAAGAGTTCTGAGTATGGAAAGATCAGAAAGACTAAATTGAATTGGTTACAAAAGGATCACAGTATGAACGAGATTCTTCTCAAGTATGTATTGGAAACAAATCAAAAAGTTTGGAAATATAATCTGACTAAATTTACTCCATGTCAATTTGGCAAATACGAGTTGGATAATTTTTATGGATGGCATCAGGATAGCGGTTATTCATATGCTGAAACTGAAGTGGAAACCAGAAAGCTCAGCCTTACACTTCAACTATCAAGTCATTTAGATTATGAGGGAGGTACGTTTGAGTTTTGGAATGGATTGAAGAAACCAATTATACCTCCAATACTAGAACAGGGATCAATATTAATTTTTGATTCAAGGATGTGGCATCAAGTTACTCCTATAACCAAGGGCATACGCTACTCATTGGTTAGTTGGGTTCTCGGATCTCCATTTACTTAACTGTTGCCTCGTATTGTATTTTTGCGTAAAGTAGGATATGAATAAAGGAGAAATAATGAACAACACATACAGTTCCTTTTGGAGAGATATTTCCACAAGGTCGGTAGATAATATTTTAGGTTGGGATGAAGAATCTATTCAAGATAACACCAAAGACTTAATTGAACTGTCATCTAAAAAACACGCCATATCCAACTTTGTACAGATAGTATCAGGTAAAAATATTCCCGTACGATTTGCTACACGAGGAGATTCTTACACTGACGGAAAGAGTGTAGTCATAGGTAGTAAATTAGATGAGAAAAATTTTGATGTGGCTGTAGGCTTAGCTCTCCATGAGGGTTCTCATATAGCTTTCACTCAATTTGACGAACTTCAAACTTATAGAGAATCTACTAGATACGATGAACTTAAAAATAAATTTGCAAGTTTATATGAGAATACAGACTACTTGTATTACTCTTTGAGAGAAGTTGATGTTCTATCAAAAATGTTAATTAACTATATCGAGGATCGCAGAATTGATAATAAGGTGTTTAAATCTTCACCGGGTTATAAGGGTTATTATCATAAAATGTACAAGAAGTTCTTTTATTCTAAAATTATTGACGCTGCTCTAGATTCTTCAGATTACACTGAAGAAACATTTGATAGCTATAGTATGAGAATAGTAAACTTGCATAACAGAAATACTAGATTGGATGCCCTCAAGGGACTCAAAGCTATAAACGATTTGATAGATCTACCCAACATATCTAGATTGAAAAATACTGAAGATGTTATCAATATAGCTCATGAATGTTTAGCTGTGGCACTTAGGTATATAGTTATATCACAAGATAAGGAAGAGAATACAGAAAGTGGTAGTGAGGGTAAAGGTGGAAGCGGTGATGAAGAAGGTGAGGGTGATAGTGGAGAAAATAATTCATCTAAAGAACTTACCGACAAACAAAAAAAGCAAGCTTCAAATGCATTAAAGAAGCAACGGGATTTTGTTGATGGAAAAGTCAATAAAGGTAAACTCACTAAAAAAGAAGCAAGCTCGGTCAATGCATTTGGTACTTCTAATGCCAGATACAAAGATGTCGAGATGGATAATTATGGTGAGAAGCAAACAACAAGAGTTGTAGTGATAGATAAATTTAATAAACAGTTGATAAAAAGTGGTAGTGTAATTCCAATCATAACTAACTGGGTTCGTGACAAAAATGAACATCCAATCCAAGAAGGTTTACGTATTGGATCTATATTAGGTCGTAAACTTCAAATAAGAAATTCAGATAATACTATCAAATACAATAGAAAGAATAATGGTAGAATTGACAAGAGAATGTTATCTGATTTAGGCTTTGGTAATGAAAATGTATTCTTCACAACTCTAACGGAAAAGTTCAAGAGAATAAATCTTCACATCACCATAGATTTTTCTGGGTCAATGTCTGGAGAAAAATTTACAAAAACTATCACTAGTACAGTGGCAGTTATCAAGGCAGCTAGTATGACAAGAAATATTGATGTTCAAGTTACTGCACGATCAACTACTAGAAATCAAAGAAATTCATATCCTCTAATTATGAAGATATATGATTCTTCCAAAGATAAAATAAGTAAAGTAAAACTCTTCAAACATCTTCAACCCGGTGGTACAACTCCGGAGAGCTTAACGTTTGATGCTATCATGGATAATTTTATAGAAGCGTCAACTAGCATGGATAGTATCCTATTAAATTATTCTGACGGAGCTCCTCAATTTGGTAACAACGAAATTAGGTACTATGGAGTAAATGCTGAAGCTCATTGCAGAAAATCACTCAAGAAGATTAGAGCTAAGGGAATCAAAGTATTGAGTTACTTCATAGGAGATGGTCAGTATGAACAGTATGAAGCTAACGATAGAAAGTCATTTCAAAAGATGTATGGAAATTCCTCCGAGTTTATTGATCCAACTAGTGTACTTGATGTAGCTAAGACCTTGAATAAAAGATTTATGGAAAAAAACTAATTTAAGAATAACTTAATGATACTTATACAAAAGGATATTGCTCAAGAGAGGATATCCCGGTGTTTGACTAAAGTAAACAAAACAGGAGAATATAATGACTAAAATCAAAGCTATACGCACCTCACAAATCCCTACAATTGATAGGGATTCTTTTTTGACCCCATTTGATAAAATTTTTGATCAACTTGTGGAATCACAATTTCCAGAAGTGATGAGAACGATTGGTATAAGACCATACGAGGGTTCAGCTTACCCCAAGGTGAACGTGTATGAGTATCAAGATAGAGTTGGTATAGTAGCAGAGATTCCTGGCTTGAATAAATCTCAATTAGTGATAGATGTTCAAGAGGGAGTCTTAACCATTTCAGGTGACAAGCATGGTATCTGGGATGAAAAAGATGCTAAGGTGATTAGACGTGAATTAAAAAGTTCTTCTTTCAAGAGATCGTTCCAGCTAGGTGATCAATTGGATGGAGATAACATCACGGCTATCTTCAAAGAAGGTATCCTAAGCATACAGGTTCCAAAGCTCCAACCAGTTCAACCCCCAAAGAAAACAATCAAGATTGGCTAAACTTGATTTAGTTACAGTTGCTGATTCAAAGTATGAGGTTCTTGCTCGTATTTCCAAATCTAGTGTTGTTGATGTTGAACGGGAAAAGAGCCTCTACTTTGGAGCTGATACGATATTGCAATCGGGTGAATTGATATTAATTTGTCGTAAGGTAATTGATGTTGAATTTGAACTTTTATAAAAAACTTGTTGTCTCTCATATATACTTGTAAGTAAATTAATATATGGAAATTAACATGATATCAATACCTTGTCAGAAATGTGGTCGAATTGTCGATAATGTAGACAGTGGAATCAGAAGTGTTACTTGTTGGGTTTGTGTACAGATAGTGGTTGGAATTCCCAAGGAACCAAAGCAGACACAGAAGACAGGTCGTCCTGCCGGATGGCACTTTATGGCTGAATTTGTGGATAAAGACGGAAGTGTTTTTCACAAAGGAGTAGAACAGCCTAATTTAAAAAATACTCTTCCACCAACTAAAGTAACAAAGAAAAAAACTAAGAAGAAGAAGCGTCGAACAAAAGAACAACTTTTGGTCGCTCGTCAAAAAGAAAAAAAAGCTGCTCTCAAAAAAGCAGTCAAAAAACAAAAAGATTTTATTAATCACAACTATGGAGAATAGATAGATTGTTTGAATTGTTTGAAGTGGTTGTAGTCTCATTGTTGTTGTATATAGCATACAAAGTTTCCAACGATGATGATTGGTTTGGTTATAGGTAATAAATGTCGGATAAACAAAATGTTATAACGGGTCACCACAAACCATCTTCTGTGTTAAGAAGTGATTATGGAAAAGTGCAACAAATGCCTTATAAGAATAAAGTGATCAATTGCATTAAAGAAGATAATTCTTTAATTAAGAAAAAGCTCAAGACCGTGACGGTGGAGGAAGGTATGAAAATAGCAACAAGGTTGTTTGAAATACTTGCCACCAGAAAAGACGGAATAGGGTTAGCTGCCAACCAAGTGGGTATTGATGCAGCCGTTGCTGTTGTAAATGTTCGCGAGCCTCTAATCCTCATCAACCCAGAGATAGTGTCCAGGGAAGTAGAACTGCCTTATTACGAAGGTTGTCTGTCCTACCCAGGCAAAGGTGTACATACAAAAAGATATAGAGATATCATCGTATCTACATCACAGGAAGAAAGTAATTGGTACTTTAGTGGAGCACCATCAGTTGTGGATGATGCAAAGGGTAGTTGGGAAGAAACACCCAAGGACAAACAAAAGGAAACCAACTTAAAGATTTTAGAAACTGTATGTGTTCAACACGAGATAGATCATCTCAACGGTAAAACCATACATGATAGAAAAAAAGAGACTACGGTGAGAGTTGAAAAAAAAATAGGACGCAATGATCTCGTTACGATCAAGAAGGACAAAGCGGTTAAAGTTATGAAATATAAAAAAGTACAATCGTTACTAAATAGTGGATGGGTATTGACATGAAGAAAATAAAATATTTTAGTGCTGAGTGGTGTGCACCTTGTAAGGTCTTCAAACCAATAATGAAAGAACTATCTAATGAAGGTTACGATATAGAATTTATAGATGGTGATAAGAATCCTAAGATTGCTAATGAATATAATATCCGTTCCGTTCCTACCACTATAGTGGAAGAAAATGGTGTTGAGGTAGGCAGGTTTCTAGGAGCTAGAACTAAAACGGAAATGATTGAAGTTCTTTCTCACCCACAGGAATGATAAATGAAGAGTTATATTTACGTAAGCTCAAGACTGAATATAAGTTTCGTACCGTCGAGGCTCAGTATTCCAATGAACTTCTCAAAGAGGCTCTGCAGGAGTTTCAAAAAGAGTTTGCGGAATTATCAGATGAGGAACAACCTGATACTTCCACAACAAAAATTAAAAACAAACAAAATAAAAAATTATCTAAGACAAATAACAAGTTGTATAAAAAAATTGCATCAGTCGTCCATCCAGATAAAAAGAGTGGAGATGACGGAGACTTTAAAAAACTTAGAACTGCTATCATGGAAGATGATATGGAAATGGTAGAGAGTATAGCAAATAAACATAACGTTGATATAGCACCAGTTACGGAGTCTATAGAATTTTATGAACAAAATATAAAAGATTTAAAAGATAAAGTAAGTCATCAGTCTTCTATGTTGGCAATGGTGTGGCACGATGCCACTGCTGAAGAAAGGGAAGGCCTCAGAGATAAAATATTAGACCATTACGGAGGAAACAATGGGTAAGATTATAGGAATAGATTTAGGAACAACTAACAGCTGTGTGGCTATTATGGAAGGTGGTGAACCCACAATTATAGTCAATAAAGAGGGAAACAGAACAACACCGTCCGTCGTAGCCTTTACGGATAAGGAGAGATTGGTCGGAACCTCAGCTAAAAGACAAAACGTAACTAATCCACTCAACACTATATCTTCAGTGAAGAGATTTATTGGCAGTAAGTATGATGAAGTAAAACAGGATACAAAAAAAGTCCCGTATAAAATTAATCGTTCCAGTAAGGGTGGGATACAAATAGAAACTAAACGAGAAAATTATTCCGCAGAGCAAATATCAGCTATGGTCTTGGAGCAACTTAAAATAGTAGCTACTGAACACCAAGGAACTAATATTACAGAAGCAGTTATAACAGTTCCAGCTTACTTTAACGATAGTCAACGCCAAGCTACTAAAGATGCGGGAAAGATAGCAGGTCTTGATGTTAAGAGAATTATAAATGAACCAACAGCGGCCGCTTTGGCTTATGGGTTAGAAGATAAAAAAGACCAAAAGATTGTAGTATACGACTTGGGCGGTGGAACATTCGACGTATCAGTTCTTGAGTTAGGAGATGGGATCTTTGAAGTAAAATCTACTAATGGTGATACTCACTTAGGAGGAGATAACTTCGATGAAGCTTTATTGGATTGGTTGGTTAGTGAGTATAAAAATACTAGTGCTATTGATCTATCAAACGATCCCTCAGCTTTACAGAGATTACGAGATGCAGCGGAATTAGCTAAAAAGGAACTTTCATCTTCATCTCAAACTAATATAAATCTACCGTTTATTACAGCTAACGAATCCGGACCTCAGCATTTGGACATAACCTTGACTAGAGCTAAATTTGATAATCTTACTGAAGAACTAGTGAACAGAACTAAAGAACCTTGCATTAACGCTCTCAAGGATGCAGGGATGACCACTGAGGATATAGATGAGGTCATTTTGGTTGGAGGATCCACGAGGATTCCATTAGTTCGTAAAGTAGTCGAGGAGTTATTTAATAAGCAACCAAACCACTCAGTCAATCCTGACGAAGTAGTAGCGTTAGGTGCAGCGGTTCAGGGAGGTGTTCTTTCTGGAGATGTTACGGATGTTTTATTATTAGACGTAACTCCTCTATCGTTAGGTATAGAGACACTAGGTGGAGTAGTGACACAAGTTATAGAGAGAAACACTACTATACCTACAAACAAAAAACAAACATTTACAACAGCAGCAGAAAATCAAAGCTCGGTTGAAGTACATGTGTTACAAGGAGAACGAAAGTTTGCAACAGATAATAAATCTATAGGTAGATTTCACTTAGAAGGAATTATACCAGCCCCCAAAGGGACACCACAAATAGAGGTCACGTTTGATATAGATGCCAATGGTATATTATCAGTATCTGCCAAAGATTTAGGGACAGGCAAAGAACAGAGCATTCGTATAACTTCTTCTACGGGATTGAGTGATAGTGAAGTAGAACAAATGATATCCGATGCCAAAAAACACAAACAGGCTGATACAAAAAAAGCAGAGCTTGTAGAATTAAAAAATAAATCATCTTATCTTATAACACAATGTAAAAAGACTGTTGAAGAAAATAAAGAAGTATTATCTAAAGATCAAATCAAAGATATAAATAGTAAGGTGGAAACATTAGAAAAACAAGTAGGAACAGATGATGCGGAAGGTATCAATAAAAGATATGAAGAACTAAATACTCTTCTCGGAGAGATATCAAATAGCATGCATTCACAACAAACTAGTGATGTTCAAGAGGAACCATCCAATGATGAAAATTCAGTGGATGCCGAGTACGAAGTAGTAGATGACAAATCTACAGAGAATGTAGATGACAAGTGATACATATTATATATGAACAAAAAAGTCACCATAGAAACATTGTTAAATAAAATGGCTGAACGGTTAATAAACATCGAATTAGTATTACTGGAACACCGTAAAGTCATTGATCACTTTGCGAGTAGAATGGATCACGTTTATAAAATTTTAAGTGAAGTAGATGTTGATATAACTGAAGATGAGAAAGATCGGTTATCTACATATCTAAACGAATATGCTGATGCTGCAGAGCTGACCGGTTCAGATGCAACAGCTCTACGTGAATTTAAAAAAGAATTAGAAAAGTATAGATTACAAATTACCACTTATGGTGAATCTTAAAAAATTAAAAATAACTAAACAGGGCCTGAATGGTATCGACAGGTACAAACGAACCACAAGTGCAGCAGAGATTGAGTATGTCTCGTAACAAAAGACTCACTAAACCAATTGATGAGGCTATAAACCTCGAGGACTTGAACATAGATTGGCATTTGGCAGAGTATGATTATCCAGCAATGGAAGTATCTACTGTGGCCAAGCCGGTTGTTGACGTTCAGTCAACTTACGCAGCAGCATAAGTTACCGAGTCGTCTAACACTCAGTCATAAACCAAGTTAGACAAAATCTCTTTAGCTAGGATAGAAGTTAGAGATTAAATAAACTGCCAGTTGGTAACTCTGAGCAAAGTTACAAGTAGTTTGTCAGTTACTTCTTATTGAAACTGAACTAAGCTGTAACGACTTGTATTAAGTTGTAAACTGGACCGGGGTTCGAATCCCCGCAGGTCCACAAATAAATGGAACGGAGAAGAAATATGGAATTTCTAAAAAATATGTTAAGTAGTGAATCTAAGATCTCAAGTAAGAGAACAATAGGGTTTGCATCTTTTGTAATGCTCGTAGGTAGTTGGGTAGCTAACACCTTTTGGCAGTTTGACGTCAAAGATCAAATCTTAGAAAACTTTATGTATATTACTATAGTAGGTCTAGGGGTCACGGCTGCAGAAAAATTTTCAAGACAAAATAAATAAACACAAACACAAAAGGTTATAATATGGACTCAGATAAAATTCTAGGGAACTGGAAGAAGTTACTCTCATACGTAGATGAGTATTTTGAAGATGGTGAAAAAGAAAATACTCTTAAATTATTTAAGCACTTTGAGGATAGATTCATCGATGCTCCAGCAAGTAGTAGACCAAACCACCACAATTGTTTTGCTGGAGGATTAGTAGATCACATGCTACGTGTTATCGATACTTCACTAAAACAAAAAAAGCTCTTCTCACACATGGGCGTACAAGTAAAGGCATCCGATGCTGATATTGTTATGGCAGCCATGTTTCATGACTTGGGTAAGATAGGTGATCTGGATAATGCATACTACATAAGACAAACAGATGAATGGAGACGTAATAAGTTAAATGAGTGGTACACATTTAACCCTAAGCTCGAGCCACTATCAGTTACGGATCGAGCACTATGGCTGCTCCAGTGGTTTGATGTCAAGATATCCCAAGAAGTTTGGAAGGCTATCAAGTTGTCTGATGGAATGTTTGATGATGGTAATACAGCTCTGTATAGAAAGCATGATACAGATAATATACTACACTATATTGTACACTTTGCAGATTGGACGAGTACTGTTGTCGAGAAGCAACTATATAAGCAGTCGTTGGAAAATGTGGATGTGGGATATCAAGAGGGAACTCCAAAAGATCGCAACGTTACGGACAAAAAAATACAGAATATGAAAGATAAATTTTCTGAGTTATTTCCTAATGGTTGAGTATATTATTATTGGAATTTTAGTTGTCTCGAGTACAATTCTAGCGTATCTTTTAATGTTATCTTTGAGGAGAATAACATCTCTTG
>UEXM01001654.1_pt1 | contig 17897 bp, 6 predicted proteins | sample 1796661 | NCBI WGS metagenome assembly UEXM01 (sample SAMEA4772469, study PRJEB27181) | metagenome | reverse complement strand
TTATAATAATGACGAACTAGAGGACTTTGCTGGCATGTTTAGATATTCAAAATTAACAGAGGCTGTGAATGCCGCTGATACATCTATTCTAAGTAATATTACAACTGTGAAGATGTACAAATATATTACTCCAACATTGAATTCAGGATTAAAATACACACTTAATTTCAACAACGCATTATACAATCCACACTCTGGTCATAATTCGACAGGCGGTGGTATTATTTCTTCAACAGGATTTAAAGTTAATAATGACGACTCACTTAACGAACATTTTTTAGATGATAATGGCGCTGGAGTTCTTCGTCTTTACTATTTAAGTGGTACTGCAAGAGTTTATACAGACTCAACTTACGGCACTATAGACTATGCAACGGGCGAAGTGATTCTCACATCTGCACATGTAACATCTATTTCTAATGTTGACGGTGCAACTAGTACACAGATAAGAGTATTTGCAACACCAAGTTCTAATGATATTGTGCCAGTAAGAAATCAAGTATTATCTATCGATACAGCTAACTCAACAATCACTGGCGCAGTTGACACAATAATAAGTGGCGGTTCACAGGCAGGAACAACATATACAACAACATCTAGTTATTCTTAATCAATGGCAACGAAATACAAAACTAACAAGAGGAAACTATCCTCACTTGTTAAACAACAAGTACCTCAATATGTATTAGAGGACCATCCTAAGTTTACAGAATTTCTGTCGTCTTATTTCCTATTCATGGAATCGGCCGAGTTAAATCTGACAGATGTTACAGAAACAGATAATATTCTTTTAGAAACTGAAGGCACAACTAACAGTTATGTATTATTAAACCAAACTGATAAGAATGGTTTAGATGCCGGCAATCAAATTGTTAATGAAGAAACTACATTCGATAGTGCATTTCAAAAGAATGAAGTTATTACAGGCTCTACATCTGGGGCTACTTCAACCATTCTTGCAGAAGATATAAATGGTGTTGCTCGTTTGTTTGTTTCAGCCAACAATGCATGGATTACAGGAGAAACTGTAACTGGTTCTACATCTGGTGCAACTGCAAAAGTTGGCAAGTATCGTGCAAACCCTGTAGAGAATCTTCAACAACTTCTAAACTACTCTGACCCAGACCACACGATAAGTGATTTCTTAACTCAGATGAAAGAGGAGTTTCTTAACACAATTCCTACAGACACACACGAAAGTGTAGACACAAGAAAACTTGTTAAAAACATTAAGTCATTATATCGTGCAAAAGGAACAAATAAAGCAAACAAAGCATTCTTTAGATTATTGTTCAACGAAAATTCTGAAGTATATAAACCAACAGAAGATATGTTGCGTGTATCGGATGGTAAATGGAATAAACAAAACTTTATTCGTTGCACACAATCTACATCACAGGCTGTAAATAATAGTATTCTTTTAGTTGGACAAACAATTACACAAGCAAACAATCCGTCTGATGATGATATTGGAGAAGCAACTGCAATTGTAGAAAACATTACTAAGTTTCAACAAGGTAGTGTTGAGATTATTGAGGTAGAAATTAATACAGACACTACAGTAGGCACATTTGTAAACGGTGAAGTTTTATCTGGTGTAAGTATCGAAGATGAAGATACCATTGTTAAGATGACAGTAAGTCAAGCAATTTCAGATACATCAATAACAAATGATGGCGGCACACTAACTATTGGTGATGAGGCTACAGTATCAGGTGGTGCTGGCGCTGGTGCAAGAGTACAAGTAGGAGAAATTTCTGGTGGCGGTTTAGATGAAGTTATTGTAAATGCTGGTGGTACAGGATATGAAGAAAACGATACCATAACATTTAGTTCAGGAACTGCTGAAGCAAAAATTGCTGTAGTAGGTGGTGGATTTGCTCCCGAAACAGGAAGTGTTGATGTTCATGTAGAATTAGAATCTGGCACAATTACAGGCGGCGGTTCTGGTGATTTACTTTTAGAAACATATGGCGACGGAACAGAAGGTAAGTTTTTAGATTCTGCTTCTAAAATGATTGATAAAGAATCTAAGATTGTATTGGAAGAGTCGGTGTTTATCACACTAGAGAATGAAGATGGTGCACTTTTACATGAACAAGATTTGCAATTTGAGAGAATATATTTAGCTCACGAAGATAATGATACAGGATTTATCTTATCTGAGCAAGATGGCGGTACAAATACGGCTGAAAGATTTTATATTGTAAACCAAGAACATGAATTAAATGTTCCATACAATATGTCTGATACTGACCATATTATACAAGAAGATAAAACACAAGACGATACTGAATTCCTTGGCGATAAGTTAGTACAAGAAACTGAAACTGGTGATGGCGATATAACTGACATAAGAATGATTGCGAGTGGTTCTGGTTATACAACTCTACCAACTGCAACGATTACTGTTGGTGATAGATTCTTGAGTTTAGAGTCTGATACGAACAGACAACGACTAAGTACAATATCCTTAGAGGATGGTACAGGCGCAATAGAGTTTGAACAAAATTCTGGAAACATATTAAATCAAGATGATTCTGTAACTACTATTCTGGCTGACCCTAATGATGTAGGTCTAGGTCGAATAGAGTTTGAGTTTGGTGGAACAATGTTGAACGAAACATTTGATGGTGAAAGTGCAACAGTTATACCATACGGCACAGAAATTGGCCGTGCAACAGATTTACTAATTTCAGAACACGGTATTAGCTATACCTCGGCACCAACTCTTGCATTTCCTCATTATGCAGTTCTTAAAACAGTTTCTGGTACTATTACAGCAGACGAAACATTCACATCTAATATAAGTGGCGCAACAGGAACAGTTGTAGACTTTACTGCACCTCTTTTAAAATATACAGTTACAACAAGCGCATTGGCGGTTGATGATGTTGTTACTTTCTCAGGCGCAAGCACTGCTGTTGTGGCAAAATCCGACCCGCTTACTGGTACTACTACAATTGGTACGAATATTTCTACTGATGGTAAATATATTAATCAAGATGGATTCCTTAGTGAGTCGTCTAAGAAGATACAAGACAGTCTATACTATCAGGATTATTCTTATGTAGTTAAAGTATCTGAAAGTATTAACAAGTGGAGAGATTCACTTAAACGAGCAGTTCACCCAAGCGGATTCTATGTAACGGGTGAAGTTAATATCGCAACGCTATTAAACGGCAAAGTAAAACAACCAGTTGGCTCAACATTAAGTTCTGGACTATTCTCAGGCACTTCAGACAGTCCAATTTACATGAGATTGAATACTCTATTCACTACAATATTTGGTAGAAGAACAGGAGCAGCATTGAGTAGTTCGTTTGGCGGAACTCAACTAGACGGACTGACTAAACGCTCACGAGCAACTGCAAATGCAGGATATTCGCCTGATGTTAGCAATGCATTTACAAGTTCACACTATTCTGCTCGTGAAGTAGATGTCAACGCAACACCTGAAACAACAATCGAATTAGAAAAAAGAAATAGAAACAGTTTTTATGATTTGAATAGTTATACGGTTCGTAATGTAGAAGTTAGAAATGGTTACGCCTATGGCGGACCAAGAGTTAAGAATTTAAGTGACCGTGCGTTTACAACCTTTGCGGCTAATAATGCAATCACTTTAGAAGGTGGTGCTGGCGATGGAGAGATATTATTAGAAAACGAATCTGGTGTTTTACAACACCCACAATCAGATTCTTGGTCTACAACGATAGCGGATTGGAACACATTACGCTTCTCAGGCACACTAAATAGTAATGTAGATGGTGAAACAATGAGATTGTCAGACATCAACGGAACCAATTCAAGTCAAAATCATAAAATTAACTTCGCTTTTCCTACTGAAGTAACGAAAAGCGCTTAGTAAATCATTATAAATAGATATAAAGAACACTAATTATAGTACAGGATAAAAAACCATGGCAGCCATAATCACAAATAAATTCAGAATAAATAATGCGGAACAGTTCGTTGAATCCTTTTCGGAAGCATCGCCTGAAACTTATTATTTGTTTATAGGAAGAGCACACTCTTGGGCATCAGATGTTGATGCACAAGGAAATACAATCGCAGAAGGAACAGATGCTTCACCACCGACACCGAATGATGATGTAACATCGGAGTTCTATAACTGGGACGATATGTTAGGTGCAAAACTTATAGCATCTACAGATGTGTCGAGAGTAATACCGAGAAGAAACTGGACAACAGGTACAACTTACGATATGTATGAACACAATATCAGTTCAGCAAACGCTTCGGCAAGTGGTGCTACTAATCTTTTTGATTCAACATATGTTGTAATGAATAGTTCATATGCAGTTTATAAAGTTATTGAGAATGATGGTGCAACAGCATCAACAGTAGAACCAACTTCTACATCAAACTCAATCTTTAGTACATCTGATGGTTATCGTTGGAAGTATATGTACTCATTAACATCTGCTGAAACTCTTAACTTTATGTCAACAGACTTTATTCATTGTTCAACTGACTCTACTGTATCAACGGCTGCCGTTGATGGTGCATTAGATACTGCATTAGTTGTTGCTGGTGGTTCTAGTTATAATGTTTCTTCGGGCTCTACAATTTCTGCAATCCCAATTCGAGGTGATGGTTCATCTGGAGTTGCTTCAGTAACAATTAGTTCTGGTGCTGTATCGGCAGTTTCTATTACAACTGCTGGAACAGGATACACTTATGCATATATTCGTAATGCAGATATCATTGCTGCCACAAACGCTGGTGGTTCGGGTTCTGGTGCAAACATTAATGTAATCATTCCGCCTAAAGGTGGTCATGGCGCTAATGCACTTAAAGAATTAGGTGCTTTCTATGTGATGATGAACAAATCACTCGTTGGTGCTGAAGGCACATCTGATATTGGTGTTGCAAACGACTTCAGAAGAATCGGTCTCGTAAGAAACCCATTCAACTTCGGAACAACAACAGTTGCGAGTGCAGACACAAGACGACAAATTTATGCTGCTAGATTTACATCTGTGTCAGGAACATTTGCCGCTGATGAAGAAATTAATCAGGCAACAACTGGTGCGGTTGGTAAAGTAATCGAGTATGATGCAACAAATAAAATTTTATACTGGTATCAAACACGATTCCCAGATGTCGGAACAGACACGAACGGTAACGCAACTGCATTTAGTGGCTCAAACGCAATCACAGGACAAACATCAAGTGCGGCTGCGACACCAAACACAACTAGTGGTACGCTAAATGGTGCTTCATTTACTTCTGGCTACTCAACACCAGAACTCGCTGCCGACTCAGGAGATATAATTTATGTTGAAGAAAGAAGTCCTATTACAAGGGCATCTGACCAGACAGAAAATATTAAACTAATTATAGAATTTTAAATAAAGGAACACCATGCCATCAAAAACTGATTTTAATGTTAGTCCTTATTATGATGACTTTACGGAATCTAAAAAGTTTCATAGAGTTATGTATCGACCAGCATACGCTGTTCAAGCAAGAGAACTAACAACACAACAATCCATAACACAAGACCAAATTGAAAAATTTGCAGACCATATGTTTGAACATGGGGCAATGGTTGTTCCTGGTCAAGTTGAACCTGACATGCATTATAATGCTGTTAAACTAACTTCACTTACTGGGACATTAGCGGATTATAATGGAACTCAAGTGGTTGGTGGTACTTCAGGTGTTTCTGCTGATGTCGTTAATGTTGTTGCAACAGACGGTACAGACCCTGACACACTATTTGTAAAATATAGAAATTCAGGAACAGATAATGTTAGTTCTGTGTTTACAGATGGCGAAACACTAACTAGTAGTGCTGGCACGGCAGTTGTTTCTACAACGGCTCAGGGCGCGGCTGTTAAGATAGAAGCAGGTACTTATTACATTAATGGTTTCTTTGTTGCTGTAGATGAACAAACATTAATATTAGACAAATATACAAACACTCCAAGTTATCGTGTTGGTCTAGTTATTTCAGAAAGCTTTATTACTTCTACGGACGATACATCATTATTAGATAACGCAACTGGCTCATCAAACGCAAATGCGGCTGGAGCTCATAGATTTAAAATTGATTTAACACTTAGCAAACTTTCACTTACTTCAACTGCTGATGCAAGTTTTGTTGAGTTAATGCGAATTAATAGTGGCACAGTAGTAAATAAAGTAACTTCAACAGACTATTCTGTATTAGAAGATACTCTTGCAAGAAGAACATTTGATGAGAGTGGCGATTATGTTATTCGTAATTTTGACTTAGACCCAAGAGAGCATTTAATATCAGGAACAAATCGTGGTATCTATGCGGCCGACTCTACATCTGCTGACGGAAATACTGCAAGTGAAGCTAAGTTAGCATTAGGTCTTTCACAAGGTAAGGCATATGTTAAGGGTTATGAGATTGCAAAACACGGAACAACTTATGTTGACATAGATAAGGCGAGAGAATTTGATACTGCGAGCGGTATCGTTACTCGTGTTGCACAACTTCCGTTTGTTAATGTTACAAATATTTTTGGTACACCAGATGTTGGATTTGTTTCTGGAGAAACAGAGGCATATAAGAAAGTACGATTAGTAAGTTCAGAACATGCAACAAGAGGAACTGTATTAGTAAATAATGACGGTACGGTTTTTGATATTGGTCGTGCAAAGAGTAGAGGCATAGAATACAACTCTGGAAATGCTTCTGGCGTTTTCATGTCAACAGGTTCTTTAACAACCAATACATATAAACACTATCTCTTTGATACTGTAATGTTCGCCCACTTAAATGTTTATGGACCTGCTTCAGGTGCTTTGACAACAGGCGAAACATTAACTGGCGGCTCTTCGGGCGCAACAGGTATTGTTGAGAGTATTACATCTTTGGGTGAAGCAACAGTAACAGGAGTTTCACAGGCAAACCCACCTGTTGTAACATGCTCTGGTGGCCACAATTTCTTAGAAGGCCAACAAGTTAAGTTTGCAAGTGTTGGTGGTATGACAGATTTAAATGGCAACTTCTATACTGTAAAGAATCCATCTTCGACTAATTTTGAGTTATATGACGCTTCTACTTCTTCAGTATCGGCAACAGACCCAGTTGACGGAACTGGTTTCTCAGCATATACCTCTGGCGGAACAGCATCACACACAGTTGTTATTTTATCAAATGTAAAAGGAACATTCACACAAGGGGAAACTGCAACAGGCGGTTCTTCTGAAAATACTGCTGTTGTTCAGTTTGATGCTTACGGTTGTAAAGGATTTGAACAAAAAGTATTTGCACAGACAAAAGGTGTTTCGATGGCAGGTTCACCTACATACACTGCTGATGCAGATTTAACATCAACATTTGGTGCTCACAAAAATCTAACTGGAACAATTTCAACGACTGCGGCTCTTTCGACTGCTGGAGATATACTATTAGATGGAACTACTGCTGGTTCGGCAAACGCTGGTGATAAGATTCTACTAGAAGATAATACTGGTGATGTAATATCACAAGAATCACAGGCTGCAGATACAGTATTTGGTTCTGGAACTAAGTTTACAACTGAATTGCAAATTGGCGATTCAATCACATTTACAGATGATGCTAACAACACAGTTACAAGAATTGTAGATAGTATTGCTTCAGATACAAAGGCTGAGATGTCTAGTGGTTTGGGTAGTACAACCGCAACAACGGTACAGTTCACAAGAAGAAGAACAAAAATTCAATCACCAACTAATGATAAATTATTATTTAACTTACCATATCAAGTAACTAAGACATTATTAACAGAAGATAATTCTAGTATTAGTGATACATCATTTAAGATTCGCAGACAGTTTGTTTCAACCCTTTCAAGTTCTGGTACTGCGACACTAACTGCTGGCACTAACGAAATCTTTACTGCACATTCAGAAGCAGATGTTACTGTTTCTGTGATGACTAAAGGCGGTAGTGCAAGTGCTGGTGAAGTTGGAGATGTTATAACGCTTTCAAGTTCTGGCGACTACACACTTGGCGGCTCACCAACAGGTAAAACTTTGGCAATCGATTTAGGCAGTACATTTAATGGAAGTAAAGTTAAGATTCTTGCAACTATTTCTGCTTCAGTTGTTGGTGCAAAAACAAAGACTGCAACGACAGATGTAACTAAGACAGTTGATACATCGGCCCTTGCAAGTAAAACTGAAATCAATCTAGGATATGCTGATGTATATCAACTTCAGTCTGTCTACATGTCTGCTGACTTTAGTACTGCGGCCGCTTCGACAGACCTAGATATTACACACAGATTTGATTTAGACACTGGTCAAAGGGATAACTTTTATGATGTTGGTCGTATAGTAAGAAAGTCAAACGAATCTGCCCCTACTGGTAGACTTCTCATTACATACGACTACTACGCCCACGGCGCTGGTAACTTCTTCTCTGTTGACAGTTATTCTGGTATCAGTTATGGTGACATACCAACTTACATATCCGATGTTACTGGTGAACAGTATGATTTAAGAGATACCTTAGACCTTAGACCGAGAGTTGATAATGCTTCAACTATAGATGCTGGTGATGGACAAGACAGACAATATAGTGGCACAGGTGCTTCTACAGTTGAGTTTGCAAAATTCAATACAGACATTACTGCTGACTTAGAGTTCTATTTAAGTCGTAGAGATAAAGTGTTCATGGCGTCTAATGGCGACTTTAGAGTAATCTCTGGTGCTTCGGCAGTTGAGCCTATCGAACCAGAGGGTATTGCAGATGCAATGTTATTATACAAGATGTTTGTACCTGCTTTTACATTCAATACTGCTGATATTAAAATAACACCACAAGATAACAGACGATACACAATGAGAGATATCGGTCGTATAGAGAAACGACTAGAGAATGTAGAATACTACACTCAACTATCTCTACTAGAATCAGAAGCACAGAACATGCAAATACAAGATGCTGACGGCTTTGATAGATTCAAGAATGGTATTATCGTAGATAACTTTACTGGACACGGAATCGCAGATGTATCTGATGCAGACTATTCAGTTTCTATGGATATGGCAAACGGCGAATTACGCCCTGCATTTCATCAAGACAATATCAATCTAATAGAATCAGATAGTTCGTTAGCAAATAGTACTGCAATGACTGATGCGATTAGAACAACTAACGGCTACCAAAAGACCGGCGATTTAATTACACTACCTTATACGAGTGAAGCATATGCAGAACAACCATATGCCAGTACTACAATTAATTTACAACCATTTGATGTAATCGACTATGTTGGTACAATAACACTTTCTCCTGAAATGGATGAGTGGATGGCAACTGAAACATTACCTGATTTACAAGTTGATATGCCAGGCACATTCGATACATTGACAAATCTTGCTTCTGCTGGTGTTTTAGATTTAAATCTTGGTACTGTTTGGGGCAACTGGAACGAACAATGGTCTGGTTCAGTACAACAAACAAACAGAACGCAGACTCAAACTCCTGGTTTTGGTTGGCAGACTCAAACAACAACTATTGAAACTGCACAAAGAGTTGGACTCAGAAGGGCAGGAATTCGTACTGGTTTAATTCCAAATGCTGTAAGAACAAGTTTTGGTGATAGAGTAGTGAGTGTTGCGTTTGCACCATTTATAAGAGCAAAAGATGTTGACTTTACTGCAAAAGATATGAAACCTCTAACAAGAGTTTATCCATTCTTTGATGGCATTGAAGTTTCTGCTTATGTTACACCAACAGGAAGTAATGCAGGTGCGGCCCTAACAACTGATGCCGCTGGTCAAATAACAGGAAGATTTGCAATACCTGACCCAGCAACTTCTGGTGCGCCTAAGTGGAGAACAGGTAAAAGAACATTTAGATTGACAACTAGTCCAACCAATACTCTAACTGGTGATGTATTTACTTCTGCTGAATCTGATTATTCCGCAAAAGGAATGATACAACAAGTGCAAGAAACAATCGTGTCTACAAGAGAACCTCAGATATCAAGAACAGATGTTCAAGAGGACCAAACAATAACAAGAACAAACATAGACACAACTAACACTCAAGTATGGGGCGGAACTAGACCACATAGACATCATAATCCAGACCCTGTTGCACAATCATTTATGGTTGACTCTGAAAACGGTTTGTTTATTACAAGTTGTCAATTATATTTCTCATCTAAGGCAAGTGTAACTCCGGTGCAAGTTCAAATCAGAACAATGGTTAATGGATATCCATCTCAAACAATTGTTCCGTTTGGTCAAGTGTTTATAGATGCAGCTGATGTAAATGTTTCTTCAGATGCTTCGGCTTCGACAACATTTACATTCCCAAGTCCGGTATTCTTAAAAGAAAATACAGAGTATTGTTTTGTTGCGAAATCTAATTCTGAAAATTATACTATATACACGGCAAGAATGGGTCAAAAGACTTTAGACGGCAACAGATTAATTTCTAAACAACCATACTTTGGTGGAATGTTTAAGTCGCAAAATGGAAGTACTTGGACTGCTGAACAAAATGAAGATGTTAAGTTTATTCTTAATCGTGCTAGATTTACAGAAAACACGACTGGCACAGTTCATCTCGTAAATGATGTAATTCCTACTAAAACATTGAAACAGAATCCACTTACAACAACTAGTGGTTCTACTACGGTTACTGTTCATCATCCAAATCATGGTATGCATAGCACATCTGCTAATGTTACAATCGCCGGTGTTCCTTCTGGTTCACATAATGGTATTGCACATACAAATCTTAATGGCACATACACTACGATTGGAAACATTAAACTAGATTCTTATACGATTACTGCACAAAACTCTGATACCGCTTCGGCATCTGGTGAATGTGCTGGATTAGCTAATGTAACTGCAACAAGAAATATTCTTTATGATGTGATTCAACCTGTCGTTGGCGCAATACAACCGCCGGCAACATCATTATCTGCAACAATGAGAAACACAACTGGTAGAACACTTGAAGGTTCTGAAACTGAATACTCATTGGCCGCAACATCAAAGGCAATTGCAGTAACATTTAATGAAGATTACTATATGACTGCACCACACTTAATTGCTAGTGCAATTAACGAAACAAATGAGATGTCTAGTAGTAAGTCATTCAATCTTGCAATATCTTTATCAACACCAACAGACAATAATAATATTTCGCCTGTAATTGACACACAAAGATTGAGTGCGTTCTTAATACAGAACAGATTGAACAACCCAATATCAGGAACTACTCCTGACTTTGTTGAAGAAACAACAAATACTGGTGGTAGTTCTTCTGCTAAGTATATGACAAGACCTGTTATATTAACTAATGATGCTACAGCGTTAGATATTAGAGTTTCTGCTAGTGTTCAATCTAGTGCTACACTTAAAATGTATTATCGTATTACAAGTGCTGAGGATGCAAGAAAACTTGGAGATGTTGCTTGGAGAGCATTTAACTCTGATGGAACTTCAGATTCGGCAATGGATCCTGCAAAAGACAGTTTGACATTCAAAGAGCACAAATTTAGCGCAAGTGATTTGCCTGAATTTACTGCATTTCAATTGAAAGTGGTTCTACTTGGAACAAACAGTTCGTATCCGCCTATCTTACGAGATATGAGAGGAATTGCCCTGGCAGTTTAACTATATGAGCGATACTGCTAAAGTTAAAGGACACGCAAACTTAGTTAGAGATTTAAAATCTCAAGCAATTGTCAATACTGACTCTGATGCTTATGCTCGATATATGTCGAGAAAAAGAAAACAAAAAGAACAGAATGACGAGATAAGAGGCGTTATTCGTGATGTAAATGAGTTAAGAACAGAAATGCGAGAAATCAAAAATTTACTTATAGGTTTAACAAATGGCAGATAGAGTTGTAGCATCTACAGATACACTAAACTACTTTAGACACGAGTTTAATGGTACAGCGGCTGATGTCGGTGATATTCAGAGCATTCTTGATGCTAGTAGTTATATTGCCTCTTCAACTGATGTTGTTGAAGCTATTGTGGCACTTAATGCAGAACTTCCTGAAATCACAACAGATGCATTTGTATTTCCAGCATCAACTATGGTTTGGGAAGGAAGTGATTTTAACTACTTAGACTCTGGTGATGCGTTTGAATTAACGCTGTCATTTACAGACCCAACTGCTGACCGCACTTGGACATTCCCAGACGGTAGTGGTGGAGTATCTCTTACAACTCTTGCTGAAACTTATACAAATAAAACTTTAACATCACCAGTAATTAATGGTGGTACATTTAGTGGTTCATTTACTGGTTCTTTAGATATTACTGGTAATGTTTTATCTGGTGCAAGTCCGTTGGTGTTTGAAGGTGCAACTGATGATGCACACGAAACAACTCTAGCATTAGTCGACCCGACTGGTGATAGAACGGTTTCATTACCAAACGCCACAGACACACTTATTGGTAAGGCAACAACAGACACACTTACAAATAAGTCATATGATTTTGGCGGAACAGGTAATAGTATAACAGGAACAATATCAGAGTTTAATAGTGCTTTGCAAGGCGATAGTTTTGTTTCTTTGGCTGGTTCAGAAACATTATCGAATAAGACTTTAACTTCACCAGTAATTAATGGTGGCGTATTTAGTGGTTCGTTTACTGGCACTATGGATATTACAGGAACAGTTTTATCTGGCGCAAGTCCTCTTGTTTTTGAGGGCGCAACTGCTGATGCTTATGAAACTACTTGGGCATTTACAGACCCAACGGCAGACAGAACAATTACTGTACCAAATGTTACAGACACATTAATTGGTAAGGCAACTACTGATACTTTGACAAATAAAAGTATTGATTTACAGAACAACACCTTAACTGGTTCTGTAGCAGAATATAATAGCGCATTGCAAGGCGATTCATTTGTAACTCTTGCTAATTCTGTTACTTTGACTAATAAGACACTTACTCAACCAACAATAACTAGTGGTGTATTTAATACTGCTATATCGGGTTCTGCATTTCTTGATGAAGATAATATGAATAGTAACTCAGCAACCAAATTAGCATCACAACAATCAATTAAAGCATATATTGATGCCCAAGTAACTAATGAAGATTTAGATGGTGCCGCTGATAGTGGAACAGTTGCAGTTGATTTAGATAGCCAGTCGTTGACAATCGCTGGAGGTAGTCAGATTACATCGGCAATGTCAGGACAAACTATGACAATAACGCTTGGTAATACTCCTGCTACATTAGTTGGTTCAGAAACATTAACAAATAAAACATTTACTGAACCAGTGATTGACACCTTTGTGCTTGCAACAGGAAGTTCTAGGTCAGGATTATTATTAAGAACGGGCATTCAATTTGAAGGCGCAACTGATGATGCTCACGAAACACTTTTAACATTAGAAGAGCCAACACAAGATAACACAATAACAATGCCCGATGCAGATATAACTTGCGTTACTACAGGTACTCATGCAACTATATCGGGACATATAGCTAAAGTAATTGCACTCAGTTAGGAAGGATAAATAGTATTATGGCAGATAGAAATGTAGTAAACACAGCAACCTTAGACACACTAAGAACAACTTACAACTCAACGGCAGGAGATGTCGGAGATATTGCAAGTGTTACTGGTGCTAGTGGTGTAATTGGGGCGGCAACAGATATTGTTGAGGCAATAACTCTGATGAACACAGAAGTAACTGGTATCAAAACTGGTGCTACAACTTTTGGTTCTTCAATTACTTTTGAAGGTGCAACTGATGATGCACACGAAACAACACTTGCGGTTACAGACCCAACGGCAGACAGAACGATTACTTTTCCTGATGCCTCAGGAACTCTCGTAATAACAGACGCTACACAAACGCTTACAAATAAGACACTAACTAGTCCAACTATTAATGGTGGTACTTTTAGTGGCACATTTACTGGAACTCAAGACCTTACTTCAGTCGTTTTATCTGGTGGTAGTCCCCTTGTTTTTGAAGGCGCAACTGCTGATGCACATGAAACCTCATTAGCAGTAGTTGACCCAACCGCTGACCGGGTTGTTTCATTACCAAACGCAACCGACACTCTTGTGGGTAAAGCAACAACTGATACACTTACAAATAAAACAATTGACTTAGATAGTAATACACTTACTGGCTCTCTTGCAGAATTCAATAGCGCATTACAAAGTGCTAGTTTTGTATCTCTTACAGGAAACGAAACACTTACAAATAAAACTCTAACTAGTCCAACGATTAACGGCGGTACATTTAGTGGCTCATTCACAGGCACACAAGACTTAACTGGACTTGTAATGTCTGGTGCAAGCCCTCTTGTATTTGAAGGTGCTACAGATGACGCTTACGAAACAACATTGGCCTTTACTGACCCGACTGCCGATAGAACAATCACATTCTTTAACGCAACTGATACTCTTGTTGGTAAGGCAACAACAGACACCTTCACGAATAAGTCTATTGATTTAGAAACTAATACACTAACCGGTTCATTATCGGAGTGGAACAGTACACTACAAAGTGATAGTTTTACATCACTTACTGGTTCAGAAACATTAACAAATAAAACACTTACATCACCAGTAGTTACTAGTGGTGTTCTTAATACTGGTGTTTCTGGTAGTGCGGTTCTTGATGAAGATAATATGGCATCCAATAGTGCGACAAAACTTGCTACTCAACAATCTATTAAAGCATATGTTGATACAACCGTTGGCGCTACAGATTTAGATTTAATAGGAGATAGCGGAACAGGTGCAGTAGACTTAGATAGTCAATCGTTTACAATTACTGGCGGTACTGGTATTGATACTTCGGCATCAGGACAAACAATAACAGTTAGTATTGATAACACGGTTGTAACAAAAACAGGAACACAGACTTTAACAAATAAAACTTTGACGAGTCCTACAATAAACAACCCAACAATTACAAACTTACAAGCAACTCAATTAAACTTAACTGATGCTAGTATTGTATTTGAGGGTGCAACTGCTGATGCACACGAAACAACCTTAACAGTAACAGACCCAACGGCAGATAGAACAATTACATTACCAAACGAAAGTGGAACTTTAATTACATCCGCTAGTGCGGCTACAAATGCCTTTGCAACTGCAATTGCAGCTGCACTTGGATAAGTATTATAAATAGTCATATAATAAAAGGAATTAAAAATGGCATTATCAAAAATTATAGAAAATTCAATATCAGACGGCGTAGTATCGTCTGCTAAACTAAAAGACTTTGCAGCGGCAGTTGATTTAAACGGTGTCGAACTAATCTTAGACGCTGACCAAGATACTTCAATCACGGCAGATACAGATGATAGAATCGATTTTAAGATTGCAGGTGTAGAACACATCTCACTTAGTAACTCATCTGGTGATACAGTCATTAAACCAATGGTTGATGCGAAAGACATCATCTTTCAACAATACGATGGCAATAAAGTATTTGAAATTAATGATGCTAATTTCGTAAGTGTTGGTGGTAATGCAACTGCTCCTGGTGAAATAAGACTTTACGAAGATACAGATTTGGGTTCTCATTATGTTGGATTCAAAGCAGGTAACAATACTGCTTCAGTATCTTATGTTCTACCACTTGCTGATGGTACTAATGGTCAATCATTAACTACTAATAGTTCAGGAACTTTATCGTGGTCAACAATTAGTGCTAATACTCCAACTTCTGCTGACGGGCAAGCATTAGGTTCGGCAGCGCTTGAGTGGTCAGATTTATACCTTGCAGATTCGGGTGTAATTTATTTTGGTGCTGACCAAGACATTACACTTACACATAATCACAATGCTGGACTAACACTAAATGGTGTTTTAGTTGCTACAGGAATTACAATTGGTTCAGCTGCAATTACAGAGGCCGAATTAGAGATTTTAGATGGTGCGAATGTTACAACTGCTGAGTTGAATATTATGGATGGCGGAACTTCTGCAACATCCACAACAGTTGCAGATGCAGATAGAGTTGTAATGAATGACAACGGAACGATGGTGCAAGTTGCAGTTACAGATTTGGCTGCATACTTTGATGACGAGATTACTGCTATGCCGAATCTTGTTACAGTTAGTGCATTAAACTCTGGTTCAATCACTTCAGGATTTGGTACAATCGATACTGGTTCATCTACAATTACAACAACTGGTGCAATTACTGGTGGTTCATTAATTGCTGATGATGTTACAGTAGACGGAAAAGTTATCACAATGACTGGTTCGTCTGGCGATACTGCAACTTTTACTGCGAGTACTCATGGTTCATTAGCAATTGCAACTACTGATGCTTCGGCTGCAGCTGCAAATATAACAATTACTGCTGATGGTACTTCGGAACTCGCTGGTACTACAGTTACTCTTAACTCATCTGGTGGTGTTACATTAGATGCCGATGGCGGAACAATCACATTCGCAGATGGCGGTTCATCACTTGGTACTATTACCTCAAGTGGTTACTCTGGAACGGCTGCTGTTGCAACAACTGTAACAGTAACAGACAATGAGGATACAAATGAAAACAATGTTATTACATTTGTTGCAGGTGCTGACTCTGATGGCGGAAATGTTGGACTAGAATCAGATGGTAACTTAACATATAATCCAAGTACAGGAACACTTTCAGCAACTAACATTGTTGTTTCTGGAACGCAAACGATTACAAACTCTGTAACAATGAACGCCTCTAACGCAGTTGTGTTTGAAGGTTCTACGGCAGACGCCCACGAAACAACACTAACAACTATAGATGCTACAGGTGATAGAACAATCTCATTACCTAATGTTTCAGGTACTTTACCTGTTCTTGCGGCTGTTTCTGCAACACAAATTACCTCAACGCCTGAAGAATTAAACATATTAGACGGCGTTACTTCAACTGCTGCTGAAATTAACTTATTAGATACTGCAGCTGCAAATAGTGTTGTTAATAGTAAGGCAGTTATATATGGTTCTTCTGGAGAACTTGCCGGTACTCTAAGTACTGCTGCTCAAACAAACATCACGAGTGTAGGAACATTAGGTGCATTGACTGTAGATAATATGGCATTTGATGGCAATACACTAACAACTACATCCTCAGACTTTATAATAGACGCTTCACACGACATTGTACTAGATGCTGACGGCGCTGATGTCGTATTCAAAGATGGCGGAACTACAATTGCAACACACTCAAACAGTTCAAGTGATTATGTAATTACAACTGGTGTACAAGACAAAGACTTTGTGATTAAGGGAGATGATGGCGGTTCTGCAATTACTCCGTTCACACTTGATATGTCTGCTGGTGGTGATTTATTCTTAACTGGTGGTCTTATCGACCTGAAAAATGATGGCTCGGCAGTTTCACAAATTAAATTCTATTGTGAGGCCTCAAACGCTCACGCACAGACACTTATTGGTGCACCACACTCTGAGAGTGCTACAAATACACTAACACTACCAGGCACTGGTGGTAATGCTCGTCTAGTTTCAAGAAGTTCAACTGATACACTTACAAACAAAACATTGACAACGCCTGTAATTGCTGAAATAGATGCGACTAGTGATTTTACAATTGATGCTGGTTCAGATATTGTTCTTGATGCAGACGGTGGTAAGATAAAATTATCAGACGCCGGAACTCAATGGGGTGAACTTTTTAACAATAGTGGATTTCATCTTATTTCTAAAGTATCTGACCAAGATGTCGTAGTCAAAGGTAACGATGGCGGCTCAGAAATAACAGCACTTACGATAGATATGTCTGCTGCTGGTGCGGCCACATTTAACAATGATGTAACTGCGTTCTCAGATGCTAGACTAAAAGACAATGTAGAAACAATTCCTAATGCACTAGAAAAAGTATGTGCAATGCGTGGTGTTAATTTTACAAGAAACGATAACAACG
>UEXM01001652.1_pt1 | contig 17922 bp, 37 predicted proteins | sample 1796661 | NCBI WGS metagenome assembly UEXM01 (sample SAMEA4772469, study PRJEB27181) | metagenome | reverse complement strand
AATAAGCCAAGTCCTGTTCCTACTGTGAATGTTCCCATTAGGCCTCCACCTTGTCTTTGGAAGTGCCATTTACGGCCTTCTTGTCTACCACAAAATCATGTACCTTTTGAGCATCTTCGTTCATTTCTTCTTCGATATACTCTCTACGATTCTCTGTTAGTTCAAGTTCACCATCAAGGAAGTCATATAGGGTAGACCCTGAGTCATTGCCCTTTACCACTTCTCTTGCATAATCACTTATGCCTTCAAGGTAATCATCATTACCATCATCATAATGGCCTGCGAAATCCATGCCACCTTCTTCATAGAATGATTCAAGATGACAGTTGTCATTGTCGTCACAGAATGTGTTAAATGCTTCTGTTGGGGGTGCCCAAGCAGAGTCAAACCAGCCTGTGATAGAGGCCGTGCCGTCCTTGTTATCTGTGAACTCCAAGCCTTCTGTATCAACATCCCACTTCGTACCCCAGTTGTCTACTCTCCATGAGTACCAATTGTCATGTCCGTCTACAAGTGGTTGTGGTACACCTTCTTTGGGTGATGGTGATGTGGTATCGTTCAGTTCTTTTGGCATCGGCTTCATAGCATTTAGCAAGCCTGATCCTTCACTGTTCGCTTCATCCCACAAAGGTTTGAGTGTCTTTGTAGGTCCTTGGATAGTTAATGTATTATTGCACCAATTTGGCATATAGCCCTCCTATTTGTTAATTGTTTGCCCTTATTGTTCTTACAGTATATAACCTTCTGCCACGAAAGTCAACACCTAATTTATCGAAATAAAACCTGTGATCAGCATGGTACCTATCACGGTACCCATGAACCCAAGTTCTACCAAAATAGACTTTGATTCCAAAATCCGTTTTAGCATTCTACAGCCTCCAATCTTTTGTGAGCCTCTACCTTTGTTTCTTCAGGTAGTTCATCAAAATAATCCATCAAAATATTGTATGCCACTTCATGCTTGTTCTCGCTCTTGTAGCCTGTTTGAGGGTCTACATTCCATTCTCTACCTCTACGAGTGATAGTTAGGTAGTCTGGGTTATCATAACCTTCAGTATCGAACTCTACTTCGTCCTGCCAACTGTTCATGATTGTGAATAGGTATTCGTTGATATGATCGTAGTCATCACCAATCCAATCATACTCATTGTCGTCAATATATTTTCTAAGATCTTCTTCACTCATTCTCATAAGTTCTGCAAGTCTATGCTCGTCATTGATTTGGTATTCACAGTTGTCTTTGAACTCTATACAATTATAGAATCTGTTTGACTCCTGACCAAGTTCTAATTGCTTTTCTTTGCCATCATTGTATGAATGAGCACCTACACCTGGATCTAATTCAATAGTTGCCAAAATGTATCTGATCCTACAATCGTCTTGCTGATACCAATCTTGATTGTTATATCCTTCGTCGGAAATGTTTTTGACTTCGCTTACGAATGCTTTCTTGATTTGTTTTTTTGATATGTTCATGTTTGCCCTTTGCCCTTATTGTTATTATGTTTATATAATAGCACCTTAGAGATTAAAAGTCAACCTCTTAGATACCAAAATATACCTAAGTGGAGTTGGCGCAAACGCCACCAACTCCTTGCTCTTAAGCAACCTGGCTTCCTTGCCGTTCACCTTCCTGTCGGTGTGGTTGCTGGCCGACTATGTCGGTAGAAACTATGTGTTCACCCTAAGTTGTTGAGGTGTCCCTGCATCCAGGCTCCCAACCTATGTCTCGCCTTGTTCTTCTAACCGAACTTGGTCTACATAGGCAGTAGGTGAAACTACCTCGCATCATTATGGTTTTTTCAGACTATGTCCTGGAGAAAACCGTCCGCATCGGACGAAAACCTATTTGGATAATCCTGTTAGATATCCTACCCAAATTCTATAATAGAGCAAAGTCCTTGCTCATACTGTTCTTCAATTCTTTTACATTCTTCAAGGCCTCGTCTTTTGCATTGGCCTTCATGTCCTCAAGGTAGCCACCCAGGCCACTATCAAGGGCTTCGTCTTCCCATTCTTCATAATAGTTGCCACCCAGGCTATCTGAGCCTACTTCGTGACCCTTATAAAAATAGTCAACACCTGCTACGAACCATGAAGCCTCACCTTTGTCGGCTTTGATCTCCATCTCTTTGATATTGCTTACTTCGTCATCGAACAAGTCTGCGATAGGAACGAATTCAGGAGCATACCATACCTTAACCTCAAATGGGCCGTCGGTATATTCTTTGTGGTTAGTCTTGTGCATTGAAACCCTCCATTGTGTCTTGAACCATTTGCTCGAGTTGGATACAGTTTCCAATGCTCTGAGCCATGTGTGGCCATTTGTTAACCAACTTCTTAACGAACTCATCTCGTTGTTCATGTGTCATACGAGCGAAAGTCTCTACGACCACATCAATATCGATCTTTTGTGCCATTATGCCGCTCTCCTATCTTTCATCATTTCAAGATGTCTTTGCAACATATCAATATGATCTTTGATTGCATCTTCTTCAAGTGGTTTCATGTCGGCAATCTCTTTTGCAGGATTGTCATAATGAGTATAAAACCATTCACCGCATGGTTTACCCATATAATCTTTTTTGCCTGTGTCTTCTTTGTAGACATAAAGATATTCTTCGCCACTGTTAAATGCTTCGTCAAGTAGGCATACGCCATTAAGGTGTTTCTTAGGACCTTGATCCTTTTCACCTCTGTCTCTGCCGTAATAACAATTTTGAACTTCGTGTAAAGGATTTTCTCTGTCGTCGAAATCAATCTGCTTACCAACCATGAATCTCCACGATGAAGCATTACCTAAATTGATTGCTTCTTCAACCTTGTCATAGTTCTCCCAATGATCAATTAGGGTATAACCTAATCCACCTGGATAACCGTCCCAATGTTGATATGATGAAATGTATGAACCGTCTTTTAGTTCTAAACCTATTCTTGCCCTTGTTGCCATGTTATGCGCCTCTCTGTTATTGTTTGCCTTAATGCCTTATTGTTCTTACAGTATATGATCATTAGGAGAGAAAGTCAACCCCTAATTTACCAAAATCCTATAGTTTTTTAAGGAAAGATAACCTACTTGCATCAATCATATCAACAATCGTGTTATCATAGACCCGATGCTTCTTGATCTGCCATTTCTCAATCACAGGTAATCCGTATTCGTCCTCATCAACAACGACAGCAACCACAGTCTTTCGAACATGGCCGTATCTGAAGCCTGAGTCCCCACCTATCTGATGTGATGCAACCCAAATCTTATGAGGCATATCCTCACAGATATGAATGTTATAAGCGTCATCGTTCTTGCTATATTCAAAGGTGTTGCCACACTCTTTTTCAACGAACGATCCGATTGGGTTTTGGGTGTAGGTTAGAAATGCCATTTGTTTCTCCTATTTTTCAACAAAAAGGTCTACAGATTTATCTTCTTTTTTCTTACGGCCTCTTTGAGGCTTCCATTTATAGTTGATATCTTCGGGTGGTGTTCTCTCGCATGATGGACAGACTGTAATCTTGCCGCCTCTTGCTAAAAACATCTCCATGGTCTCGGTAGTGCCTACCGGTATTGCTTTTTTTCTTGCCAATGATTTATTCCTTTATCTGTTGCTGGGCTCGTTCTAATAAAATAGGATCCGCTTGAGTCAAGCCTTGAACCATAAGCCTTTTCTCTTCTAAGTAAACCTTCGCGAACTTAGGATCGTATTCTACAATGGTTGAGGTATTGTCTATCATATCTGCAACCTTGATCGTTTGCACCCAAGCAGGAGCCTGAGATAACCTTAACCGATCTAATTCTTTCCGTTTCTTTCTGTTCGGACCACCTTCTACTGTAGGCATATCAGTCAACAAGGCTACACCTTGTTCAACCTTAGCACCAAACACTTCACCTATGGTGTGTAAATCTACCTGGGTGTCCTCTACGACATCATGCAACAAGGCCACGGCGTATGCCTCTTCTGGCAAGGTGTATTGAACATCTTGTAGAATGTCTGCCACCCTCTGTGGGTGAAAGTAATATGGCTCGCCGGTGTATTTTCTCTTCTGGCCTATGGCTTCATGAGCCGCCATTGAAAATACTTTGGCCTTGTCGTATAAATTCATATTAAGATCCTGTTATTAATCTAAGTTCACCTGCAGGTCCTTGCTTGAACCCTTCAATGTAGATGTGATGCAAGTCGTCTGAACGAACGATTGCTTTATTGGCCGCAACCCAAACATCACCCCATGTCTTACCTTTGATCTCTACGAGCTCATTGTAAGGTCCAAAGACATCACATTTATGTCTAATGACAGCATTGTCTCCGAACGGGTGTGGATTGCCAAACTTGATCTCACCATACTCATCATCGTTATAGATTGACCATACTGTTTCTGCACCAAACGTCTTACCGTATGTTGAATGGTAATCCATTTCTTCAAAGAACTTCTTGTCCTCATCAGTTGCGGTATTGTTCTCTTCGATGTATTCTGCGGTTGTTTGAAAGTTATTCATATTGCCCTCCAGCATTAAGTTAATTTCTTATTATATGTATATTATAGACTCAAACGAAAAGAAAGTCAACCGGAAAGTTGACTTTTTTTTAATTTATTTTTCAGGGCATTCTTCCTGATCAGGATGCCAATGAGTGACATCGCCAGTTAGAAATCCATAGTCGTTATAAAAAATAGACATACCTGGCCATTCTTTACCTTCTTCGTCAACATACAAGCCACCATAGAAGCCTCTATGCTTACCTACCAGTTCAAAGAAGTACCAACAAGGTTCTCCTTCTTTCGGCAATCGTTCAGTCACACTAATCCATTTCATATCAATCTCCTTTGTATATGATTAAAAATGTTTGTGTGGTTTAATGGATCGTATCGATACCTGGGATAGGATTTTCGTGTTCCGTGATACTTTTGATATTGTTAGGCTTAACCTCTGGACACTCTTCTTCCAGGGTGGTACAAGCGTCTTTGAAGCTCATAGCAACGACTTCATAGATCTCATTAGAGTCTAACTCAAAGTGAAATAGTTTAGGCATAGTCAATTCCTTTCATTTGATCAATAATCTTTAGAACGTCTTCTTCTTTTAGAAAACCTTTCACAGTATCGTTTGGCTCCGTTATGCCTCTTAGTTCGATCTGCTCGTTGTCCTTCATGACAGCAATCTCATAGAGTCCCATCTTTCCTCCGTAGGACATCTTATGCTTCACAATGCTCAACTCATATGGTCCAATAGGAATCATTGCTTGAACACCATCATACAATGGTTCGAATTTTAGGTCTGCGAATTGCATTTAACTTCTCCCTCTACTTTTTTGATTTAGCCGGTTTCCGAAATTGTTTGTTCTTAGGCCTCATCTTCATATTGTTATATTCTTCGGAGTTCATACAGGCAGGAAGTATTTCTATCTTGCCACCTTTTGCTAAAAACTCTTTCATTTTTTCTTTGAGAAATTCTTCTCTTCTTGTCTTATCGTCTGTGCCGTCATATAAATGTTTATTCATATTATAGTTATAATGTCAGACAGATAAAAAGTCAACCTAAAAGTCAACCAATTATTTGTCAGTGAGATCTTTTACGATAGCCGCACCTGAATTGATTCCACCTTTGATAGTTCCAATCACTTCATCTTGCGATCCTGGATTGAAATAAAGATAAGTGGCGATAACACCAATACCGATTCCTAATAGCAATCTCATTTCTTACTCCTTCTTTTAGTTGGTTGACGTTTATTGATAATTGGGACAATTTCCCATGCCGCGACAAGAGCCTGCATCTGACTTCCGCCTTTTGCAATAACTTCATCATATCTTTTATGACGTTCGTCTATGACCTTTTTCATCGGCATTTCAATACTTTTCATCCTGTTAGATTTTCGATTTGGATCTTTAAAGTCCCAATGGGATTTGTTCTTTACTTTACCCATGGTTCCTTTTGCATTTGACTATAGATAGTCTTCACTCTAAAATTATATGTAGATTCATTCAAAGCCAACCCCTTCAACTTATCCTGCCACATCGCCTTGTAGACAGGATCCAATTGAGGATTAGTATCGAGCAGGCGTTTAATCGACTCTGCTCTTTGATACTGTCGCTCTTCTGAAAATGGTCCCATTAAGCACCAATTCCTAATTTAGTAAGATGATTACCTGGAACACGCCAGTTGCCGTCTACGCCACAATCTACTGTGACATACTTCTTAGCAATCTTAGTCACCTTGCCTGAAACTTGATTACCTCTCTTGCCAGTGAAGCCTACAATGTCACCGATCATCATAGATCGTGTCGCCTGCTTCGCAAGATGAGTTCTTTTAAGTTTGATAGCCTCAATCGTTTGATTAAGTTGATCTTGATCCATTTGATAGATCAGTTCGCTTGCCTTTGTTACCAAATTGTTTGTCATAATATATGCCCTTCTGTTAATTTGCCTAATTGCCTTATTGTTCTTACAGTATATGGTCAACGGATCTAAAAGTCAACCTCTTTTTTACCAAAATCTAATATTTTTCATCATGCTTAATAAGATCGGGGTTTTTCTTTGTACCACGGTATTTCAAATAGCCTTGATCAATAAGATTATCAATAGCATCTTCAATACCTTTTAATCGGCCACTACCTTTACCCCAGTAATAACCAAAACCAGTTCCTAAAACATACGCCAAGAATATAAAAAAGTTTTCCATACCGCCCTACTTATAAATGTCCATGGCCCATTGGTCCCATGGTTCTGTTTCTGTCGCCTTCAAACAATTGAAGTCTAATTTATATCCTGGTGATAGAACTTCGTTCAACATGACATCTTTAATAATGTCTAAGTCTTTTTCATCGTTGGTGTCGATGAACATCGTTCCGTTCGTCCAAGATATTGAAGGAGGTGTTAAACCTTCCTTATGATACCTTTCGTGTATTTCAACTTTCGAATGAGTTTCTAATCCCATGCCATTGCTCCTTCCACTTGTTTTAATATCTGTTCACTATGCTTACATCTGCCTCTAAAAGAAAAGCCAGGACAATTACAAGTGAACCCTTTTTCGGTTAAGTCAACATCATACTCATTACCTTTTGAACCCTGGACCGGCCATGTTATACCTGCCCACGGATGTCCCTTAGGATTGAATACAGTTGGTTTGAGATATGATTGTTTGAACTTGGCCAATTTACATACTCCAATAAGTTTCTGAACTTGGTGACATGAAGCCTGGAGTGTTCACACTCTGTTTGAACTTCTTACCTGACATCATGTTAGTGACTTCTTCTTGAGCCTCTATATTATTAAAGTAGGTATCACAGTTGATGATCTTCATATCAACCATTTCGCCTGTAAGTTCGCCTTCAGCCTGTCTCCCAGTCTTGCCATTCTCATGAATGCCTAAGCCTTCAAATTTGAATGTACCATATGGTCTCTTGTTCTTTAGACCTTCTGCGAATTTCTTTTTGATTCTTGTGAGTGATGCCTTTGCATGACTCTCTTGTTTATGGATCTGTCCTGTGTAGGAGTAGTCTTTTTCACTTACGATTTCCGTAGTGTCTGTTCTATATATTACAAAGCCCTGTTTCATATTTTTTGCCTCTCTTTTAATTGTTTGCCTAATAGTTAATTTCTTACTATATTATATAGTATAAGGTCACAAGGTCAGAAAGTCAACCTTTTTTTTGCCAAAATGTGAATTTATTTTGAAAGATTAATAACGAATATGTTTAGACCAACTACCAGGCTCTTTTGAATCGTAGCCTTTTCTCTTGTTGCTCCATAAAGCACCATGAGGTTCATTTTGAATAAAGATCCAATCCTCATTACATTTGATGCAAGGTTCCTGTAGTGAGTCTACAGGTAGTGAGCCCATCATCCATTCGTTGTTCTTAGTGGCAGAGCAACCGGTAGTGAGTATCAGTAGTGAGATGATTATTAGTGATCGCATAGTGACTCCTTAAATATTTTCATTACTTCTGCAAGACCTAACAAGATGACTATAAACTGTAATAGCACATCGCCGGAATAGACCCAGACGCCATAGTAGGCACAAAGTCTCAGGCCACTTTCAACAAGACCCGACACAATAAATGATTGTGATTTCTTACTCGTGTTCTCATTCATAATATAACTATACTATCAATGAAAGCATTTGTCAATGGAAATTGGCAGAATTTCTTTCTTTACTATCGTTCTTATTGATCTTTTGTGTGATTCGAATTGCTATTTTTTCATTTTTGATTTTGGAAATGATAAGATCGGTGTAGGAGTCTACAATAAGATAGTTGCCAATATCGTCTTTACATAATGTATATCTCATGTAAATATTTATAAGATGCTACAGCGGGGCCTGAACAAAAAGGTGGTTGACTTTTTTGGTTACCTGTGTTATTATTAAAATAATGAAAGATCACAAATGAAGGATGTCATGATTAAACTGACGGGAAAACATTTTAAGAAGAACATTACTCCTACTCGGAGACAATGGCCAAAATACTCTACACAAGTTCTAAACATTGCAGGTCAAAATTCACAGGCCTTTAGATCACAATTCATAGGTTCTTGTAAGGAGACCTGGTTGAAAATGCGTAGTGACGGCGTAAAAGGAACACTGACGGAGTGGACAGACTATTATAATAGTGAGCATGGTAGTGACGGGTTAGTGACGGCCGGTGAGAAGATCTATGACATGGTTGTAAAAATGAAAGTTGGTGGTATTACCAAAGACATGTGTATAGACTATGTAAAAGAAGTTGTGTACAATAAGACTCACATGGGTATGGGTGGCGAAGAAGTTGCAATTAGAGTTGTTGCAGACTACTACAACCTACCTTATCGTTTTAGTACTGCAAAAGAGGAGTCGCAGGGCATTGATGGCTGGGCAGGAGACTATCCTATACAGGTTAAACCCCACGACAGTGCATTTAAAGGGCATGTTCACAATCATCCAGACAAAGATACAGTACTACTCGTAACATACGTGCCTAAGAAGACGGTGTGTTATATTCATAACCCTGAATTGATTCCAAATCCTTAATAATCGATAAGTTTGCATTATGTACAGCGGGGCCTTACATAAATATTTGTATGCTACTCAGCATCACAGAATGTGTACAAAGGAGATATCCAATGGCAAACCTTAGAGCTTTACAATTAAACTTAGAAGTAGGACAAGAAATTGCAGTCGGCAAACATGACGACATCGCAAAGATTACCAAGATAGAATACTTTCCCAAAAGCGGAGATGTATCTATTAACACAACAAGAGGACCACGAAAGGCGTTAACATTTAGAATACTTGAGTCGTCGAATGAAGACGAGTATGAGTCAACGGCGGATAAATATAGATAGTATGTTATTAAAAGATATTTCCATTGATGCTTTAGAAGAAGCAAAGGCAAGTGCCAAACTATGTAGGAGTTCACGCTCTAACAGTTCGCTTGGTGCTTCGAATCTTTCTTCTTGCAAGAGCCAGGGTTACAGAAGACGTGAGGGCAAGAAGAGTCACAAAGTTGGCGACACACGTAAGACAGTAGGCGGCAAGAAGATCAAAGGAAAGAAGTATGGTGGGCCACTTCCTGATTGGTCATAACATATGACACATCAATTATACCGCGGTAAGATTCTTGTTGCAACACCAGCCTTGGACGAAGACAAGATGTTCAGGCAAAGTGTAGTATTCATCTACGAAGAAAAGGGCGAAACTATTTACGGTCTTGTTCTTAACAAACCATCTAAGTTATCAATAACAGATGCATGTCGTTTAACACAATTCCAAGCAGAACATTCGTTAATGGACAACACGCAAAAAGTATATGCAGGTGGCCCAGTAGGACAAGAAAGTCTTGTGTTGTTACACTCTAACGAATGGCAAAGTACTAACACACATCAAGTAGCACACAACCTTGCAGTTAGTAGCGATAAACTAATGATAGAGAAGTTACTAATGGGTAACTTACCTAAAGACTATAAAATGCTATCAGGCGTTAGCACTTGGCACCCGAGACAACTTGCTATGGAATTACATTACGGCAGTTGGTTACAGATAGAAACTCCTGATCCACATATGTTTTTTACTAAAGAAGGTAAGGCTGGATGGATGGATTGTATTAAAAAAGCAAGTTCAGAACAAGTCGAATCTTACTTATAAAGGTTAAATAACAGTATGAACAAGATATTTTTATTTCTGACACTCATTATGTTTACTGCGTTTGCGTCGGCATCAATGTTACACAGCAAGCCTGCTCTTGCTATAGAGCCAGAAGTTGAAACTCCAAAAGACCCAGGATTAGATGCAGTTCCACAGATGCCAGAAGAGGTATTTAGAAGCCTACCAATATTAGTTGAGTGTGGTCCAGCGAATGTCTTAATGCCAAGTGTCGTTACAAAGTACAACGAAGCACCATTTGCACAAATGAAGGTTATGTTTAGAACACCTAATGGTCAAGTGTTACAAGGATTAGGTACAATAACAGTTAACAAAGATACAGGTACATGGACCTACATTGTTAACTTTGAAAACACAACTAACATGTGTGTGTTCTTACAAGGAACTGAATTTGGTCCTTGGATAGAAGGAACTAAGACTCAGACTGAGCCAAAAGGTATGCCTAAAGCAGGCGAAATGCCTGGCGTTACTAAAAGAGTTTTAATAGATTATTAATCGATCATATAAACTATTCCTAAACTTGTTCGGAAATAGTTATCACGTGGGCTCTCCGCCCTATGCCAATACATTGAAGGAAACATAACAGCACGGTTAGGTTTGAAGTCTACAGTTGTAAGTAGGTCTCCGTTCTTCTCCTTGTAAAATGTTGTACCCCCGTCACCCTTAAGGTAAACAACAATAGTCCATACTGTTTCTTGTTGGTCGTGTATATCTGCATGTGGCCACATGGTGTAGCCTTTGCCTTGCATTGTGCCATTGAAGCGTAAACGTTTCATGTCGTGTATAATTGCTTCAGGCTTTTTGTTTTGTATTTGTTTTCTGCATTGCTTATCGATTATATCCATAAGTTGCATAGGATCAAAGTGAACAGTTCCTTCTTCGTATATATTCCAAGTCATAAAACGTTCGGTAGGACTACCTTCGCTTTCACTTACAACTTCGCAATACTTCCAAGGAACATATTCACTCTTAGATATTACATCATCGAACACAGACTGTTCGAAGAAGTCATCAAATACGATAATGTTATCGATTGATGCCGTGTGTGTCGTCATAGTATTTGACATGCTCATCATTACTCTCTTCACGTCTATCAAACCATATGCTAAAAAGCATGGCAAGAAATCCTATAGAAAGTAAACACCAGAAGAAAGGTTCAGTAGTTAGTAAGTGCCATAGCACTTGTAGTCCGTCCATACCTTGTAAATCTTCTCGCATGTTATCTTCCCATTTTTGCTTTTAAAGCCGCTCTTTTCTTTTCTGAAAGTGCCGCTTGTCTTATTTTTCTGCCTATTGGTAATGCCTGTATCATTTCGTAGACTCCGCCTTTCTTGGCTTCCCATTCTACTTTCACACTCGAGCTCTCTGATCCACTCTGGTATGACCTTACTGCCTTTTTATAACTTACTGCCTCTTTTGTTTCTGTCTTGTCCCCATCATAAAATGTGAACGTTCTCATCTTTGTCATAGATGCCTTTCTATTTTAGCCAAGCAATACGTTTTCCCGCATCTTTACGTGCTTGATGTATTTCATGTGAACCTGGATATCTCCATGCCCATATAGCAACAAGTACCATAAAGCCACCTGTCCATGCTATTGCTTTTAAGTTGCCAGTGGTAAACCACATGACTGCTATACTTGATGCCATTGTAACAATCATCAAATACTTTCCCTTTGTTGGGAATACTCGTTTCTCGCTCCAGCCACGTAAGAACGGGCCAAACAATTTGTGGTTCATAATCCAGTTGTGCATTCTATCGCTCGACTTCGCGAAACAATACGCCGCACCAACTGCTGGTGTACTCCAAGGTAAGCCTGGTAGGTAAACACCTACAAATGCTACTCCTAATAAGATACAACCAAGCGTAAACCAAAACGCTTTCTTTATACTAAAGTTCTTCATTATATTTCTCCTGCTATTTCTTTTTCTTTTTATTTTTCTTTTTGCCTAAGTCTGTACTGAACATCTTTTGAAAACCTTTCTAAGTGCTTCTACTAAATCATGTAACATTGCATCGGTGTGCAATGGTGTTGGAGCAAAACGTAGTCGTTCTGTTCCTACTGCAACAGTAGGAAAGTTAATAGGTTGACAATAGATATTATAATCATCTAACAACATGTCGCTCATCTTCTTACAAAGTTTAGCATCACCTACCATCACAGGTACAATGTGTGTTTCATTTTCTAACACAGGAATGTTAACTTCTTTGAGCATGTCTTTTAGTTTACTTGCTTGTTCTTGATGTTTAATTCTTAAATCGTTATGGTCTTTGACCCATTTCACACTGGCTAATGCACCGGCGCATATAATAGGACTTGTTGATGTAGTAAAGATAAAGCCAGAGGCGACAGAACGGATAGCGTCTATGACAGTACTATTCCCTGTAATGTATCCACCCTGTACACCAAAGGCTTTACCAAGTGTGCCGTTAAGTATATCTATCTTGTTTAGACAACCGACCTGATCTGCGTAGCCTGCACCGGTCTCCCCGTACAATCCTACTGCATGAACTTCATCAAGATAGGTAACAGCATTATATTTTTCAGCCAATGCACAAATTTCTGGAAGTTTACTGACGTATCCATCCATGCTATACACAGACTCAAAGACGATGCAAGGTGTGCCTTTGACGTCTCGCAGTAGTTGTTCTAATGCTTCAAGATCATTGTGCGGAAAAATGTGTTTTTCTGCACCACTGTGTCGAATCCCTTGTATAAGGCTTGCATGATTCTTACTGTCAGACAGATACACAATGTCGGGAATGATACGTTTAAGTGAAACAAGAGTCCATTCATTTGCAACATACGCTGAAGTGAACATTAACGCTGACTCTTTGCTATGCAATTTGGCCAACTCATGTTCAAGTGCTACATGATAGTGAGAGGTCCCAGCGATGTTACGAGTCCCACCCGAACCTGCTCCGGTTTGATCAAGAGCGGTATGCATGGCATCAATAACAACTTTGTTCTGTCCCATTCCAAGGTAATCATTCGAACACCAATTGACAATGCTTTTTATAGCATACTTCCCATACCAAATGGCATTAGGGAACTCTCCTCTTTCACGCAGTATGTCGTTAAACACTCTATACTTGCCTGAATCTTCAAGTTCTTCAATTAGATTTTTAAATGGTCCGAGGTCTATCATGTGCAGTATTTATGTGCGTAGATAATGGCTAAGCAGTAATAAGGTTTGCGTTGAGCATGATTCTATGTTTATTTTGGATAGGATAACTTCCTGCATGATAATAGTTGCCGTCGAATATTAAGGCTCTACCTTTTTTAGGTGCTACTCTTTGTTTAAGATCGAACTGACCAGGATTGGGATCCATAGGATCAAACTTGCGATCGAATATAAAAGTGTCGCCATCAGTATCATTAACATAATAGATGAGTACCATATGATCACTGGGCATATCAGTATGAGGTTCTTGACACTGTCCATCTTGCCAACCAGGTATTTGTACATTTAAGTTTGCTTTCAGTCTGTGGTAGCCGTCATTATCAAAGCCATGTTTCTCAGCAAAGTATCTTAGTGTACTGACTGTAGAATAAAATGTGCTTGTTGGTCCATCTTCGTCATTGAAGAAGTTGTGTACGAATCCATGTGCGTATTTAAAACGCTCATCATGTATCTTAGGCTTACCGTTGTTGATGCTCGGTCTATAGTGCCACGGAAAGTTTACAGCACCTAACACTTGTTCAATGTTATCTTGATAGTGTTGTGGAATAAAATTATCTATTACTTCTATCATATAATCATTCCTGCATTTAGAATCATGCGTGATTGTTTTTCAATAGGATTGTTACTACCATGATAACGTAGTCCATCAAACACAACCGCAGTGCCTTTCTTAGGAGCAACACGTTTGTAAACTGTAAACTCATCTGGCTCTGCTTTCTCGTCAAACATTTGATCAAAGAAGAATGTATCCCCATCACTGTCGTTTACATAATACAAACATACCAAGTGTGGTATAGGCATATCAATATGAGGTTCTTGTACAGTATCTTTTGTCCAACCATTAACAGGAACTGTTAAGTTTGCTTTGAGTCTATAGTAACCTTGTGTGTTATAGTCTACGTTTACAAACTCTATAAAGTTTTGAACCAACCCAAAGTAATTGCTTTGTGGTCCATGCTCCTGATGATAGAACTGATGAGTAAACCCATGACTGTACTTAAAACGTTCGTCTTGGATCTTAGGTTTACCTGATGTGATGTTAGGTTGATAGAACCAAGGAAAGTTGTTGAGTGACATCACTGCTTCAATTTCATCTTGGAACTTCTGGGGTAGGAAATTATCTATTACTTCGAACATGTATATACTTATGGCCAATAAAAAACCCCTATACCGTTTATGGTATAGAGGCTTTTCAATTATTAATGTGGACTATGTCCCGTATATGTATGTTTTTATTCTAAGTTACTTTGAGTTATTAATGAAGGCATAAAATTTATCTGCCGCCTCCAGGACTTCTTCTGTGCCAGGCACGTCTGGCAATGTTACTTTCGTAACAACTTCATCACCTTCTTTGGTAATTGAAGTACTATATTGATCCCACTGAGCGTAATAGTCTTTCCAGACTGATACACTTGCGAGTTTCAAAACTTCTGTGCGAATCTCGTAGCCGTTCTTATTTGTATTAACTTTGGGCATTGCTTGTTTGAACATGTCCGCAATCTCTTGCGTCTGTTTTAGGATTGTTTCACCGTATGTGGTTTCTACTTTTGACATTCTATACTCCTTTGTTTTTGTGTGTATGTGTAAATGTATTTATTGTGGTCAAACAAAAAGGCCAATGTTCCTGGCCCTTGTTGTTAATTTGGTTATCGGTTAGCAATATACATTGTAACTTCAAAACCAAAACGCATTTCTATTGCTTCAGGTTTAGTCCACATAGTTTTCTCCTTTGTAGTAGTATTTAAGTAACAAGTTAAGTAAAAAAACTAATTAAAATCATTAATTTAGGATCATATCGCAATTAAGAGTGTTTTTCTTTTGTTTATATGACTCTAAATAAATTGCTGACCGACAAACGTGATTGGTCAGTTTAACTTGAAAGGAGATCCATTATGGAAATCTTAAATAAAGTAAAGGCTTGGGCCGGAGCATTAACAGAAGCAGGAATAAGTTTGCTTTCGTTAGGCATCGTGTTAGAAGTCTTGTTCAACGGACAGAACATTCCGTTCTGGCCAAACATCAACATTATCGCTAACATACAAAACATTGTTGCAGGCTTTTCTGCTCAAGGTTTAGTTGGTCTTGTTGCTGTGTGGGTTTTATATTCAATTTACAATAGAAAGTAATATAAAGAATACTCAACGTAGAAGTTGTAGGGGAGTCGTCTTGGTAGGTAACTCCCCTACTCTTTATCTTCCTGATACCCAGTCTTGTTCTTCTTCAGTGTAAGGCCACATTAAAATGCGCCTCCCCAAAACAATCCATTAAGAATCATAACCCCTGCTAATATGCCAAGTATAACTGTAAACGGAAGTAGTGTGTGTACAATATAATTAAGCATGTGCTTTGCCCTTCCAAGTAGCAACTTCTTTGCCTCGCATATAATGATCGCCAGGCTCATAGTCTGACATCAACTTTCTTTTTTTCTCAAGACGTTTAATAGCCTCAAGTCTTTTTGAAGAAAGTTTTGATCTTTCAATCATTAATACCTTTGCTGAGTCGTGGTATCCTTGACGTGACAGTTCAGCCGCCGCTCTGGCTAAGCCTGCTGTCTCTAATAAATTTTTAGTTCTTTCCCATAGTAACATTATATTTTCCTTTGTGTGTATGTGTTATCTGTATTTGTAACCATTGTGTGTGACCGTTCCAAAAGGTCCGGCCGTGACCTCGCGCCTATCCAATTTCCTAATCCTGCGTTCCAAGTCAGCATGATCAGTAGACTGAGCGAGATAGTCTTCTTCCCAATTCTTTTGAGTCCAAAGTAAGTTGGAAAATAATTTAAGGATTTTACGTAGCATCTAAGCCACCTCCTTTACGGAACTATTCTTTAGAATAATTCTTGGTCCGTGTATTTGTTGTGATGTTGGTGCGGCACCATTATGGTTCAGCATGTAATCATATGCATACTGCCAGTCGTTGCCGTATTCAGTTTTAGCCCAAGTCAATAGTTCGCCGCGGTAACTTGAAGTTGACCCGCTTTTCACCCATGACATCAGACCACTTATTAAGTGTGTCATTGTTTTCTCCTAATGTATGGATGCTTAAGGAAAGCAATACCCCCTGTCTTTTCAGGGTGTCAGTGGTCTTTTCCACCGTCATTCGCTTGGTAAGGCAAAGTGAACTTGCCCCGGTCTATCCCAGTGTCTGTGTGTGATATAGGAAAAAACATTGCATCTTTTTCTACTTCACCTGTATTTATTAAAGTAGTACAGAAACCCTGCCCTATCTTGACGTGTTTTTCGTGTTTTTTTTGTAAAGGCTGTTATGCTCTGTGAGCATGGATAAGTTGTTGCTAATATTAGCATGTTCTTATAAGAACCGTGTTTTTGCTTTGGTAGTATAAGTATTAATATGCACTTGACTTTTTAAGTTATTGTGTTACTATAATAAACATTGTGATTAACTATCAGGGGCAACCCGGGAGAAACACAATGAAAAAACTTTTCGTAAACATAAGGTACTTCATAGCACCATTGTTGATACTTGTTACACTCGCAGGAGTGTTGGCAGGTGGAGCATGGGCATGGACAGGTGTAGGCTTATTGGGAGTAGGCATTATACTTGACACACTTATCACTAAACACACTCGTGGAGCAGTTGATGAGAATGGAGAGACCTTAGGTATCCCCTGGTTACAGAATACAGTAATGTATTTGATGTTACCAGTCTTTGTAGCATTACAGTTAGCTCTTGCTTACCAAATATTTAATGGTATGGCAGGTGCAGAACTATTAGGTGCTACACTATCAACAGGTATATTTGCAGGCATAGGTATAATCTATGGGCATGAACTATCGCACACCAAAGGCATTGCATTTGTAATAAGTCGTTGGATGATGGGACTAAGTGGTTCAGCACATTTCTGTTATGCTCATGTGTACAATCATCACTTGGAATTAGCAAGTGAAGATGATCCTGCAACTGCACCAAGAGGACGTGATATCTATTCACACTATGCCAAATCACACTTAGGACAAAGTAAGTTCTTGTTTGAAATGGAACGTGGTAGATTGAAACGTTTAGGTAAACCTTTCTTATCCGTAAGTAACAGATGGATAAGAGGTTACATGATGAGTGTACCTACACTTGCATTGTTCTTCTTTGCAGGTGGTTGGTTAGGTGTCGCATGTATCGGACTTGTTTGGTTAATATCAAACTTCGAACTTGAAGCACTTAACTATCTTGAACACTATGGTTTGATTCGTGTTAAGAGCGAACCAATAGACTATAGACACTCATGGGATAATTCTACATTATTCACAAGTTGGTTCTTCATAGAGATTGGTCGCCAGGCTGATCATCATGACAGAGGTGAAACACACTTCTGGGAACTTGACGAAGTAGGCGCACCTAACACAGGTGTAGGTTACTTCACACTCTTTGCATTAGCATTAATTCCTCCTGTGTTCAATCGCTTTATGAAAAAGCATTTGGACAAATGGGATAAGGAGATGGCTACTGAAGCAGAAAGAGAAATAGGAAAACAGTTCGTTTAATCCTGTTGGGGTGCAATCACAAGTTGCACCCTTTCTTTCCAATTGTAACAAAACTTTAATCTTCGCTCTTGACTTCTATTAAAACTTGTGTTATAAATAAAACAGTTTATAAAGTAA
>UEXM01001651.1_pt1 | contig 17924 bp, 26 predicted proteins | sample 1796661 | NCBI WGS metagenome assembly UEXM01 (sample SAMEA4772469, study PRJEB27181) | metagenome | reverse complement strand
GAACAATAGCATTAGCTATATAGGAGAAAATTAAATGGGATTAGAAACAGGAACATATATATCAGACTTAAATAGCTCAAACCCAGTAGCTGGAGACCCAGTTAACGAGGGTGATGACCATATAAGACTAGTAAAATCTACAGTTAAAGCAACCTTTCCAAGTATTACTGGAGCAGTTACTTCAACACACACAGAATTAAATTTATTAGATGGCGTTACAGCAAACACTACTGAGTTGAACTATGTAGACATTACAACACTCGGCACAGCACAAGCATCAAAAGCAGTAACAGTCGATGCTAGTAAAGATTCAACAGGTATTAGAAACTTAACTATATCAGGTACTTTAACTATAGGCTCTAACACAGCAACGACTTTACAAGCTGTATATCCTGTAGGTTCTATTTATATTAATGCTGCCGTTACAACTAATCCTGGAACTTTATTAGGATTTGGAACATGGGTATCTTTTGGAACAGGTAAGGTAATTGTAGGGTATGATGCAGGTGATAGTGATTTTGATGCGTTACAAGAAACTGGTGGTTCTAAAACACATACTTTAACAACTGCTGAATTACCATCACATACACATACAGTAAGTATTCCTTCATCAGAAAATGGTGGAAGTTCTAATGACCACGCTTTATTTCCTGACAGCACATCTAGTGGTGAAACTTTTACTACAGCAGCTACAGGTAGTGGTTCAGCACATACTATTGTTCAACCATACATCGTTGCATATATGTGGAGAAGAACTGCGTAATGCCTATATTTCAATCAAATACTCCTAAAGGAATGGTTAAAGATTCAAACCCTACAACCTTACCTCCTGAGTTTTTTTCTCACACAGAAAATGCAAGATTTGAAGACGGTGCAGCTAAAAAAATATCAGGGCATGACAATCCTTTTCCAGTAGCTAATCCTACAGTTGCTCCTTATCAAGTATTAAACTGGGCAACAGGGCAAAACAATTATTGGTTTTATGCAGGAACTGCAAAGATATACAGAACAGATGGCTCAACACATACCAACTTTACAAGAACATCAGGTGGAGATTACTCTACAAACTTAACAGCCCAAGGTAATTGGGATGTATCAATATTTAACGGTCTACCTATTTTCAATAACGGAGTAGATGACCCCCAATGTTTGGCTAACACAGGCTCGAATAACTTTAGTGATTTAACTAATTGGGCAGCGAACACAGTATGTAAAGCAATAAGACCTTATGGTAATTATTTAATATCTTTGAACTTGACAGAGTCATCCGTAAATTTTCCAAACAAAGTTAGATGGGGAGACGCAGCAGAAAATAACGCATTGCCTAGCACATGGACAGCAGGTGCTACAAATGACGCAGGTGCTACAACTATCGGAGACAATGGAGATTTTATTGTAGATGGATTTGCACTCAAACAATCTTTTGTTATATATAAAGAAAAGACTACATGGATAATGAATTATATTGGAGGTAACTTAGTTTTTAGTTTCCAAAAATTATTTGATGACACAGGTATTTTATCTAAGAACTGTGCTTGTGAATTTAACGGAAGACATTTTGTGGTAACCAATGGAGATATTATTGTACACGATGGCGTGTCTAAAAAATCTATAGCCAGTGATGTAATCAAAAGAACATTGTTTGATGAAATAGACAGCACAAATTATGCCAATACTTTTGTAGCTCACAACATACAGAAGGGAGAGATATGGGTTTCATACCCAACAGTCGGTTCAACATTCTGCAATAAAGCATTGATTTATAACTATAATACTTCTGCGTTCAGCTTCAGAGATTTACCAGGAATACTTGGGATAGGGCTTGGAGTAGTTAGTCCTACCTCAGACGGAAGCACTAGCATTTTATGGTCAGGTCAATCACAAAGCTGGGACGCTTACAGCACAACTGAATCATGGGGAGAAAGAGCCTACAATCCTACAGAGACCAGCATGTTAATGGCAGGTACAAGCGATACTAGATTATACAGAGCAGACCAAGGTTTTGATTTTGCAGGAAGAAATTTTACTATGATGTTAGAAAGAAAAGGTTTAGTCCTTGATAACAATCCAAACACAGTAGTACAAGTGAGAAAGGTTACACCAAGGTTTGCAGGAACAGGAAGTGCTGAAATATTTGTAGGCAGCTCAATGAGTCCTAACGGAACTTATACTTATAAAACACAACAAAGCATTAACCCAAACTCTCAAAACAAAGTAGATGCTAGAGCCACAGGTAAATACATAGCTATTAAGTTTCAAAACACAACAGCTACAACTTTTGAATTAAACGGATATGATATAGAATATGAAGTATTAGGAGGTAGATAATGTCTGAAGCACCTAAGTATGTACCTAACCCAGTACCGAGCAACCCTGAAGATTTACCACAATACATCTTTCAAGAACTTACAAAATTACAAGGAGCATTACAAGAAAACCCTACTACATTTGTAGAGGTTAAAAACGTAGCCCCAGCAAGAATTAAACAAGGAGACATTGTGTATGCAGATGGTTCAAACTTTAACCCAGGCAGTGGAGAAGGCGTATACTTTAGAAACGCTGCTGGTAGCTGGGTGAAACTCGGATGATATATATATCAGGAGTCTTACCTGAATTGTTACCTCATGTATGGGACGATTGTGAACCCTATATATCAATGGGTAATTCAAGAGGTAAAGAAGAACAAAATACACATGACATTTATCACAAAATTAAAAATCAAGAAATGCAGTTATGGATTCTAAGCAACGATGATAAAGAAATAGTTTCTGTATTAACTACAGAAATAGTTGAATACCCAAGAAGAACAACCTGTCGTATAGTTACGTTAGGTGGTAAAGACTTAGATGAGTGGGTTGAGGATTGGTTAAATACTTTAGAAACTTGGGCGTTAGAAAATGGGTGCGAAGCTATAGAGACATGTTGTCGAAAAGGTTTTGCAAAAAAATTAAATAAGTTTGGGTATAAAAATACTTACACAGTTTTAGGAAAAGAATTAAATGTTAAACACTAGAGGTAAATATTATGGGTAAAGGAAGTGGAGGTGGTACACAAACCACTATGGCGTTACCTTCGCCACAACAAGCTCCGTATATAGAAGACATATATCAACAAGCTCAGGCTAGATATAACCAAGGAGCACAACAGTTTTTCCCTGGTCAAACTTATGCAGGGTTAACCGAGGACATGGAGGTTGCTGAACAACAACTCAGAGCCAATCTTGTTCCACAACAAGCACTGGCTGACAACATAGCAGCAGCTCAAAACTACAGCTTAATGTCCCCACAAAATCTAGCCAGTAATCCATACTTAGCAGGAGCTGCTCAAGCAGCATTGCGTCCAGTTTATTCTCAAGCACAAGGTTTATTACAACAAGCAAGAAGAGATGCAACAGGTGCAGGACAATTAGGTGGCACACGACAAGCAATATTAGAACAAGGGGTTATAGGAGATTACTTGCAAAAAGCAGGTGATATAACTTCAACGATGTATAGTGATGCTTATAGAGACGCACAAACTAATCAGTTAAAAGCTTTGAGTATAGCACCACAATCACAACAAGCTATTACAGCACCAGCTATGCAGTTGGGTGCGTTAGGTACGGCTGAACAAGCAAGACAACAACAAGCGATTGATGAAGCAAGAGCAAGGTTTGAATTTGCACAACAAGCCCCTGACGAAGCACTAAGTAGATACTCTAACATTGCAGGAAGTAATATACTACCAGGTGGTAGCCTTACTTCAGCTCAAGGTGGAGAGCCTAGTTTTGGACAGAAAGCAGCAGGTGCAGCATTACTAGGAACTGGAACTTATGGAGCAGGTGTAAGCTCAGGTTTATTTACAGGTACAGGTGCAAATGCAAGTGCTGGATATTTTACTGACCCAGCAACTGGAATGTATATAGCAGGAGCAATAGCATTAGCTAGTATGTTTGATTAATTAAGGAGATATTATTATGACAATTTTAGGAGATTTTAGTTCAGTATACCCATTTGATTTTTTTAAAACAGATGAGGAAAAGAAAAAAGAATATGAAGACAACATTGCTACAAACGTAGCAGCAATGGAAGTACAAAACCGTGCTAACAAAGGCACTGCATATTCAAATGACCCAAGGTTTCAAAGACCAGCAGGACCACCAGCAGTAGACCCTTTGCGAGGAAAAAAATATGGTCCTAACACAATGGTTTATAAAAATAATGGTCAATACTTTATAGCAGACGGAAGCGTAGATAAATTAACTGGCAAACCATTTAAAGAAATAAATTATTCTAAACAAAGTACAAAATTACAAGATGAAATAGATATTGATATAGCAGAAAATAACAACCTTATTCGTTATAAAAATCAAGCAGGACATGCAGATGCTCCTAGTTTAATGAGTATGGGTTATATTGAAAGAGAACCAACCACAGCAATAGAAATTGCAGGGCAATCTTTTTCACCTACACAACAAGAAAGTCTAAGAGTAGCTGAATTAACAGACCCTGGTGGAAATATTAGTTTATCAGCTTTACAAAGGGGAGTAGGTTTTAACGCAGCATCACAACCACAAACAACAGAAGCCCTGAACACAGCAACAGGTGGTATGGACTATATGAATTTATTAAAAATATTAGCGATGGTGCAAGGTGGTGGCTCAAAAACTTCAACACCAAAAATTACACCAGGGATTACCCCAGCAGTAGCAGGAGCTAAAATACAAGATGAAGATTTATACGCTAGATACAGGAGATAAGAATGGCTGAAGAAGATAAACTAAAAGAATTTGCTGAAGGATTAGGTGGTATATTAGCCCCATCATCGCAGGTCAATGACCCTGCAAAAATGTTGGCTGCTATTCAAAACGCTGCCTTACTTAGAGCAGGGATTGGTTTACTTGGCAGGACTCGAATGGGAGAAAATGAATACGATAAAGCCAGTAGAGTTTTAAAAGATGTATCAACTGACGCAGCAACTCAAGTTAAAGCATTAGCAACAGCAGGAACTACAGCAAGTAAAAAAGCTGAAAAAGCAAGTACTGAATTTGGTAAAGCACAAACAGCATACAGTAAATTATTTTATGTTCCTGATGAATATACAGGTGCATTAAAACAATTAAGACAAGACTTTATGGAGGAAGGAATTAGTCCTCCAACACAAGAATTTTTTAAAAACAATTTGTTTACTCAAGATTATCTTTTAGGGAACACTGGTCAAGGAGATAATTACATAGAGTTTCATAAAGGACAAGTTAAACGAGCTAAAGCAGCAGGAGAAGAAGCACCTACTTGGGATGAAACTTTTAACACTTACAGTATACTTCGCAATACATAATGGCAGTAACACAAGAAGACAAAGAATTATTTAATATAATAAACGACACTGTAACGCCAGGCAAAGCAGTTATAAATCCTAGCGATGAGCAGTTGTACGATAGAATCAACGCAGGTTCTAACTATGAAGCTGTAATAAATAACCAAATAGGTATTGATTCAGCAAATGTCCCAGGCATTGAAAATGAAAAAGAAGCATTAGCTTATGCAGGAACAATGGGGATGCTTGACACATATAGAGGTGTCAAACAAGTCTTTGGTTTTGATGAAGAGCAAATGCGTATAGACCAAAAAAAACTCAACGCTATATTCAGAAATAAAGAATATGGTGGCAAAGCGTTTACTGTTTATATGGGTGGCGTTATTGCTGACCCTGCTGGTTGGGTTATTCCATTAGCTAAAGCAAAGTCTGTTGCATCTTTGGTCAAACAAGGCGTTGCGTATGGCACAGGGTTAGGTGCAGCATCGTATGTAGATGAAGATAGTGGCTTTTCAAGATTAGAACAAGCTGGATTAGGTGCTGTTGGTGGTGGTGTTATTACAGGTGGGCTGGGATTAGCAGCTAGAAAATGGGCAGGGTTTGACACACCTCCTGTAACAAGACAACAAGAGTTACAAGAGTTGCCAAGCAAAAATTTACAGATAGAACAAACACGAACTAAAGCATTAAGAAGACAAGACGCAGAAGTTGCAAGACTAAAATCATTCGATGAAAAACTTACTGCAATAGAATCTTATAAAAGAAATGTAGCAATACCTACTTGGAATAAATGGGTACAAAATCCTATGAGACCATTGGGTATGACGGTTGGGGGTTTTACTGCATATAGCATGTTGGATTTAATACCTGAAGATAACCAAGAAACAGCAACAGATTTTATTAGAAATGTTGCGTTAGTAGGTCTTGGTATAGCAGGAGGTAAATATGTAGGAAACAGATTGAACAGAATGGAATTTGTAAACACTGCAATACATAAAGTTTCACCTGAAAATAGGATGCACCCTGAAATATTAAAATTAGCTGATGAATTAGACGGAAGAGTAGGTTCATATTACAGCAGACTTTCTTCTTTAAACAGAGATGTAGAAAAACTTGATGATAATAATAAAAAGATTTTGTACAACTTAATGAGTGGTGATTTAGGCAAAGACGAATTAATAGCTTTATCTAAAGGCGAAGCAATAAACAGACAGACAAGAGTCGTTGGAGATATAAACCCTGCTACTGAAAAACCTTGGACTAAATCAGAAATATCAAAACTTACAGCAGAAGAACAACTAGCTTTTAAAAACAAAGAAATGAAAAACGAAGCTATAGAAGATTTTTTAGGAATAGGTTTGCCTAAAGAAACAAACAAGTTGTTAAAAATGAATGACGAACAAACTGATATTATGAAAGGTATTGGTGAAGATATGAGGTTAGCAGGTATTATTGATGATGCTGATTTTAAAACAAACATAAACTCATACTTAAAAAGAAATTATGCAATATTTGAACAAGCACTAGGTCCTAAGAAAGCAAATAAAATTGCATCTACATTAGACAAAATTAAAGGTAACTCTTTGTATAGTAGAGGTACTATATATAATTTAGGAAACAAAAGCACTTTTACCAAAGAAGAATTAAAAGGAATTGTTCCTGAATTAAGAGCAGAAAGAAAATACGATTACAGAATAATGCAGACTTATGGAAAAATAAGAGACGAAGCAGGTAATCTTGTTAATAGAATTGATGATGTTGCTGACCCACAATACAACAAAGCATTAAACCCTCTTGAGCAAACATCTAACTATGGAGTTGTTATAAGAAAAAGTAAAGACAATCCTGATAAGTATGAAGTTGTAACACAATACACTAAATTAGAAAGACAAGGTCTCAAAGAAATAGAGGATGTTTCTATGTCTTTAGCTAAAACTGCATTAGAGTTAAGAACAACCGTTGGTATTGGTAAATTTTACGCAGAACTTTATAACACAGGCATTGCCAAGGGTTTTGTAATGAACTCATCTGATGCTTTAGTTAGCAAGTTAGCTGAGAAAGGTTATAAAATATCTGCCAACAAAGGTGAAAACGGAAGAGTAATTGTAAACACAGCAAAGACAGATGAAATACAAATGAACATGTACAAACTTAGGTATGCAGATGAAACTTTACCCCCAGGTTTTAGACCAGGACAACCACTTCCTGATGTGCCATACATAAACCTAGGAAGATATAATAAATTAAAAAAAGAATTGGAAAAAGAACAAGGCAAAGCATATCAAGAATATTTAAAAATCAAAAGGAAAGAAGAAGGAGAATACACATCAGCTACCGTTGCTAATCCATACATTAAAAAAACAAAATTGGCAGATGGTAGTAAAATAGAAGAAGAGTTTGTGTATGTTCCAAAAGCAACAGAGCCTGACCCAACAGGAACAGGCAAAGCAATTACAACATTCGGTGGCGAAGGAGGAACAAGCATAGCTACTTATGGAAAACTAAATGGAAATTTAATAAGAATGAGTGAATATAAAGATATGCAACTTCTTAAATCGCTTAGAGAAAATGATGGCTCAAGAATTTTAGGAGAAGGATATTTTAAATTAAACAGTTTTTGGAAAAAAACTAAAACAGTTTACAACCCTGCCGTTCATGCAAACAATTACATATCTAACTATACGTTATATTACGGTGGCAATGGTGCATGGAAAGAATTAGGTAAAGTTCACACAGACGGAACATGGAAACAAATACTTGGTTTTGAAAGAGGAACTATTAAATGGGATAACTTAGATGACGACTTAAAACACATGTATGAAAGTGGTGTGTTTGGTCGAGACCTAATATCAGCAGAATTAAAACTGGCAGACGCAGAAAGATTAGCAAAAATGTTTTCAACAAAAGAAGCCGAGCAGACTGGAGATTGGTTTTCTAGTGCTGTAAAAACCATGGATAATTTGTTAAGCAAAACAAAATTATTTAATCCAGTTAAAAAGCTAGGTCTTTATTTAGATGACAAAGCAACAGGCTGGTATCAAATGGAAGATAGATTATTTAGGGTGGCGTTATACAGAAGCAGACTTAATCAAGTTAATCCTGAAACAAAATTAAAATACACAAGAGCCGAAGCAGCAAGAGAATCTATAAAACAATTTGTAGATTACAATATAAAATCCAAACTTGTAAACCAAGCAAGAAGCACAGCAGTTCCTTTCTTGTCATACTCTTACAGAATTATACCAAGACTAGCAGAAATAGGTTTAAAGCATCCTGAAAAAGTAGCTGTAATTGCAGCACTTGGTTTTGCAGCCAATGATATATCAAGAGGTTTGACTGGTGCATCAAAAGAAGAAATGGATTTAGAAAGAAAATTTATGCAAGAATTCAACACACAAAATATGTTTGGATTGGGTGCAATGCCTGAAGCCAATATAAGAATTAAAGGTGGCGATAAACCTAAGTATTTTAACTTTAGCAGAATGTTGCCAGGTGGTGATGTTTTTATGGTAGGTGGTGCAACTCCAGGAGAAGTTCCATACGCACCAAGGTTTCTTCAGCCTGGTGGTCCTGCGTATGGTGCAGCACTCAACGCAGTAGGCATAGACCCATTTACATTAAACCCTGATAGAGTCAATGAAGTTGGCATGAATAGGGCAGAAATAGGTTTAGAAAGATTTAGTAAAATTGCTAAAGATTTTATACCAAACATACCTGGTATTCCTGGTAGTTTTTCATCTAAAAAAATATCAAGAGCATATGAAAGAGAATACGGAGATGCTCCTAAGTACAATACATTAGATGACCCACTAACAACCATTGAAGCAGTTGCAAACTCTCTAGGATTTAAAATAAATACAGCAGATGTAAACAGATTAAGAAGATTTAAGTCAGCAGAAACCACAAGAATATCATCACAGTTTAACCAAAAAAGAAAAAGACTTAACAACGACAGAATGAAGGGCGTAATATCATACGAAGAATATTTAGAAGAAGTACAACAATTAAAATTAGATTTTAAAGAAACACTAGACGACTTGAGGAGCAAAGAATGATACCAATGGAATTACTGTCGATGTTAGCGTCTACTGTACTAGGTGGCGTAATGTCTATCATGGCACAGAAAGGACAAGCTGAACAAGAAAGACAGAAGATGTTAATGCAACGTGCAAACTTTGCAGCCAAACAAACTGATAAGGCTCGTAATGTTACTGATAACCACACTAAACATACTAGGCGTTGGATTGCTTTGATGTGTGTATTCTCTATTATTGTAGTACCAATCGTTGCTCCAATCTTTACGGATGTTAATGTGGCATATCAAATCGTAACCGAAGCAGACAGTGGTTGGTGGATATTTGGTTCTACCTATGAGACTTCATACTTTGAACAAGGCAACACAGTCTTTATAACTAACTTACAATCACACACAATCTTCTCAATTATAGGGCTATACTTTGGTGGCTCACTAACAAGGAAATAATTATGGCAATCGAAAGAGCAGGTGAAAAATTTTCAGGGTACAACAAACCCAAGAGGTCAAGGAAAGGTGGCAAGAAGTTTGCTGTCCTAGCTAAAGAAGGTAGCACTATCAAACTGATTAGGTTTGGCGATGCCAACATGACTATTAAAAAGAACATACCCTCAAGACGAAAATCTTTTAGAGCAAGACACAAGTGCGATACTGCTAAATCTAAATTAACAGCGAGATACTGGTCATGCAAAAAATGGTAAAAGAATGTACGGTTATTCTCTTGCTTACTATTTTAGTTCTTGGAATAGCTGACGCATTAGGCGATGTAACCTCATCAGGTGCAACAACTAACACGCAGTCTAACAACGCAGGTTCTAACACAGCAATCACTGGTGGGTACGAATCCAGCACAACATATCAATCAGGCTCATCTAGCAATACAACCACTACGAACAGTACCAACAACAACACCAATACTAAAACAGCCGTAAACAGCTCCTCAGCCCCTGCTATGAGTGTGTATGGGCAGGACTCCTGTGTTATACCATTGGCTGCTGGAATTACAGTCATCGGATTCAGTGGTACATACGGTAGTTATTACACTGACCCTAACTGTGAAAGGAGAAAGTCTGTATCAGTCTTAGCTAAACTAGGCATGAAAGTCGCAGCAATATCTTTGATGTGTCAAGATGAAAATGTATGGGAAGCTATGATGAACGCAGGTACACCTTGTCCTATTGATGGATTAATTGGTGAGAAAGCTAAAGCAAGATGGATGGAGAAACGTAAACAAGAATTAACAGGGGGTACTCAAACTAAACCGAGTATGACTTGGAATGATTAGAGCAATATTACTATCTTTAATATTAACTGGTTGTGCTACACACTCAGTTACTTTAGGACCAATGACAGTTTATGGGAGCAATGAGCAAGAAATATACTTGCCTGAAAGACAATGAGATATTTAATACCTTTGTTATTTCCTTTATCTTTGTTTGCTGAAACAACAGGCAATCTTTTAAATGAAACTTATTTTAATGGCAGTACACCTATTAATGGTTGGTCAGGAACTAATGACCATAGTCATGGTGGCTCAATTATTGCTGGTGTTCATGGTGAGTACTTAGAAAATACTATTACGCTAGGTGATACTCTCAATAAATCTCAAATGAATGGTGGTTGGACATCTACTTTTGGTAGTGACATATGGCATTGGAACAATTATCAATCTACAGTTAAGATGACACAGGTTATAACAGGAGCAGATGGTACAGTTACAACACAAGTAAGAGATGTTGTTAGCTCACCTTGTGGTGGCAATAATTGTGGTAGCTATGTAACTTATACAGACTCTTACACTCAAGGAATTAATAATCAATCTAACTTTGACATCAAAGTAAGATATGATTTTTCAGATACCAGTCAATCTAATTCTCACTGGTCACCTGATATAAAAAATCCTACACTAATTATAGAATATAGTCTTTTGTCTGTTGAACAACAAAGCACTATATCAGAAATAAATGAAACAATAGATGAAACTATACAGCAACAAATAGAAACAGTAGAGTTTATACCAATAAAAGAATGTACTTTTGAGGTATATGAAGAACCAGTTGTCCAGATGTTTGAAGAGATATACATTGAAGAGATAGCTAAACAAGAAATTAATATAGGAACAGTTAACGTGTTCAAAGAAATACCTATGGAGGTAGCATATGAAGAACCCAAGACCATCGAAACATTCTCAACAGAAATCCAAAACTTTGAAGAAAGAATTGAAACAACAGAAAGTTTCAACAACACGCCAACAAGCGAAGTCATACAAGAATTCTTTGCAGAAGAAACCATCATCGAAACCTCAAACTCTAGCAGAATCTCTCAGCGAGAAACTCCACTTGAAGAAGTTCGAGGAGGAGCTGAAGAAAGAACAAGCATTGAAGAAACAGCAGGAACAGGAAATGAATCTGCACCAAGAGAAAACGAAGAAAGAATTACTACAGAGTCTAGAGAAGAAAGCACAGTCGCAGAGTCTACACCTGAAGCTGTGGAACAGACTGAGAGCAATACTCCTGAACCTGAAGCAGAAACTACAGTCGCTTCTGAAGAAGTAAATGAAGCTATCGGAGAAGGAGAAACAACAGATAGTGAATCAGGAAATGGAGGAACTGAGACAGTTGCTTCAAGAGAAGATGCCCTCGAAAGCCGAGATAATGAGGTGGAAGAAAGCAGGGATAGTGGAAACACTACAGTCAATACTGAAACTATTTCAATAGAAGCTATAGAAAAGAAAGTTAACGAAACTATTAAGCGAGTAGACCAAAGGTTAATTGCTACTTCATTGATAGTAGCTAGAGCAATGCAAAGCCCAGTGTCTCTTGACAGTTATAGTAAAACCAACAATAATATATTTAATAATCAATTAAATATTGATGGAGGTAGTTATGATGACCAAAGAGAATATGTTGATTTGCGAGATATATATGTTGAGAATCAAAGTATTTACAACGACTCTATGGCACAACGTCAAACAAACATTCAGAAAAGTATTGATGAAGTTATAAGAGCAGAAGAACATCTAAGGAGGATTCGTGGATATTAAAGTAATAACAGGAGCTGTAGGTTTAGTCATAACTCTAGGTGGATTATTTGTTTATCAAGGACAGTTAATTCAAAGAGTAGAAGTATTAGAAGCTAAACAATCAGTAGATATTAAACCCTTAACAGCAGACATTGCGATTAACAAAGCTGAAATAGCAGTATTAAATGCTAAAGTTAATGAGATGAAAGCAAGGTCAGACAACCCATTAGGACAATAAGATGAGAGTAGCAGACGAAAAAAAAGAAAAGATGTTTGTTGAATACATGACCAGTGGAGACACAGTGTCTAACGCAACAGCATCAGCAAAGAAAGCAGGGTATACAAAGAACCCAAGTCAGCATGGCTATTGGCTAAAGAAAAAGTATGATAAAGAAATAAGAAGTATCAATGAATTAAAGATTACTTCTACCTCTAGTTTAGCAATCAATGTGTTAAAAGATTTGTTGGTCAACTCAGAACAAGACTCGGTCAAACTTAACACGGCAAAACTATTGCTTGAGCTAGGAAATTACTCACAACAAAACATTAACCTAAGCGTTGATGATGTAAGTTCTAAGACAGATGAAGAACTAGTTAAAGAGTTAAGAACTCTAATGACTAAGATGCCAAGCATTGCACCTGACTTAGCCGAAGGTATACCTGCTATACCTGTAGAAGAGGAAGACGAAGAAGTTAAAGTTAAGCATTAAGTTTTTCTAACGCTGAATCTTCAAGGTCTCTAAGTCTCAACATAATTTTATCATAACCACTCTTAATGGTTTTAAATGTAGGCATATCCAAATCCATCATTATCATTCTTGAATTATCATCAAAGATAAACATACCGTCTTTGCAATGGTTACATTTTTCTATCGTATTATTAAATACATTGTGTCCCACCCCATTACAAAACGGACACGCCTGTAATAAAGATTCAACAAGACAGCAATCAATAATAGTTCTGATTATATTGTCTCCCTTCTTTAACTCTACGCCTTTAAAAATATCCAACGCATTTGTATAAAAAGAATAAAACAAATCTGACCTGGATTGATTGTCATTTAAAAACTTAGCCATGATAATAGCTACCTCATCTTTACTCAGGTTTGAATAAGCCAAGGCAGTATTAATATCCTCAGCAGTGACACTGTCGTGAGACTTGCCCATGCCTATCGCTGTCATGTCTACCGTCTTAGGTAGTAGTAGTGTTAGCATCTCTAGTTTCATTTCTCAAGACTTCTATTGTAAAGTATACCTCCAATTTTTTTTGTAAAGTTTTTAATTGTTTTTTTGTTGTCATGATACTCGCTTTCTTGCAGATAATATTCTGCTGTATGTATAGCGTTAATTACATAATGTGCAGGATATTGTCTTATATAAGAATTTAAAATGCCCTTCCATTTATAATTATAAGGAATCCATGTGTCCAACTCATAATCTTCTAAAACATTAAGGTAAGTTGCTTGTACCATTTGTTGCCTTTCTTTTGCAGAATAGTGTGTGTAAAAAAATTCTAAAGAATTCTTTGATTTTACTTCATTCATTTAAGTCCTCCTTTGGATAATAAACTTCTACATAAGAACCACAGTTGGGGCATGATAGGTTTGTTACGATAGAATGTTCCTCACTATCTTCAACATCATGGTCTCCTCCCCATATTAGTTCCGTGTTGCAGTGCCAACAGTTCATTCGTTGTCTTCTAACTCCTTTACAGTCTTTGCTTTGTATCTTTGATTAGAATACTCACGCATTTTTTTAAGCCTGTCTTCTCTTTGTTCAGGTGTTTCACTAGCAATTCTTTTTTTCTTTTGTTCTAAAAGAAACTCTTTCTTTTCATTATACCTCTTCAAAGAGTATGCAAGTTTCTTGGCACGGTTTTCAGGGTTTCCGTACCACCTGTCCCAGTTTGCTTTCCAATCCTTTGCCATTGATTACTCCTTTGCATTTTTTATTTGTATGTTTGCTGACTGATATCCTTTGTCCTCATCAAACTGCCCCCATAAAGAGATGTCATAAGTCTCTCCTTTCTTTATAACAAAGTCTTCATATGCTGTAAACTTTGCATTGCTTCCTATAGGCTTAGGGTTAGTACCTTCAGTCTCCTTGTGTATGTTCATCTGTTTAAATAACACCGATATAACATCGTTGTATACTTCATTAAAAAATAATTTAATTGTTATCTTATCCATTACTTAGTCTCCGTTCTGTTGATAGAACCCTTTTTCTCTTCTTTCATTTGCACTTACAGTTTGAAAGAGTCTGAGCTTGTGTTCCAGGTTATTTATTTTTCCAGTCGTTAATGACTCGGATTCTTTTGCATCAGCAATCAAGTCGTTATATTTAATAACGTCTTCATCTGTGTTTGCTATTGCTTCTCTCATAGGTTGTGTTGCTTTTAATTCAGCCGTATTAATTAGAGCCAAAGAGAAAGCAACCTCCCTTTTCTTTGTGTATTTATATACATCAGCAGTAGCTTTAGCCCTAAGTTCTACCAGTTTAGCGTGGTAGTCTAGGGCTTGTTCCAATTCTAACTGAGGTAGTTTAAACATTAGCCACCTTCTTTACATTAGTAATCTCTGTGTAAGGACACTTGCCTTTATATATAAAGTCTTCTTTACTGTTCCTTTTAGTCTTGAAGTTTTTATCTAACTCCCCTACAAGAAGATAGTTAGCAAACTCTTTTACTTTTGGAAGCATAAAGTTATCTACATAATCTTTGTTGTAAGGAATACTAAAGACTTTAGAATTTCCCATTTGATATATACAGAAGTAAGTATGCTTTCTTAATGTTAAATGCTGTTGAAAATATACTTGAGGTAAATACCTTTGGATATACTTATCAAAATCATCCTGAACAAAGTAAGGTGCTTTAACTTCCACCAAACTTTCTTCTCCTATGTAGCCGTCAGGTGTGCATGAAAAAGAAACTTGTGCTTCTTTATTGCCTATATAAACATAGCTTGTATTCTTCTGCTCCCCTAACAGTTCGCTACCACAGTTACGAACCAGCTCACCTGTTGTTATCATTACCTGTGCTATGCCGTACTTCTCACACTCATTGCCGTGTGCTACATACTCTTCATTGACAGGCTTGTCTTCTTTATTACCGACCAGTATCTCGAAGTGATTTTGCCTAGAGCAATAAGCATCCATGCCTATCACCCTAGAAATCATACTGGCTCTTAGGTTATATGCTTTGCCCAAGTTCCTCTACTCCCATAGGTTTACCTTGCTTTAGATTCTTTTCTAACTCTTCAAGGTCTCCCCCTATATCTTTTTTAGTTTTATTATCTACAACTTTCTTTGGCTTATCATTGACAGCCTTGCCACTGGGACTGTTGCCCACAGCTTTGTTGCCGTCATCATCCTCTGAAGGAAGACCGTACAAAGATTGTAGTCCGTATCTTTTTGCATAGGTTATGCCTGACCCTAGTTGATGTGGGTTAGTCATGTCTTTGCAAAAGACTGGCACTTTACATTTAATAGATTCAGCAGTATCAATATGTCTTATGCTGGTTTCTACAAAGACTTGCATGTCATCTGTAAAGTTTACCTCTTGTGTAAACACAAGACCAAACTGACTGCCTTGATTGACTGCACTAATCACATTTTCCAATGTGCTGTACTCCGATTTAAAGTGTGGGTTAGTACCACCTTTAGATGCACTGACACTAAGTTTTTGAAACTCGTTCAATGCTCTTAATAGTTTACTCATATGTAACCTCCGTTACTTTGATTGTGGGTAGACAGCTTATGGTCTGCCTACCCTTAAATCCTCCCACCACGGAAGGTGTTTATTTCCTACTATAGTATAGTAAAACAAACAAATAATCAAACATCATTTGATTATTAATTTATTCATTTCCTCTAGTAGATATTCTTGCGTCCCAAACTTCTCTTCAAAAACCTTGGTGTTATGATGTACCCCAGTGTTTCCTTGGTGATGTTCATGGCACAACCCTATCACTCTATCTTCATCACGCTTCCCCATACCAGCTCCAGTCAGATGATGCACACATGGGTCAGAATGAACGCCATAGTGAAGTCGGCAGACAATACAGCCTACCGACACCACTGCTTGATAGTGTTTCCGTTTAGCAAGATTAGGTTTCTTAGCTATCTTCCTGCTCCCTTTGTTGTTCTGCAATACCTTCAGCTTCCATGTCCCACCTTTGCTCCAATTCATTAAGAAAATCAGTTACCTCACTCATACTCATACCTACATCTATTAATAATTTGATAGCATTAGCCCTGTTGTAATCTTCACCTGAACTTTGTATCATTTCAATTACCTCAAAGTATTTTCCATTAGCATATCTACTCATAATTTTGTCTCCGTATTCATCAATCTCTTCTGTTTTAATATCACCGTATTCTTCATAAGTTACCTTCATTTTCTCCCACCTATATTATACTCAAGCATGTATACCACATACCTGCATTGAGTCTCTTTATTAATCTCGTCTCTAGTAGTTATCTTATAACCCCTAGCTTTAAGGTTAAAAATGATAGCCGACAATCTTGTTGCTTTAAACTTTGTGATTGCTGTCCAGCTATCTATCTCGCCTTTCTTTTTAAGGTGCTTCAATACCTCTTCAGTTTTATTTACTTTCTTTTTCATGTTTACCTCTACTATTAAGTTTCTTTTTTTCCACGTTGTCCATAAACTCCTGCAATATCTTATTGGGTCTGTGTTCCAGTGGGTCTCTTGGTTTGTTGCCTAACTTTTTATACTCATCAATCTCTTTCAGATGAGCCAGTCTTTTAATCCTCCTATCAGATAACTTCTTGCATACCTGCACCACCTCCCTCAAGTCAGGACACCAGTCCTTCCCCTCCATAAGTGGTGAGTCAGGGTGAAACAAATCTCCCATAACATCTTTGATATGTGGTATGCCGTTCAATGTCTTCTTCCATATCTTAGCCGTCATTGTGATACTGCCCTTGCTATCAACAGCACTACCGTATGACGACTTAAACTTATGACCAAACATTGAGTGCATCATTACAAAGAAGTTGCCTATATCTTTATCAGATAACACTACTTCCTCCTATCAATTATAGTTTGAGCTGAAGGTGTACATCCTGTCTCAGACTTACCTGTTAATGCCCTGTCCTCATGGCAATCAACAGGGTGTTTATCTATACCTTCTTTATTCCATTCACATACAAACTCATTATGCTTATAACAAGCTGTTAGTTCATCTCCGTACTTAGCCCTTGCATAACATACAAAGTCTGTCATTGGGTTATACTTCATCACTACCTCCTAATATTTTAATTCTTTCTGCTTCATTATCAGCAACACTTATCTTTTCTTTTATATTATTATCTATTCTATTCTTATCTATTCTAGGACGTACATTCTTATCAGTCTCTCCGTAGTTGCTTCGTACTGCTCTTGTGTAATTGTCCTGTATTTCCTTGAGTTTAGGCACTGTGATTTGAATACTTTTCTCAAAGTTCTTACTCAGTATCAGTCCACTATCCTCAAAGTTTGCCAATAGTTTTGTCAAAGTCCTTGCATTAATGCCACCTAACATGGCTTTAAGATAACTTGTTTGGAAAACTACT
>UEXM01001648.1_pt1 | contig 17939 bp, 17 predicted proteins | sample 1796661 | NCBI WGS metagenome assembly UEXM01 (sample SAMEA4772469, study PRJEB27181) | metagenome | reverse complement strand
GATGGTAATAAGTCAGGAATACTTTATGATTGGCCTGTATTGGAAGAGTAATGTTTAAAAAAATACTACTAGCTTTAGGATTAATATTTATACCTTATACTTCACATGCTTTAGATGTAACTATACTGAATACGGTTGTTCCTGTTTCGTGTTCAGATACAAAGAATATGGATAAAGTATTTAAAGAAGAACAATTAATATTTACAGGTTTAGTGGATAAACTAAATGTACTTAAAGTCTTTCTTAGTGATGACAGTGGTTATGTTGTAATGGTAGAAAATGCTGGAGGGTTATCCTGTATTTACTTTAATGGTAGTTTAGGAATGAAAATAAATAAGTCAAAGAATACTGGGAGTGAATTAAATGGCTAGTACATATACAACAAATATTCGCTTGACCAAGCAAGGTGATGGTGATAATGCAAACACATGGGGTGAGATACTCAATAATGTACTAAGCCTTGTTGATCAAGCTGTAGGATCTTATACAACAATAACTGTAGGAGCAACATCTAGTGTAGCCCTAACAGAGAATCAAGGTAGTGCTGATCAGTCTAGGTCTGCTGTTCTAGAGATTGCAGGTACAGTTGGTGGAGCGCATACATCTATCTTTGTATATCTACCTGCTGGTGCAGCTAAGACCTATGCAATTAAGAATGCAGTGTCAGCTAATACAACAGCAAGTGATGCAGTAGTCTTACGAGTAGCAGGACAAACACATGGAGTGACAGTACCTAGTGGTGGTGTTGGATACTTCTTTACGAATGGTACATCTGTTAATACTCTTAATGCTGCTGGCTTTAGTGCTATAACAACAACACAAGCTGATGCTAGATATGTAGCAATAACTGGTACTCAGACAATTACTGGAGCTAAGACATTCACAAGTACTGTAACCATTACTGGAGCAGCAGCTTTTACAAGTGCAGTCAATGTAAGTGGACCTGTGAATGTTAATACAGTTACACTAACTGATGCAGCTTCTATCGTACCTAGCTTTGATGCAGGTAATACTTTTGTAGTTACTCTAGGTGGTAACAGAACATTAGCAGCACCTACGAGTGCTAACATAGGACAGTCAGGAAGTATAAGAGTAATCCAAGATGCTACAGGAGGACGTACATTAAGTTATAATTCAGCATATCAATTTGTCTCAGGATCTGCACCTGTTATGGATACATCAGCAGGAGCGCAAAGTATATTAGTCTTTAGTTGTAGAAGTGCTACGACTATAGATGCTGTAATGTTACACGATTTCAAGTAAGGTAGGGTATGACTACATTAGCAAAATTTGACTTCAAGCAGGGTTTCAATAGAGAAAGTACCCAGTATGCTGAAGAAGGTAAGTGGTATGATGGCAACCGTGTTAGGTTTCGTTCTGGGAAACCAGAGAACATGCGTGGCTATACGAAGAAAGTTGCTGCTTCTGATACGGCTGTTCTACCTATTGTTAGTGGGAAGTTTGATGGGTCTGCTAGAGCTTTACTTGCTTGGCGTGATGATGAAAATATAAGAAGAGCTTTGTTTGCTACACCAGATAAGGTCTATGAATTTAATGGTGGTAACATATTTGATATTACTCCTTTGGTTACAACAGTAGAACTAACAAGTATCTTTGGTACAAGTGTAGGATCAACAAGAGTATGTTGTTCTGATGGTAGTCACGGTGCTAAGAAAGGAGACTATGTATATTTTACTTCTGCTTCAGTGACAATAGGAAGTAACATACTTCTTAACAATAAAGTATTTCCTATTACTTCTATTGTTAATACAAATGTATTTACCTTTGATGCTTCTGTAACTGCTGCTGCAACATCAATCACATCAGGTAGAGCTAAGATAAATTATTACTTACCAACTGGAACGTCAGTACAAACACAAGGACTTGGATATGGGGCTGGATCTTTTAATGCTGCTACTCCTACTTCTGTAGGCATTAGCAAAATAACTGCAACTGGTAGCAATGCATTGGTTACAATATCTTGTGCGTCTGCTCATGGTGGTGCAGCAAATGACTTTATAGTATTTCAAAACACATCTATTGATAGCATAGCTGCTACAGTAGGTGGTAACCTTAACTTAACTAAACCAGCAGCAGGAGGACCACAGTTCTCTATTGTGTCTGTAAATGGTACACAAGTCATTGTGAGTGCAGCAGCTAATGCAAGTGCAAGTGGTGATGTTACATCTGGTTTTAATATGACTGCTTTGATATATAAACAGACTAGTGGATCTGGAACAGGTAGAGCTTGGAATGCAGAAGCTACATTAGGTGAAGGTGTTAATCTTGATATAACACAATGGAGTATGGATAACTGGGGTGAGGATGTGCTTATCAATCGTAGGGGTGGTGGTATATACTACTTTGAAGTAGACCTCTCTACAAGCCCTGTGAGAGCCACACAAGTAACAACATCACCTGTGAGTGTCAACTCATTGATTGTATCTCCTAACGACAGGCATGTGATTGCACTAGGGGCTAATCAGTTTGAGGCAAGTGCTACAGTGAGTGGTGCATTTAATCCTATGTTAGTGAGATGGTCTGATCAAGATGATAAGAGTACATGGTCACCAGCAAAAGAGAATACAGCAGGTGAAGTAGTCCTAACAGATGGTACAAGAATAGTAGGTGCAGTGAGATCTAAGAATGCAATTAACATATGGACAGACAACTCACTATGGTTGATGCAGTTTACTGGACCACCGTTTATATTTAAGTTTAGTCAAGCAGGTACTAACTGTGGACTCATAGGGCCACATGCTGCAATAGACTACAATGGTACAACATACTGGATGGGCTTTGATAATTTCTATGCTAACACAGGACAGGTGCAAGTCCTAGATTGTACCGTAAGGAAGTTTGTCTTTGATAATCTTAATACTACGTACTATGATAAAGTATATACAGGAATTAATTCAGAGTTCAGAGAGATCATTTGGTTATATGTATCCAATGATGCTACTGAGTGTGATAAGTATGTTGTATTTAATCCTGAAGATAACTATTGGATATATGGAGATACCTTCTTCACTACCTTTAGGGATAGAGAAATATTTGGAAATACATTAACAACAGGTGCAACAACAACTGGTAACTTCTTATTTGATAATGAACCATCAGGTGTCTTCACTGGTGATGGTGCAACACTAGTATCATTCATAGAGTCTGCTGACTTTGATATAGATGATGGTAATCAGTTGATGTTTATGAATAGAATAATACCTGACTTTGAATTAAGTAATAATAATAATCTTACAATTAAGATTAGTCCTAAACAATATCCAGAGTCAAGTGTTTTAACAACAGTATCTAAGTCAATAGATAATACAACTACTAAGATAGATTTTAGAGCAAGAGGAAGGCAGGCAAGGATTAGGGTATCTTGTGAATCAAACAATGCTGAGTGGGAATGGGGATCAATCCGACTAGCTTTTCAAGGTGATGGTGCAAGGTAATGGCAAGATATCCTAATTTACCGTTCTATTCTAATCGTAACAACAGAACTAAACTAGCAGAAGCAAGCAAAGAAGAACTAAAAGATATGTATGAAACAATTCAAAGATGGGGTAATGCTCTAGTGGAAGAGATAGACAGTAGAGATATAGCAGTAGAAGCTACTCCTAGTACAGCTATACTTACAGTGGTTACTATAACTGATATAGGTAGACCATCTAAAGGTAATGTAATCTATTCTTTGAATGAAGGCAAGTACAAAGGCTATGTAAGTCTTGGTGCTACAACAACTTGGCAGGATTTAAATTAATGAGTATAATTTCAGAGCATTTTGACTTAGTAAACAAGAGTACACTATTTGGAAACTATAATACTGGTAAGGTTATAGATGAATCAAGATACATGTCTACACAAAAAGTACCAGAACAGTTTGCGAAATCAGGGAAAATAGGTTATAATTATAATAACAAAAATAACTTTGATACTCAAGGTGATACTAATAACTTTGCTAGTAATCAATTACAGCAGGTAGGGTATACATATGGTAGGTAATAATAATAGACTTCAAGACATATTAGATTATCGTAATCTTGCTAATACTGATCCTATGAAACTTATGCAACTAAGGAATGAAGCAGAGATGCCTATGGTTAATAGAGCTATTGGTAGTCAAGTAGGTGATGGTGATCAACCACAAGATACTGTACCTACTTTTAATGAAGCTTTAAAAGATGCAGGTATGTTAGGATTATCTGTATTAGTTGATGCTAGTATTAAAAATACTGAAACCGAAAGAACAGTTAAAGAACAGGAACAAAAAGTTAAAGAAGAAGAGGAACAGGTTGCTTCTTTACAAGATGTTACAACAGGTTTAAATATGATGGCTGCACCTGCATTAGCCTATGCTAGGGATAATCCAGAAAAAGCTATGCAGTCTGGTGGTCTTATAGGTATGGCAGCAGGTGATAAGTTTGAAGGTAAAGTTCCGGGTCAAGGTCATGGGATGGAAGATAATGTTTACATGCCTATAAAAGAAGGTAGTCAACAAGTAGCAACACTAGCAGTTAGTCCTGATGAGTATGTTGTAGATGCTCATACGATGTCTGCACTAGGAAATGGTAATGCAGACGAAGGAGCAAGGTACATGGATTCAATGGTAAAGAATATTAGACAGAAGGCGTTTGGTACAGACAAGCAACCTAATGAGATAAATGGTTTAGCTGCTTTACGTCCAATGATGGAAAGGGTTTAAGTTATGGGATTTTTATCTTCACTATTTGGTAGTAGTAAAAGCCAACCAGCAACTACTACTAATGTTATCTCACAGAAACTTCCAGAGGAGATAGCTCCTTTTGCTAAAGAAGTTCTTGGAGAAGCACAACAACTATATAAAGCTAATATAGAAAGAGGTTATGATCCTTTTACAGGACAGACCATAGCACCTTTTACACCTGAACAACAAAGATCTATGGAAGGTATATCAGGATTAGTTGGAACTTCTAAACCTTTACAAGAAGAAGCATTAGCTACCTATAGACAAGGAGCAGAAAGATTTACAGGTGATACTGCACAACAGTACATGTCTCCTTATCAACAAGCTGTAACTGATATAGAAAAGAGAGAGGCTCAAAGAAACTTTGAGGGTAATGTATTACCTAGATTAGAAGCACAAGCTGTACAACAAGGAGCTATGAGTGGATTAGGTTCTAGGGCTGGCGTAGAGTTTGCAGAAGCACAAAGAAATCAAGCACAGTTATTATCTGACATACAAGCTAAAGGACAACAAGCAGCATTTCAAGATGCTCGTCAAGGATTTGAACAACAGAAAGCTAGAGAACAAGGAATGGCTAGTAATTTATCTAGATTAGGTCCAGCTATGTTTGCATCTGGTTTACAAGAGCAAGGAGCATTAGGAGCAGTAGGTGAGCAGAAACAACAGTTAGCTCAGTCTGCACTAGATGAAGCTTACTTTAAATTTTTAGAAGAAGAACAGTATCCACAACAACAGCTTGCTAATTACTCTGGATTTGTTTATGGTAATCCTGCTGCTGGTTTGGTTAATTCAAATCAAACAGGTACAGCTACTCCTTTTCAACCTTCATTTGGTCAACAGTTACTAGGTGCTGGATTACAGTTAGGTGGTGCTTTCTTAGGAAGTGAAGGTGGTAGTAAAGCTATAGCTAATAAATTTTTTCCCACAGCTAAAACTGGTGGTGGTATAGCTGGATTAATTAAAAAACAAAAAGGTGGTGGTCTAGGGCAAGACCTCGAAGGTTTTCCAGCAGAGACTCCTGAAAACATGGTTCAGCTTACAAAGGAAGTAGAAGCACCTGTAGACCCTGCTCAAGTAGGTAAAGATAGAACAGAAGTAATAAAGAATTTAGCTTTACAGGGTGGATCTTTTCCCAGTCTCTTTACTCCTAAAGAAATAAATCAACAAGCAGAAGAAAAGAAAGCTAGACGAGCAGAAGTTATGGAACAAATAATGCAAGGAAAGGGCCAGCTTACATTAGGAAGAACTCTAATGGCTTTTGGACAAGGAATATCTAAAGGCGGTGGTTTAGAAATAGGTAAAGCTTTAGAGAAAATGACTGATGAGCTTATGGCTGAAAGAAAAGATTTAAGTAAACTTGAAGCTCAAAACTTACTAGCTAATTTAGATATAGATGAATTAGCAATAGATACTATACGTAAGTTACCTAAACAAATGCAACTTATATTAGCAGCTAGAAAGAAATCTAAACTAGCAGACGACAAAACAAAAGCTGAAATAAAAAACTTAGATCCTAAAAATAAATTAAGAAAAGATATAGAAAAATTAAGTTTAGGATTAGGGGGTAAAGAAGGAGAAGGATTTATTGCTAATGTTAATGCAATATTAACAGCACAAAATCCTGAAAAGTATGAAGCTAAATATCCCGGTGCTGGTGATGTTATAGAAGATTTAACTCCTGAATCTACTAGGTTAGTTGCCGTTAGAGCAGCAACACTGATGAAAGAAAATCCCGGTACAACTTTAAATAATGCTACTCTAATAGCTTTTGATCAGTTGTATAGAGCAGGACAGTTAAAAGAAGAGACTATTCCCGGAACTTTTGGTTTATTAGGTTAATATTTATAGGGATATAAATGGCAGATAATCAATTATTAACATTAGATAGTTTAGCTACAGATACCTCTAATCAGTTAATGACATTAGATAACTTAACTGATGGATCTTCTAATCAGTTAATGACATTAGATAACTTAGCTAATACTTCTAATCAATTAATGACACTAGATAGTTTAGTTGGTGGTTCTTCTGAACCTACTTATTCTCCAGATTATGCTGACTCTACAGGCAATAAGTGGGATATTGCTACTGATAGCCTAGCAGCATCAGCCTATGATGGTATAGGGTTAATAGCTGATCTTATAGGTGCTGATGATACTGCTGCTGAGTGGAGAAAAGAAGCTGATAGATATCAAAAGATAGCAGCCTCAAGACCTAAACCAACAATTAGTATGTCTGTTACAGAAGAAGTTCCTGATATTATAGATAAGTTTTCTGATGGTGAAATTGGATCAGCTATCTCTGATTCCGCAGAACTTGTTCATTCACTTATGGTAGGTGTCTTACCTTCTTTAGGAGCATCTATAGGAGGTTTAGCAGTAGGAGCATTAGCTGCACCTGTCTTAGGAACTGTAGGCATTCCAGCAGCTTTAACTACAGCCGTAGGTATGATGGCTCCCGGTTACTTGTTAAGTTCAGGGTCTATCTATGATGAAGCTAAAGAGCAAGGAGCTTCTGAAGAGGCTGCTAAGACTGCTGCTGTAGGTGGTGGTGTATTAGTAGGTGCATTAGATAGATTAGGTATGGGGTATTGGTTAAAAGGAATAAGTGATAAACTAGGTAAAAATGCAGCCATTGATACAGTATCTAATTTAACAAGTGTTAGTAAAAAAACTGCTAAAGAAGCATTAGAAACTGCTGAAGAACTTACAAAGAAAAGTACTATTAAAGAAACATTTAAACAGTTTGGTAAGAATGCAGCAGCAGCTACGGCTGGTAAAGAAGTAGTTAAAGAATTTGGTAAAGGAACAGCTAAAGGTTCTATAGGTGAAGGTATAACAGAAGCAGGGCAAGAAGCTGTGCAAATAGCATCTGCTGCTATAGCTGGTGATAAAACTCTTGATGCTATATCTACTGATTCTGCTAAGAAAATTATTGACTCACTAGCAATGGGTATAGCTGCTGGTCCTATAGTAGGCGCAGTACAGGGAGCAACTGCTCCTATAAGAAAAGAAGCTGAACGAAAAGCAGTAGAGATAGAGCAGTTAAATGATAGATTAGCTAAAGCTAGTACAGACTATGAAAAGGAATTAATACTAGGTGAAAGAACTGCCTTAACAGAGGGTAGAAAATTTAGGACAGGACTAGAAGAAGAGATGCCCGGAGTTGATCTTGGTCCTAAGTTTGCTGAGTTAGGAAAACTACAGAAAGAACTTGATGATATTGCTAAAGTAAAAGGAAGTAGTCAATTTAGTATTAATAAAAAGAAAAAGAAACTTAATGATGAATTTGATTCTTCTGGTAAACGAAATAAATTAAATAACTTAAAAGAAGAACTAAGATTTAAAAAGCAAGGTATTGGTGCTGGTATTAAGAAGTTAGTAACAAGATCAACATCTGTTCTTGAAGGCTTTGCAAACAGAACTCCTGTAGCTAGAGCAGTAGTTAATGATTTAAATAATATTATTAATAATACAAATAAATCAACTGGTGATTTTGCAAGAATAAAAACTCTTGTACTAGATCCACTTCGAAAATCTAAGAAACTTCCTTTTCAAAGAAGTATAGATAAAGATATTAATAATGAACTGTATAAAGAGTTAGGAACTGAACAAGGTAGTAGTAATTTAGAAGTAAAAGAAATTGGTAAACAAATACGAGAACAAATATTAAATCCTATATTTAATCAGTTTAAAGAATTAGGTTCTGAGTTAGGATATCTTGAGAATTATTTACCTGTTATTGTTAAACCGTTTGGTATAGGTAAAAAGGGTAAAAGAAAAGAACAAGAATTTATTAAAGTTTTAAATAATAATAACATAGATGGTCGAGCTTATATTGAAAAAGTAACTGAGAATGATGGAACATATAGACCTGACAATTCTTTTGCTGAGATAGCTATAGAAAAAAGTACAACCCCTAAAGCACAGACAATAGGTATTGAATTAGAAAGAGCATTACCTTTAAACGTGGTTGAAGAATTAGCATCAAAAGGTTTAATAGAAACTGATGTTGAGAAACTTTTAAATAAGTATATCGTACAGAGTATGCGTAATATAGAAGTAAAAAAGTTTGCTAATAAACATAATCCTAATATAAGTGAGTTTTTAAATAGTGGTTTAATGCAGGAGTCAGAAGCCAGACAAGTTAAAAAAGTAGTGGATGGGTTACAGAATAACTTTAATAATATTAAAGATAAAAACATGAGAAAAGCTTACAAATTTTTACTAACAGGTACTTATATAGCTACTCTAGGATTAGCAGCTATACCTTCTTTAGTAGAACCTTTTGTTGTACTGACTAAAGTTAATCCTAAGAATGCTTTATTCGGAGCATTCAAAGCTCTTAATGTTGCAAGAAGAAAAGGAATAAGAACTTTTAAACCTAAGTTTCCTAGGAGTCAAGATGAATTAGCTCTTATGTCTTTGATGCAAACATCTGACATGGCTCTTAATGATTCAATAAGAGATCTTGGTGATACTGTATACTCTAAAAGAATAACAGATAAGTTTTTTAAGTTTAACTTATTAGCTCAAGTTACTCAATTTAGTAGGAACGTAGCTTTTCAAGCAGGACGTTTACAAATAAGAGATGATATTAAAAGATTAGAAAGAGAAGGACTAACAGGAGATGTTACTACAGATTCTTCTAATGCTCGAAAAAGATTACTTGAACTTGGATTAATTAATCCTGTATCTAGATCTAAGGATAAAGGAACTACAGTTCAAGAAGATATAGCTGGATGGGCTAATAGTATAGAAACAGATACACCATTAGACGAGCCTCCTATAATTACTAAAGCATTAGGTAAACTAGTGAATGAAGTTATTATGACACCTGATGCATTAAACAAACCTTTATGGATGTCTGATCCAAGGCTTGCTCCAGTAGCACAGTTAAAAGGATTTGCAACAGTCTTTGGAAATACTGTAGGTATGAAGGTATATAAAGATATTTTTATCCCACTACAACAGGGACGTATACCAGCAGCAGATATCATGAAGAATGCTATATTTTTTACCTTGTTAGTAACTGCTATCATGGGTACTCAAGCTTTTAAAGATGCTTTAAAGTATGGTGATAAGGAAAGTCCCTTTGATAAATTAGATGGATGGGAAAAAATATTATATGCAATTAAACAAAGTCAGATATTTGGATATGGTGGTATAATTATGGACTCACTTGATGCTGAAAAATATGGATCAAGTACTATAGAATCTTTAATAGGTCCGGGTCCAACACTAGCTACAAGAACAGCATCAGGTATAGCATCAGGTATAGCATCAGGTAAACCTAAAAAAATAGCAAAAGCTATAGGCAGACTTGTACCTGAAGTTCCTCTTATACCTTATGAAGCTCAACCAAGAACCCTTATAAAAGAATCAATGGATTAATAAATAATGTTAGAACTAGGACCAAGAGAACTCCTCACACTAGGAACAGTGTTGGCAGGATTAGCAGCTACATGGGGTGTACTCAAAGCTACTATTAAATCTATTGTAGGTCAGGTAGATGACATCAAGGATGATGTTACTAAGATCTATCAACAAGTAGATAATCAAGAGGCTAAACAAGCAGTAATTCAAAACAGTATTAATATTATTAGTAAAGATATTCTTTCTCCACAGATCCTGAAGAAACAAAGTGAGAGAGATGGTAAGATAGATACACGAATAGATAATATAGAAATGCAAATAGATAGACTATATAAAATGCATAATGGAAAACACCCACCAGTAGAAAGGACAGAAGAATAATGTGGAAATACTTCACAGAGGATGAACTCAAATGTAAAGGTACAGATGAGTGTTATATGGATGGACAGTTCATGGCGCAGTTAGAAGCATTGAGACATGAGTTCAATGAGCCAATGATTATATCTTCAGCTTATAGAAGTGTAGGATATAATACAACAATAGGAGGTGCTGCTCACTCACCTCACCTACACGGTAAAGCAGTTGATGTTGTTGTCAGTGGTAAGGCAGCATATAGATTGTTAAAGTTAGCAATACAATATGGCTTCACTGGGATAGGAGTATCTCAGAGAGGGCCACATGAGAGAAGGTTCTTACATCTAGATACGATGGAGAACAGTGACGTTCACCCTAGACCTTGGATATGGAGTTATAAGTGACTAAGATTTTTAAAAAACTATTGGCTAAAGAGAGATACTTACTAAGATCATTTTGGAAACATACCTTTCACTACCGCAATCACAACTATGAACCTAGAACAGGTAAGAATTACTACCTATAATAACGATTTGCTTTGTACGCTGTTTTAAGCGTCATACAGAGGTTTCTACCTCTTCAGGGTAGGTAGGGTCCAGAGAGTCCTCGTTGTCATCCTCTATGAGGCTCTCTGGCTCCTCGTTTTCTCCATCATCCTCTAAAAATAGGTTATCTGCAAAGTCACACTTAGATAATATACTTATTACCTGTTCTTCACCTAATACATTAAGACAACCTACGATAGCAGACTCAAGAGAATCAGAATCTAAGTTAGAGTTGGTATCGCCACTTGTTCCACGTACTCTAGACAGTAGTTCAAGAGCTTTGATAGCACTGTTAGTATGTCCGTTTGATTTAGCGTATTCATACTGACTCTCCAATTCATTAATAACATCAACATTAGTTTCTAGTTCATTCTCTAGTATTTTTATTCTTTCTACAATCTCATCTATCTGTAGTAATCTATAGCCTTGATTAGCTGCTGATGATGCTGAGTAACCTGCTGCCTTTGCAGCTTCAGTAGCATTGTTGTGTAGTACATAAGACTGTGCAAACTTTTCTTGTTTATCATTTAACATAGTGAGCTACCAATCCATTAATTAATATAGCTAATGATACTGCATTGATTACAAGTAAGGCTCTGTCATTCCAAAGAATAGAAACAATAAACCAACCAAACATACCAACAGCATGAAAAAATAAGTTAAGAGGATAGATATTATTACTTGTTAAGATAACCCCTGCAATTAAAAATATAGAGGCTATCCATTTAATGTACCAATCTAGTGTATGAGTTGGTGCTAGTTTTTTAAGTTCGTTTTGCATTATTCTCTATCTGGTTTTCCTGTTTTTAACCATGCATCATAAGAAGATTTAACCCAATAATGCATACAAACTTTTAATCTTTTGTAAACTCTATTCATCGTTTCATATTATTCCTTTGTACACCTTTAGACTTCTCAAAGCTACGCATACCACCTAGTCCTAAGAGAGCCAATGTTAATGACATCAAACCTTCTGTCTCTATAATAGGAAGAGCAACACCAGCATCAGTAAGTGCTAAGACCCATACAGCTACAGGTTGAAATACAAACTGCCATCCTAAACCAAATGCACAGATCCACATGATAGCAGGTCTAGCACCACTCACGAAGATACTAGGGTGAGCAGCTTGTATTTTATTTGTTTCTATCTGTGCAAGATTAGCTTTATTAAATGCAGTTGTCAACTCTTTCTGCATATCTAACTTAGCTTTCTTTGCAGCATTTTTATCAGGTACAACCCTGTCAATTATTTTAGTTGCAACTGGTAGTAATGAACTAAGTATTCCTATCATCTTATTCCTCCTGTCGTAGTTGAATCACTCTTGGATTATTGTCTATCTTAAATCCTTCAAGGCTGATTGCTTTATGATTAGCATTCATAACATCAAAGAATAAATAGATAGATAAATTTTTATAGTTCCTAATCTTATCTGAGAAAAAGTTTAACCACACATTAGGTTCAAAGACTGATACATGTACGTTAGTACCATCTTCAAATGTTTTCATTGCAGGGTAACAAGCTATATTAAAGAAGGCCATCTTGTTAGACCTCTCTAATATCTCATCTGCTACCCATCCTAGATCAGTCTCAGGTACATGTTCTAGTACGTCAGTACATATTACTGCATCATACTTGTCACTACTAAGTACGTTATACTCAGCAAGAGCAGGTTCATAACGATCAATTTTATCTAGCTCCCAATATTCTGTTAGTGGTTTATCTATCACGTTGGTTAGTCTCTTATAGTCTTCAGTATACAGAGTACCTTTACCTGCTCCATAGTCTAATAAGCTTTTACACTTATTAGATTTAAGGAAGCCATCAATTATATAGATAAACTTTGTTAAACTCTTACCATCAAACATACCTTTAGCTGAAGAATGCATTGTAATGTATTGATCAAGTAACTCTGTGTACTTAGCTGATGGTCTGTCTCTACTTAACTCTGGATCATATTGTATATCAAGCATCGTAGTATCCTTCAAACTCTGGTCTTGTTTTCTTTTTCTGTTGTATCTCCCACAGGTCAGCTACCATTGTATCTTTTCCATGAAAGCTTAGTACACCCTCAAGACCTTCATCTTGAAAGACTTTCTCACAGTCCTGTGCCATAGCTAGTAGCTCGCCAGTAGTCCAGTACTTCTTCTCATCAACACTTACTTCAATGTACTTAGGCTTTGGTACTTCACCACCTTCTATATCACCAGTAGTCTCAGTAAGTTCTTCTTTACTAGGCTCATCTCTGCAAGAATCAAAACCAAAGAGGTCTATGTTTCTAAAGCCCATTGTATGTAGTATACCTATGCCTCTCATAGCAGCACACGTACCACCAGTAATCATAGTAGCACCTTTAGGTATGCCTAGATCATCAGGTACTTTAACTTGTTGATTCTGTATCTGAGTACCTTGCTCACTCTCTTCTCTTAAAGAATCAGTGAAGGCATGCCATCCCCATATCTTACATTCTTTAGAGATAAAGAAGTTAGTTACAGAAGGATCAGTCATAGAAGCAACAAAGAAATTAGTATCAGGATCTAAGTTCTTGAAGAGATCCTTACGTACTACGTTGTGAGTAGACACTCCTGTAATAGGTCTAGGATCTAGTATGATACAACCCCAAGGCTTGATGCCATTAGCAATCAAATGTGGATAAGCATGTTTAACTGTTAGTAACTTAGCATCTGGGTTGTCCTTGATGAACATCTTCAATTCACCATAGTCTAGGTACGGCCCAGCAGAAACAAGTATAGCTTTCTGTTGGTGTGCCATATGCTTAGTCACCCACTTCTTAGGATCAATCAAGGTCATGTTAGACTTGATGTTGTTCTTGATGTAATCTTTAGGAACACAGTCTCTAGGATGTACAACAATAGGTACACTCTTTAACTGACTAGGGATATCTTTTACAGTTGTACCGTGAAGAAAAACCACAAGGTGAGTATGACCACCTCCAGCCACCTTGTCTTGGGAAGGGAGAAGATGCTTACGTGTCGTAGACTTCTGATCAAAGCTTGTCCAGCCATCTTTCGTTGTCTCCTTCTTATCAACCTTCTTTGTCTTGACGCTATCAAAAACATTCTTTACTCCATGATATTTTTCAGGAGGCATAGACTCATCTTCTTCTGATTCCTTAGTGAAGTAGTGATCACCTACAACTACAGGTACGTCCTTAAGTATTTTGTATTCTTTCTGGACTGTCTCAATACTATTACCACTGCCAATCAAAGCAAAGTCTACATCTTTTATATCCTTCTTTAATAATGTTTCTCTTACATTACCTTTGGTTAATTGAAAAGTAAACTCCTTATTCTCTTTCTCTTTCATATGCTCAGAGAACTCTACTAGTCTTTTATGTACAGCTTCCAAAGTATTGTGAGGCTTTACATTAAACTCTTCGTGATCTGTCTCTGTAGTCGCATCTTCAAAGAGATCATAACCTATGTAATGTACTTCATCTGTCTTCTGGAATGCAGCAAGTGCCATCTCAATAGCTCTACCACCATTCCAAGTACCTGTCTCAAGTATAGTCTTAGGTTTATAACACCTCACTAGATCAGCTAACTGCTTGTACCTACTAGGTAGTATGTCTTGAGTAGTCTCTGTATCAGAGAGCTTGAAGATACGTTTACCTTCCTTATCTCTTAAGGCAAAGTTCTCACGATCATACATGTTGACAATCATCTCACCAATAATAGACTTAGAAGGATCAACCTCTAATGTTTTCATACCATGAGCATTATAGATAAGCTTAAGTCTATCAAAGATAAAGCTATCATGCCACTCACGGTAGTTAAGGAACTCACCAGATATAAACGCACCTCTGAGATCACCAAGCAAACGTACTGGTGTTTCTTTATCAAGGTTGAAACCTACAAGTTGTTCCATATCAGTGAAGGTTACAAGGTCTAGTTTGTCTGAGTGTTCAGGAAATATAGTATCAATATCTTTATGATATACATTCTTTATATTCATACAACTAGGATCAAGCCAGAACAACCAACCATCAGTGCTATCAAAGGCACACTCTGTTAGTGCAATTACTTTAGGAATATACTTCAGTGGATTTAGAATATCATTGTATGGTATCTTACCACCCTCAGTGCCGTTGTGTTGAGCAAAGGTCTTAAGGAAGTCTGGATAGTCTGATATCTCCATTAGGTTATGATAGAATATATTCTTAGCTTTAGGTAAAGAATAATTAGCAAGATCAAGATCATAATAATAACAATGAAATTCTATGCTAGGTTCCCAGTTATCTTTAAATTCATTTAAGAGATGAAACGTACTATGCTGTAGTGATGTTTCATCAAAGGCTGTTACAATTTTATAGTTCATCTATTTTTCCATGTAATACTAAATGTGAATAGTCACCGTTCCATTCTGTTGCCATCAATCCATCAACTTCACGTTGACATTCCCACTTAGGAAACCAAGGACCACCTGTTGTAAAGTGTACCATCTTAGGATTAATAGAAGAATCAGAGTGACCATCTAACCAATTCCATTCTTCTGCTATTGTACCCATAGCTGAGTTCTTATTAGGTAACCAACCAAATGTATGTAGATAATTACCTGTCTTATTGTTGACAGCAAAGGGTGTGAGTTGTTTGTTTAACTCATGACCACAGTTCCACAACATAAGACTAGACCAGTTCTTTCTATTGTATCTAGTCTGTTCTCGACCATCCATTTTAAACTTAGCAGTTGGTTCGTACTCATGCTTAACACAGTACAAAGGATAGAACTCATCGTTGTATTCCTCAAACAATTCATTGATATCTGTTCTAGGATACATGTCACAATCTAAATACAAAGCCCATCCTTCATACTGCATCAAAGCAGGTACTAGAAAACGAGTGAAAGTAAACTCACTTGAGAAAGGCTTCTGATCTATGGAGTCAACCATCTGATTGTTCACCCACTCGAAAGGTCTATTAAACATATTCATATGTTCCAAGATATCTTTGCGTAGAAACTTAACTATAATATCCTTTGGTGAGTTAGCTTCTATTAAATATTTTAACATCTGGGCTGCAACCTTTTCTTTAGGATCATATCCTATAAAAACTGTGTTCACCTTCTTCTCTTTACTAATAGCCATTAGTACATCCTCTACTTTAGTTCTATTGTTCTAGGTTTTTTATGATCAGGAATGTTTTGTTCCAGATCAATAGTAAGTAACCCATTATCTATACTAGCATCATTCACCTCTATATTCTCAGCAAGGTGAAAGATTTTATTAAAACTTCTGTTAGCAATCCCACGATATAGAATCTTACCATTACTTTCAGTTTCTTTTCCATCATAAGAGATGGTGAGGTTCTGCTCCACAAGAGTAATGTCTAAGTCTTCTTTAGAGATACCAGCAATAGCAAGTGTAATAGTATACTTACCATCTTCGTACTCTATTAAATTATGTGGGGGATAATTAGGTTTATTATTTATTGAGTTAGTAGATTGGTTTAACATTGTATTAAATATCTTATCATAACCTATAACCCAATCTCTATAGTCTTGTAATTGTAATCTAGACGATAGACGTTTATCTACATAGTTCATAATGTTTCTCCTTAAAAGCAAGATTGTATGGAACCCACAGTGGCATTCCATACGTTATTATACTACACTTTTTATATCTTGGCAAGCTTTTTTTAGTCACACTCTTTCTGACCTGTTGATGGATCTATATAACAAGCTTCTGCTTTAGGCTCATCCTTAACTTCATTGAGGATACCATAGCGTTTACCACTAGCTCTGAAGGTGGTGATGCCTTTGCATCCCTGCTTCCAAGCATTGTAGTATAACTCTTTGAACTCTTCGTAAGTTACGTTGTCACCTACGTTACAGGTCTTAGAGACAGCACTGTCAATGTACTTAGATGTTAGAGCAAGAACTGAGAGATGTTCTTCAGCACTAATCTCATTGGCAGTCCTACCGTTCACACCCTGTCTGTAAGCATAGTCTTCTACACGTTGTATCTGATGACCATCAAACTCTTGTATGGTTCTATCATAGAATAAACTAAACGGTGGTTCAATACCAGAGCTTACGTTATCAGCAGTCAAGCTGATTGTACCAGTAGGTGCTATGGAAGTTAGATGAGAGTTACGCAGTCCATTCTCTTTGATCTGGTCTTGTACCCAAGTAGATAATGTCTTAAAGAACTTACCTTCTATATACTTATCTTTATCATACAGTGGGAAGGAACCTTTCTCTTTAGCCAGTAAAGAACTAGCACCATAGGTGTGATCTCTAAGTGTCTTAAGAACTTTAGTTGAAAACTTCATGAACTCTTCTGAAGCATATGGCATACCACACATCTCACCTGCATTAGCCAGACCAGTAACACCTAGTCCCATCCTACGTTTGTTCTTAGCTTCTTTCTCTTGCTCTTCCAGAGGATAGATAGTTCTATCAATAACATTGTCCATAGCTCTGACTACATGGTGTATGTCACCAGTGAACAGACCATAATCAAATGCACCTGCTCCAACATACTTAGTAAGGTTAAAGCTACCAAGAAGACAAGCACCATAAGGAGGTAGAGGTTGCTCACCACAAGGGTTAGTAGCTTCTATGTTCTCACAGTAGTATAAGTTATTCATCTTGTTAATAGTATCTATGAACAACACCCCCGGCTCTGCCCAATCCCATGTGCTACGCATGATCATATCCCATAGGGCTACAGGGTCTACCTCTTCGTGTACTCTACCTTCAAACTGTAGGGGGAATGGTTCTTTCTTTTCAAGACATCTCATGAACTCATCTGTGATACCAACAGAGATATTAAAACCAGTAAGAGAAGTACCATCATTCTTAGCTGTGATAAACTGTTCAATGTCTGGATGATCAACACGTAAGACACCCATCTGTGCGCCTCTACGATGTCCACTAGATGCTATGGTCTGACATACAGCATCAAAGATTTGCATGAAGCT
>UEXM01001647.1_pt1 | contig 17943 bp, 17 predicted proteins | sample 1796661 | NCBI WGS metagenome assembly UEXM01 (sample SAMEA4772469, study PRJEB27181) | metagenome | reverse complement strand
AGGATCTGTAATTGAATTAAAATGTTTCAGAAAAGTAGTGCTCATATTTATGCGACCAAGTAATTATTATGCCTTGATCTGATCACTACTTGCTCTATAAGTTCAATTTATAATGATCTTGCCGTGCTAATAAATATGGTATTTATTTTAACTATCAAGAATTTCAGTGTTGTATTATATGATTGTGGTGGTTGGGAAGATAAATGAGCATTAAGCTAGTGGATAAAACGATACTTAGTGCTCATTAAACATTGGCTATGAAGCTGGTTATTAGGTAGTTTTAGCTATTCATCTTTCTTTTTACGAATACTTAACCCTAATTCTTGTCCACGATATTTTGCGTAGTAACTCCCAGCGATAAACATAATGCTTGCTAAGATAAACTCTCCTAATGCCCATATCTTTTCATCGGCAGAGACCCATAATGTGGTTAAGCTATGCAAAAAATAAATCATCACAATGAAGTTCGACCAAGCATAAGTATAAGGGTTTCCTTGCACCAAGCCTTTTAACGGGAAAAGCAAAGGCAATACAAACATGACAAGAATTAATGGTATTGATAGCGCGCTATCATCACTGGCAATAATCAGCCAAAATGGCATATAAAAAAGTAACGAAAAATAACCCGATAAGGTGATCTTTTTCAGCGTGTCTGTTGAAAAACGTGGTTTATTGGCCATTTTATTAATCGTTTTTTTGCAAAAGTGAAAGAACATTTTCCGGAGGGCGTCCAATAATAGCACGTGTATTATCGGTTACTATTGGTCTTTCCATTAATTTAGGGGTTGATGCCATAGCTGCGATTAATGTTGCGTCATCAGCATTTGCTAAGTTTAGTTCTTTAAACTCTGCTTCTTTGGTTCGCATCATGTCGCGTGGAGAAACGTTAAGTAATACTGATAGCCGCTCAATTTCATTAATGCTAAGCGGGTTTTTTAAATATTCAACAATAGTCACTTCATGGTTTTGTTCTTCAATAAGGGCTAAAGTTTGTCGGCTTTTTGAGCAACGAGGGTTGTGATAAATAGTTAACATGTTTCTCTCTTAAATTATTATAAATGGTTTAGGGGCTGTTGTGCTTTTACTTTAGTTTCTGCTATTCGCTAATTTGTAAGGTAACAAGGCGAAAAGTCTATGGTGTCGTTATCTACTTGTACAGTTTTCAACAATGTTAGACTGAAAACTAGCCATAGCCCCTTGGCTTGCCTTGAAAAATCATCAACCTTATCCGCCTATTATGTCTTTGGAGCAACCAAACATTCTATAAAGCGCTATGATTGTCAATTATTCAAGTGCAACAGTCACTGGTATTATTTTAACTGATTTTTTAGAGACGCTTAAGTTTTTCTTGCTGTTCTTGCAGCTGTAAGATTCGACCTTTCATTCTTTTTTTCAATAACGGGTTATCTTCAACAAAGTTATAACCTGTTTGTAGCTCATCTACGGCTTTAGGATAAGCGCCGAGTAATGCATACACTTCAGCTTTAGTGGCATGCATTAATGCCATTTTATCTTGCTTTCTGTAAATTTGGGTAAGTAAGTCATTGGCAATAAAGTTGCTAGGGCTTACGGCCAAAAAGTCCTGAAGTAGCATTTCTGCTTTTTCATACTGCTTAGCTTCCGATAATGCATTCGCTAGGTTTAATGTGACAACTTGATTGTTTGGCATTAACAATTTCAACTCAGTCAGCATTGTTATAGCTTTGTCGTAAGCTTTTACGGCAAGATAAGCGTCGGTTAATGCATCAACATAAAATAAATTTCTGTCATCGTTACTTAAAAGTGCTTCAAGTTGAGTGACGGCTATTTGGTAATCTTTATTTTCATAATGTGAGAGCGCAAGGCCATATTTTGCTGCTGCTTCAAAGGCATATTGCTTTTTGTCTAAACTTAGTTGAAAGTTAATAATATGGTCTTTAGCATTACCTTCATAGCGTGCAGTGATACGTGCTTTGGCCAATTCAAACTGTAAACTTGGTGGTAAAGGGCGCGGTGAATAATTTTGTGCTCTTATTCTCGCGTCAGAAATTCTTGATTCTGGTAATGGGTGGGTTAATAGCATGGCAGGTGGTTTCGATTTATAACGATACTTCTCTGCCATAGTTGCGAAAAAATCTGGCGCGCCTTGTGGATCAAAGCCACTGTTTGCCAGCAGTGCTATGCCAACACGGTCAGCTTCTTTTTCATTACCTCGCGTATAATTGATACCAGCTTGTTGTGATGCAGCCATTGTTGTGCTCAGTGCTGCTATACCCATACTTGGATTAATTAAGGTAAGTAAAATACTGGAAATCATACCTGCCATGGCAAGCGGTTGTGATTTGTCTTGTGACTCTAATCTACGGGCTAAATGTCGTTGGGTGACATGTGAAATTTCGTGAGCAACAACTGCGGCTAATTCACTTTCAGTACTTGCCGTAGTGATCAAACCACTATGAATCGCAATATGACCGCCAAAAAAAGCAAAGGCATTTAACTCTTCATTGCGTATGACAAAAAATTCAAAACTATAATTGACGTCTTTGGCATTTCGTACCATACGATTGCCTAAGTCATTAATATATTCAGTTAATACCGGATCATTAAGGATAGGTTGCGTTGCACGAATTTGACGCATCATTTCGCCACCTATCTGGCGTTCTTTTTCGATGGATAAAACACTAAAGCCCGCTGAACCTATTTCAGGGAGCTTATTTTTATTGCTGTCTGCATTTGCGGCAAGCACATGACCTGATAAAGATGTCGCTAAGGCAAGTGATATGATGAGCGGCTTTAATTTAAACAAATTTAATTTTCCATGTTATCTGGCTGTTCAAAGCTATCTGATGATTGAGACCGTGCATGTTTACGATAAATTTCTTTACAAAACTCGGCAATTGAATAACCTTTGATGTCAATAATATCAAATGATTCCCTGAGTAAGTTAATTAACTCTTCAACACGCTGATTAGCATAGCGAAGAAGCGCGTAATCAGCTTCATCACCTTGTTGAAAGGTAAAGGCAATAAAGGGAATTAATGCGTTTAACCTAAACAGCATTTGCATTGTTTCAGGTGTCCATTTTTTAAATGGGCATTTGGGGTTATTCAACTGTGCATGCAGTACACGTTCATTGTCGATAATTGGGTAACAATGTAATTCATAATGCTGCTCGGTCATTACGTGATAAAGCATAATTTTGGCTTTATTGACAACAACTCTATTGCCTGCTTGATCGCTTTTCTCGCCTAACAGCTTGAGATTCCAATTATTCTGATCGAGTAATTGTTTGAAGGCGCTATCAAAACCATGGCTTAAAATACCATCAATATCACTCATTGAACTCATCGTTAATTGATAGATAGTAGGAATTTCTCCCCAGTTTATCTTCTTTTTGTAAGCGTTGATTTCTTTAAGGTTTGGGTTTTCAGGAAGCTTGTTCATTTAACCTCTTTTCATTATTTAAGAAATACATCAAAAGAATGCATCAATGTCATTGTAATCAATTGTCGCAAATTAGATAATCAAACTAAAGCACTGTGCATATTTTTATTTATGATATACGAATACGATGCTACACAAGATAAATGTCCGGTACCACTGGTTAATTTACGCTTGATGCTCAGAAAATTAACCTCTATTGATAGTTGTTTGATACGCATTTGCGATAATGGTTCTAAAAAAGATATTCCTAAATTGTTAATCAAACAAGGGTTTTATTTTGAACAACGTAACGTTGATGAACAAATTGTTGAGTTAACAATAAGAATGGAAAAGTAAATATTATGGTTTCACTGTTTAGCGATTGGTACAAAAGAAATTTCTCAGACCCGAGTGCGGTAACCTTGTTGGTTATTTTAATTTGTACTTTTTTGTTTGTTTATTTTTTTAGTAATTTATTAATGCCGGTATTTGTGGCAGTTGCCATCGCATTTTTATTGGATCTACCCGTTAATAAACTTTCGCAGATGGGCTTGTCTCGAACTTTAGCTGTGATCCTCGTTGTGACTGCTTTTGTTGGCTTATCTCTGATCGGTGTTCTAGGGCTAATGCCGGTAATTTGGCAACAAAGCAGTAATTTATTGCAAGAAGTACCACAAATGGTTGGGCAAGGGCACACCTATTTATTGGCATTACCAGAGCAATATCCACATTTAGTGAGTGCTGAGCAAATTGGCAATGTGATCACGCTAGTCAATGATAAGTTAATTGAATGGGGACAAGTCGCGTTAAAGGCCTCGCTTAATTCAATTTCTAATGTAGTTGCTTTGCTGATTTATCTAATTTTAGTGCCCTTGATGGTTTTTTTCTTTCTTAAAGATAAAAGTGTTTTATTCAATAGTTTACGTCAGTTCTTACCAAATGATCGCCGTATGGCCAAGCAAGTAGGTAATGAAATGAATCAACAAATTATGAATTATATCCGTGGTAAGTTGATTGAAATTATTATTATTGGTGCGGCGTCAACGGTTTCCTTTATGGCTTTAGGCCTTAACTATCCGGTATTACTTGGTGTGTTAGTCGGCTTATCGGTACTTGTGCCTTATGTAGGTGCTACCATTGTAACCTTGCCGGTGTTGTTGGTGGCTTTATTTCAGTTTGGTACTAGTGCAGAGTTTGGTTATGTCATGCTAGCTTATGGCATCATTCAAGCATTAGACGGTAATTTACTTGTACCTTTACTTTTTTCAGAAGCGGTCAACCTTCATCCGGTTACGATCATTATAGCGGTGATATTATTTGGTGGTTTATGGGGCTTTTGGGGAGTGTTTTTTGCTATCCCGTTAGCAACGTTGGTTAAAGCGGTTTTAAATGCGTGGTCTACAACGACACAGCATGAGGTGAAAGCGTAGCAACAGAACAACGTAAATATTTTGATCTGTTGCTAGTTATAATGTTCTGTTTTAATTAATGATTAATAGGTTTTCTTTTTATTCATTATTATCCTATTTCTAAATTCCCGATTATAAATTTCTATAGCGCTGTTAATCTACAGGCGCTATATCGTTTGCTTTTCTTGCCTTATCAGGACGTATTGCCCATATCTTAGTCTCTTAATATTCATTTTTTTCTGTTATTCATTGCTTGCTGTTCAACGTTTCAATGTTGCTATTGTGTGATTTAAATCAAAGCAAAAAATTATGCCTATGCCACTATTACCTAGAAATTTATGTGTTGATAAGGGCAAAACATGACAGCGTTTATAAGAGGTTTAACAGCATTAATCACTACAGGCATTTTACTCTGTAGTCACTTTAGTGTGATGGCCTCTAACTCTGAACTGACCATAGCAAGGCAGCAACAACTTATTCATATGTTAAAGCAAGATTGTGGATCTTGTCATGGTATGAGTCTAAAGGGAGGGTTAGGTCCAACACTCTTACCCAATACGATGAATAAACTGCCCGTAGCCGTAATACAACATACTATATTGTTTGGTCGACCAGGGACGGCAATGCCGCCATGGAAATCTATTTTGACCGAGCAAGAAGCATTGTGGATCAGCCAACAATTACAACAAGGTGTAGAAAATCATGACTAATATAAACATGGCTAAGATGAATAAGGTGCTAGGGCTAACATTTTTGTTATTACTTGCAAGTGCATGTACGCAATCTGTTTCGCAACAATCTAACGATATTAAGGTCTCTGCTTCGTCACCGTTAAGAGCAACCGGAGATTTAGGGGTTGTCATTGAAAGGGCGACATCGCAAGTGCAAATTGTTAACCACAGTAGCAATACTATGTTAAGTGAAATAGATGGTTTAGGTGACTTATCTCATGCTTCTATTGTTTACTCTCGTGACCAGCGCTTTGCCTATGTTTTTGCCCGTGATGGCGGCTTAACTAAAATTGATATGTTACAAGATAAAATAGCCAAACGTATAATTCAGTCAGGTAATAGCATTGGTGGTGCTATCAGCCAAGACGGTAAGCTTATTGCGGTATCAAATTATACCCCAGGTGGCGTTAAGGTTTTTAATAGTGAAACACTAGAGCTAGTTGCAACAATCGATAGTAGTGCACTTGCAAAAAAAGCTAAGAATGATGACGGCAGTCCTGTTCGCTCTAAAGTTGTAGGTTTAGTCGATGCCCCTGGCCAAAAATTTGTTTTTAGTTTGTTTGATAGCCATGAAATTTGGATTGCCGATTTTTCTCAAGATGAAATGAAGTTAACCAAGTTCGAAGATATAGGCTTATATCCTTACGACGCTTTGATCAGCCCAGACGGTCGGTATTATATTGCCGGTTTATTTGGCGAAGATGGTTTAGCATTACTTGACTTGTGGCATACAGAGCAAGGCGTTCGCCGAATTTTACCTCATTACGGTAAAGGTGATGAAAAACTGCCAGTGTATAAAATGCCACATCTTGAAGGATGGGCAATGGCTGGGGACTATGCATTTCTTCCAGCAGTAGGTAAGCACAGTGTTTTAGTGGTGGATACTAAAACATGGTTACAAGTTGCTGAAATACCGGCACATAGCCAACCAATTTTTGTAATGTCCCAACCTGATAATCGTCAAATTTGGGTGAATTTTGCCTTCCCGGACAATAACACTATTCAAGTGTTCAACACCGAAACTTTCGAATTAGTAAAAACTTTAACGCCAGGCCCTGCTGTATTGCATATGGAGTTTACTCCTCGGGGAGAGAACGTGTGGATTTCAGTGCGAGACAGTAATGAAGTACATGTTTATGACACTGCAACACAGACATTAATAGATAAATTGTCAGTAAAAAGTCCCAGTGGAATTTTCTTTACTAATCGTGCGCATCAAATAGGACTGTAATTATGGCGATGCAACTTAGTCAGTTAGAGCAAAATATTATTAACCGGTATCAGAAAGGTTTTCCGCTGTGCTCTCATCCTTACAGAGCGATTGCTGATGAACTGAATAGCTCTGAGGATGATGTTATATCAGCAATATTAACACTTAATAAAGCCGGCATGTTGTCAAGAGTTGGTGCGGTATTTAATCATAAAAAAGCGGGTTCAAGCACACTGGCAGCGTTAGCAGTGCCAGAGCATGAATTGGATGACATGGCTGAAATCGTTAATCAGTTTGAGCAAGTCAACCATAATTATGGTCGAGAGCATCACTATAATTTATGGTTTGTTGTTACTGCTCATGATGATCAAGCATTAACCGATGTGATAAACAGCATAGAAAGACTAACGGGTTATCAAGTGTTGGTTTTGCCGATGGAAGCGTCGTACCACATAGATTTAGCATTTAAAATTAACTTTGCTGAGTCAGCAAAAGGTAAACACTAATATGAGCCAACTATCGAACAAAATCCAATATCAAGAAGAGCCTAATTTAATGGCTAACACTCTACACAAGGTTACAGTTAAAACGTCAGATATTGCACCATTATCTTTCAAGCAGCAGCAAGCACTTCGAGCCGTGTTGGAGTGTGGCTTGCCTCATGTCGCCCAGCCTTATCTTGCTATTGCTAAGCAGATTGCTGCCACGCAAGCGCAAGTATTAGCACAAATATCTCACTGGCAAGAAGATGGATTAGTTAAACGTTTTGGCCTAGTGGTTAAGCACCGAAAATTAGGGTTTAAAGCTAATGCAATGGTGGTGTGGAATATTGCGGATGATAAAGTCACTGAGGTGGCGGAACAATTATCAAGTTGTGCTGAAGTATCGTTATGCTATCGACGTCCCAGACGGCTGCCCGATTGGCCCTATAATTTATTTTGTATGATCCATGGCACAGACCGAGCGGTTGTTATCGCTCAAATTGCTGCTATGACCAAGAAATTTTCTCTGGAAGACGTACAAAAAGATATTTTATTTAGTTTTAAAGCCTATAAACAGCAAGGTGCTCGCTATGGTAAAAAAGGTGACGTTAATGGTTAAGTCATCTCACCATGCACAGACAGAGTTAGCAGAATTGAGCACCTTAGATAAGCGCCTAATTAACTTATTGCAGCGCGGCTTTCCAATCTCAGAACGACCATTTTTAGATATTGCAGAGCAGTTAGGTAGCAATGAAGATGCCGTGATTGAGCGCTTAAACCACCTAATGGCCACTAAGGTCTTAACCCGGTTTGGCCCTATGTTCGACGCGGTCTGCTTGGGGGGAGCGTTTACATTAGCAGCACTGGCAGTACCAGAAGAAAAATTTTCAGAGGTCACTAAGCAAGTAAATAGTTTTGAGCAAGTCGCACATAACTATCGCAGAACGCATCACTATAATATGTGGTTTGTTGTTGGAGCAGAATCCGAAACAGAAGTAAATCAAGTGATCAGCGACATTGAGAAAAAAACTGCATTAGCGGTACTTAATACGCCAAAATTAGAAGAATTTTATGTCCAATTATATCTCCCAGCATAACGAACAACTATCAGACTTAGAGCGCAAATTTGTGTTACTGACGCAGTCAGGCCTGCCTATTGTTGCCAGACCATATCAACAGATTGCAGAGCAATTAAGTATACCAGAGGCTGAAGTATTAGCGATGGCCGCCGACTTAAAAGATCGCGGCATTATACGCCGTATTGCGGCAGTGCCAAATCATTACAAATTAGGTTATCGATTCAATGGTATGACAGTTTGGGATGTAAAGGATGAGCATGTGAGTGAATTTGGTCAAGCGGTAGGGCGTTTGCCCTTTGTTAGCCATTGCTACTTACGTCCACGACATCTTCCAAATTGGAATTATAATTTATTTGCCATGGTGCATGGTAAAACCGAAGCAGAAGTCCAGCAATATCGAACCCAAATCAAAGATTTATTGATTAATGTTTTACAGGTTAGAAATGATGATTCAGATCATGGGGTAAAGTTCCAGACTAATGATATGTTGACTAGTACAGAGATACTGAAGAAAACGGGCTTGCGTTTAAAGCGCTAGCAACAATAAAAGTTTAATAATCGCTAAGTTCGATTGCATTAACTTAGACGATTTAACATTTAGAAGGATCAACGCAGATGTTTAGGATTTCCCAACTATTAAAAACATTTTATGATGATTTACCGGCTAATAAGGCTCACAAAATGCCTGGTCCTGTGGTTATTTGGAACCTAATACGACGTTGTAATTTACGTTGTAAGCATTGCTATTCGACATCACTTGATATGGATTTTAGTGATGAACTGTCAACGGAACAAGTAAAAGCAACGATTGATGATTTAAAGGTAGCACAGGTACCCGTGTTGATATTTTCTGGCGGTGAACCTTTATTACGTCCAGATATTTATGAAATAACAGCTTATGCTAAAGCTAAAGGCTTTTATGTTGCCTTATCAACCAATGGTACGTTGATTAATGAAGATAATATTGCGCAAATAAAAGCAGCTGATTATCAATATGTCGGTATAAGTATTGATGGCTTAGAAGATTTTCATGATGAGTTTCGTCGTCAAGAGGGCTGTTTTCAAGAATCAATGAAAGCAATTGATCTATGTAAAGAAGCTGGCATTAAAATTGGTATGCGACTGTGCCTAACACGTGATAATTTTGCCGATTTACCTAAAGTTCTTGATTTAATGGAAGAGAAAAAAGTCGATAAGTTTTATTTATCACATTTAAATTACTCAGGCCGTGGTAAACGAAGCGCTGAAAATGATGCCATGTTTAAAATGACCAAAGACGCTATGGTTATGTTGTTTGAGCGAGCTTGGTCGCATATAAACCAAGGCATTGATACTGATTTTGTCACCGGCAATAATGATGCCGATGGTGCTTTTTTATTGCAATGGGTTGAAAGCAAGTTTGCTGATAAATACCCTGAAAGAATAGCTAATTTAAAGCAACGTTTAATTAACTGGGGTGGTAATGCTAGTGGTGTAAATGTTGCCAATATTGATAATACAGGCACTATCCATCCCGATACTTATTGGTGGGGACATCCCATTGGCAATGTTAAAACTGAAAAGTTTTCTGATATCTGGAAGAACACTCAAGATCCATTAATGTTAGGTTTTAGACAACATCCGCGCCCAGTAAAAGGGCGTTGTAGTGAATGTCAATATCTTGCTATTTGTGGTGGTAATACTCGTACTCGGGCATTTGCGCAAAGTGGCGATGTATGGGCTGAAGATCCCGGTTGTTATCTAACTGATGCTGAAATAGGTGTGAAAAGCAAGCACCCAGAATGTGACAACATTCCATTTTTAGCGGTTTAAACCCAACAGCAGAACTTAGGTTAATTAACACTAAGATATTAAAATATAATTTTATAAGGTAAGCGATTTTTATTCTATAATCGAATAAAGAACGATAAGGTAATGTATACCATGACACAGTTATCTAAAGAAAACCCATTGAATAAAAATGTTTTGAATAACATTAATAGAAAGTCAGTACTTCAGCCTGGAGAAGTTGCACTTGTTGGCTCAGGCCCTGGAGATGCAGAGTTATTAACTATTCGTGCGCTGCGCTTTATTGAGCAAGCTGATGTTGCTATTTATGACCGATTAGTCAGCGATGAAATAATGGCACTTTTGCCTGAGAGTTGTGAACGCTTTTATGTTGGTAAAGAGCAAGCCAAACATTGTGTACCACAAGGCAAAATAAATGAACTACTTGTGCAATATGCACAACAAGGTCGAAAAGTATTACGCTTGAAAGGCGGCGACCCATTTATATTTGGCCGTGGTGGTGAAGAAGCCGAATTTTTATTAGAGCATGGTATTAGTTGCCATGTTTGTCCAGGTATAACTGCTGCATCAGGTTGTACAACGTACGCAGGTATTCCGTTGACACACCGTGGCGTGGCACAAGGCTGTACGTTTATTACTGGTCATATGCAAAATGATGGTCAGTTAAACTTACCTTGGCAGAGTTTAAGTTGTAGCTCACAAACCGTTGTATTTTATATGGGCATTAATACCTTGCCTAGCATCACTGAGCAGCTAATAAATCATGGTCGTGATGCTAACACACCAGCAGCACTTATTCGTAAAGGTACCCAGCCAGATCAACAAATTTTCCGTGGCAATATCTCAACGTTAGCTGATTTAGTTAAACAGCATAATATTACCCCTCCGACCTTAATTGTGATTGGTGATGTCGTTAATCAACTGACAGACACCGCCTTAGCAAAACCAGGGTTTTTGGATGCTAAAGATTATCAGATGAAAATGCCGTTAGCAGTAAAAGCGGGTTAAATTTAGGCTATTTAACGCATTTCCTTATTCATTTATAACGTGTGAAGTCATTATGGAAAATAAAATTAAGCGAATTAAGCAACTTTTGAATCCGACCAAGATTCTACTCTGTGCATCAGCATTAGTTATTTCTTCATCTGGTTATACTCAAGAAACAATTAATCAAGAAAAAGCTGCTCAAGCCCTTTATCAAGAACATTGTCAAAGCTGTCACGGTGTTGACAGAATGGGCAGCATGGGGCCTGCTTTATTCCCAGAAAATCTATCAAGATTACGTAAAAATAAAGCGATTAAAGTAATACAACAAGGTCGAGAAGCTACGCAAATGCCGGCGTTTTCTCAACAATTAAACGCCAAGCAAACACAATTATTAGTTGACTATATTTACACTAAGCCGACAACACAACCGCAGTGGACTATGGCGGATATTAACGCAAGTAATATTCAACATTTTGATCAGTCTAAATTAGGTAATAAGCCGCTCTTTGATGCGGATTTAATGAATTTATTTATTGTTGTTGAACTGGGTGATCATTCAGCAACTTTGTTAAATGGTGATACATTTGAGCCAATAACGCGTTTTAAAACTCGCTTTGCCTTGCACGGCGGTCCAAAATATTCTCCTGATGGTCGCTATGTATATTTTGCTTCTCGTGATGGTTGGATCAGTAAATACGATATTTATAATATGAAAATAGTGTCAGAAGTGCGCGCAGGTATTAATACCCGCAATTTAGCGATTTCTTCAGATGGAAAATATGCAATAGTCGGTAATTATTTACCGCATAATGTCGTTATCCTTGATACTAAAGATTTATCGCCAATTAAGAATATTGCTGCTATTGATAGCGAAGGGGTCAGCTCACGAGTAAGTGCAGTATACAATGCACCACCACGCCATAGTTTTATTGTTGCATTAAAAGATGTTAAAGAAGTGTGGGAAATTCCTTATAGTGATAAAGGTGGAGTTGATGTTTATAAAGGCTGGGCCCACGATTATCGTAAAGACGGCGGTGAGGGTAAAGTCGAAAATTGGCAGGTTGCTGACAAATTTCCTGTAAGGCGTATCAGAACCGCAGATTATTTAGATGACTTCTTTTTTGATCCGCAATATATTAATTTAATTGGCGCATCACGTGATAGCCATAACGGCCAAGTGATCAACCTTGATGCTAAGAAAAAAGTGGCAACTATTGCTATGGCAGGTATGCCACATCTAGGCTCAGGTATTACTTGGGACTATCAAGGTAAAACCGTTTTTGCATCGCCTAATATCAAAGAAGGTCGTGTTTCTGTTATTGATATGGAAAACTGGCAAGTGATTAAAGAGATTGAAACACAAGGACCAGGCTTCTTTATGCGCAGTCACAGTAACTCACCTTATGCTTGGGTTGATGTGTTTTTTGGTCCCAACAAAGATAAAGTGCATGTTATTAATAAAAGCACGTTAGAGATTGTTAAAACTTTAGCGCCCGTGCCTGGCAAAACGGCTGCCCATGTTGAGTTTACCAAAGATGGTAAGTACGTTTTATTAAGTATTTGGGATAATGATGGTGCTTTAATTGTTTATGATGCCAATACGCTGGAAGAAATTAAACGTTTACCGATGAAAAAGCCTTCAGGAAAATATAATGTTTTTAACAAAATCAATTATGAAAAGGGCACCAGCCACTAATTTACATTAAATAAGATAGGTTAATGACATTAAAAGCTTAACACTCAGGTGTTAAGCTTTTTTTTATCTGTGTTGCTAAATGTTGTTTTGGTATATCTAAGCTGAGTTAACAAGTTAAAAGTAATGTGAAACGGCTACATGAGAGCCTTAATCGACTAATAACTTATGTTTGTCTATGAAGCGTTGCGGTAAATCATATAGACATAGTATATCAATGATTTGCTATTGTTCAGGTGACTCAGCTATCAAATTTTCTCATTTTTAGCATTTAACATAGGCAAGGATTCAGACTGCTTTGGTGGCAATGGAGGTGTTTATATTATTAAGTTAAATATCTGAATTAATTTACTAAATAAAGAGCCAGTAGTGAAAGCTACTGGCTGTTTATTTAGTAATATTATCATCACTGATCGCGGGAGATGATTTAGGTTAACTCATCGTCGTAATCACTTACCAAGTTTCTAGCAACAGCTTAGCTTGCTCTTTTCCTTCAAATATTTGGGTACTATTAATAGCTTCAATGAGATGACCTTTTGCTTCTGCTGTTCTACCAAGCTTATCTAGCGTGACGGCTAAATGGTATTTTATTTCAGCGTTGTCATAATCTTTGGTCAGTGCATATCTAAATAATGCTAGTGCTTCTAAATGATTTCCTGAACGGCTTTCAATCCAAGCATAGGTATCTATGATAGCAACGTTATCTTTTAAATAAGAATAGGCTTGAGCGGCGTATTCACGAGCCTTTTCTTGCTGGTTAAGTGAAAAATAAACGTTTGCTGCATTATTTAATAATATGGGTAATTGTCCATGCTTGATTAATAGTGCTTCATAGCTATCAGCGGCTTGTTGTAATTGTCCTGAGCCTTTGTAACTATCAGCTAACGATATTTCAACAGCAATATCGTCAGGGTACTTCTTAAGCCAATCCGTCAGGTAAGGAATAGCATGTTCTACATTTTTAGACCTCTTAAAGCTTCGATAAAGACCTAAAAGAGCTTGCTTTTGATCAGAAAAACCTAGCGCTGATATATAGTGCTTTTTGGCCTTTGTTATATTATCCAAAGCATAATATAAATCGCCTAAAAATACCTGCTCTAAGCTTTTACTCGCTGTTAATTTAGCTATATTTTCAATTAAGCTTAAAGCAAAGGCCTCGTCTTTATTGCTAATAACAAGATTGACCAAACCAATATGGGCAGATATTGAGTTTTGATCTGCAACAATGGCTTTCTTGTAGGATTGCATTGCTCCTACACTATCGCCAGCTTTCAATTGAGCTTGTGCAAGTGTGATATTAGCAGACGATTTATTAGCAGACTTCTTAACGTAATCTCTGAGTGCCATTATGGCTTGTTGATGTTTATTTTGTCGCTGATATAAACCAGCAATCAACTTCAAGCCCTCTAAAGAACGAGGGTTTTGGCCTATATATAAATCGGCAAACTCGATTGCCTCAGCGAGTTGTTTTGTGGCAACCAAAGTACTAACAAGCTTAGATAGAACATAAAAATTATTGGGGGCTTGTACATGAGCTTTATTGACCCAGAGTAAGGCTTCATCATAGTTGGCTTCTAGCGCATACACACTTGATAGTTCTGTCATTATCAGTGCATCTTGTGGAAACGCTATTAGTTTCTCATTTAAAAACGCTTTTGCATTTTCAAGATTATTTTCAATAATATCCATTCTTGCTAAATGTATAATGGCGGCAATATTGGCGCTATCCAAAGCCAATGCTTTAGTAAAAGCAGCTCTCGCAGCCGTTATTTTATTATTCCAACCCAATAAAGATCCCAGCCTTTGTTGAAAGTAGCTGTCGTTCGGGTATTGTTGAACTAACTCTTGTGCAATAGCGATAGCATCATCGTATAGTTTTCCTTTTTCGTAGGAGTCAATCAACAAGAGTTTGATTTGAGTGTTATTAACTTTATTATCTTTTATGGTCAGTAAAGCATCTATCGCAAGTTGGTATTGCCCTGATTGCATTTTACTTCGAGCGAGGTTTGTTATGCCTATTTCAGAGTTGGGGTTTAAGACTAAAACTTGCTTAAAATAATTTTCTGCTTTTGTTATATCTCCCATTTGTAAGTAGGTCATGCCCAGAAGTGTTAATATTTCAGCATCGTTTGGCTGTGATAAGTTAGCTTTTGAAAGCAGGTTTTTGGCTGAAATTGTATTACCTTGTTGCAAATCAATTTGTGCAATCATTTTGACTGACTGTGAATGTAACTCTACATAACTTAGATACTTTTCTAGGTACCTTTTGGCATCAACTAGATTTCCATATTGAAAGTTGGTCAAACCGGCGAGAAAATAATAGTCAGGTGTTGTTTTCATTATTTCATCAGGAACAGCTGCTAAAGTTGCAATAACTTCAGTTAATTTAACATTTCCAGATTTGTCACCTTCTATATCTAAGTTAGCATTTATCAATGCTTTTAAGTATCCAGCTCTTGGCTCATTTGGTATTTCACTGATGATGAAGTCAACATGTGTTTCAGCTAAAGCATATTCCTGTAAGCTGATGTGTAACATAGCTTTCGTTAATCGTGCTGATAAATGTGTACTGTCAATTTCTAATGCTTGATCAATTGCAGCCATTGCCTCTTGTGGTTGGCCTGATTGTGCTAATATATTAGCTTTTAAGATCCAACCATTGATAAAAGGTGTTGGCTCTGCAATTGCTTTGTTAACAAAGCTGAGAGCACGGTCGATTTTTAATGTATTAAGGGCTATTTGCGCTCTTCCTAGCAATGCCATTTGATTGCGAGGAGAATATGACAGTGCTTCTTCAAACGCATTGTCTGCTGAGCGCAATAGTTTTTGACCAATTAGTGCTTGACCTTTATACACTAACAGTTCTGTTTCGATTTTATTTCCTCGGTTCCCGCGTTTAGTTACACGTAATACATCATCGTATTTATGTTGTAATAAATAAGCGTGAGCAAATAGTGTGACTAAGCGGTTTTGATCTGCACTATAAGCTCTGGCTTTATTTAATTCTATTTCTGCTAAAGCACCTTCGCCAGTTGCCAGTAAAGCTTGCGCTAGTAAAATTCTAGATGCTAAATGATCTTCTTGTTTTTGTAGAGCATTTTTAAGATGAATTATCGAGGTGGGAATATCTTTATTTTGATACGAAATTAAGGCGCTTTCATAAAGTTTGTCAGCATTTTCATCCGCGTGTATTTGCCATGAAAATGTACTAGAAATGACTAACAAGGCCGTGATTGTTTTCAATGTTGTTTGACGGTTTGAGGAGGTAGTTAACTTTGGAAATCTCATTCTTTTCATTATAGGGCCCGTTGGTAACATTAAATTCTAAAAAATTAGCTAAGTTAATGATGATTTGTTTGAAATATGGTAATTACTTTTATTGCACTAGGCTAGCAAAATTACGTTATTTACTGCCTTAGTCGAGAATCAATTATTTAATAAGTTTTTAATTTCGTATATTATGTCTGTATAAGTAGGTTAAATTCGTTGTTTTTAATTACAATTTTAAAAATAGTTGTCAATAAACTTTACACTTTGTTTTATATTTAATAAGTCACGTGATTAATGTAGGTTAAGTTATTGTTTTAATATGGGTTGTTATTTCTGGCTTAATACTTGCTTGTTATGTTGATTAGGTTTAGTTTAAAAACAATAAGAATCATCAGTCAGTTTAAAACGTTGATGTGAAACTTGTAAATACGTTAATTGGAATATTATGATGTCGATAATTACAAATGGTTTAAAAGTATTAGCTTTTGGTATGTTATTAGCCACAACACATGCACATGCCACAGACATAGCTTTAGATGGAACAACTGTTTCAGTCAATGATCTTGCAGACGATGGTGAGGGTGGTTGGGTTTATGATATTGATCAGATGGATGTATCTTGGGGAGCTGACGATACTATTAACGTAGATGTTTTTACAAGCTTTTCAACAATAAGAAGTAACTACAGAAATAGTAATAACACCTATTATTCTGGTAATCCGGCGAAAACAATTATTTACGGCGATTTATTAATAGGCGCTAATAATGGCACTGACTCAGGTTTTAATTATGCTTTTTCATTAGGTGATTTATATAACGGTTGGAATACCCGCTTTAGTAGAATAAACCGTGTTAATCAACAAAATGGTGGGCTTTACGCCATTGATAGTACTCAATCGGCTGGAAGTTATCACAGTTATTCTAGTGATAGAGGTGCTGTATTTGGTAATACTATTGGTAATGAACTGAATTCAAATGATTCAAGGTGGTCAGCAACTAGTGGTAAATTGAGCTTTAGCTTTAATGTTAGTGGATTAGACGCTTTTAGGGATGCAACTTCTTTATCACTAAGCTGGGCAATGTCTTGTTATAATGATGCGGTTCATGAAACATTTGCTGTTAAGCGTGGAGGTAACGAGCCTGCAATTGTGCCTGAGCCTACAACTATTGTACTGATGTTACTTGCCCTAGTGGGTATGGTATATCGCCAGAGAATTAAGAGTAACTCATTCTCTGCTTAGTTTTATAAATTATATGTAGCTGAAAGTTAGCTATTTTAAAAAGCCAAATGTTTTTGCATTTGGCTTTTTTCGTATTTGCTCTGTTACTCTACTTTTTGATAACCAAAAGTAGAGTAACAGAGCTCTGCTTTGAATGATTATTGAACCTTACAATCAAGTGGTAATTAAGTTTACTATTAAGGCTAATAAGTGGCTATTAACTATACCCTCAGCATAACTACTAAAGTCGTTAATGTTTGCTTGTTGATGACGACTACAGTAATAAAAACAGTAAAATAGTAATCGTTTCTATACCGTTAAGCTTGGCTGCACAAAATACCTTGTTACCATGGCTTTTTTGAAAAACAGCGTGAATAGGAGTTACCTCATTGCAGACGAAAATTAAAAAAGCGCCAATAGTTATTGTTATTATTACGATTTGTTTATATTTACCATTGATGGAAAGCTGGGGAAACGGGACTCTCTGGGGGGGTAAACTGGCAGTCGCCAGCATTTATGGCTCAATTGGGTGATAAATTAAGGGTACTTAAGCTTATGTTAATTACTTTAGCTTTTTTGCTACTTATCATTAGATATCATCATATTAGTGACACAATCAACAATAAATTTTTTAAAAATATTTTTATAGTTTCAGGCTTTATAGTTGCCATAG
>UEXM01001645.1_pt1 | contig 17952 bp, 13 predicted proteins | sample 1796661 | NCBI WGS metagenome assembly UEXM01 (sample SAMEA4772469, study PRJEB27181) | metagenome | reverse complement strand
ACAGGTCGGCGCGTGTGGACGCAATTTGTCCTAATTTTACAAATGTTGGCCCGAGTTCTATGAGACGATCCCTCGTCCATCGACCTAACTCGGCTTGATCTTTTGTTACATTTTTTCGAATAAGAAATTCCGATGCAAACCTCCACGTTTTATATTTACGTGTGCTATGGTTTACTCTTTGCGGCAGTATATTCAACGAACATAGAGCCATCTTATTACATGTGGATAAATTTATCTCTCTAACCCGTGTCGGTATTCTGATTTTTTTCTCGAGGTAAATTACATGGAGTCTGATAAGAAAGAAGACTGTTACGATGTTAACCCAGTCGTTAATTGGAAGTGTATATGGTTTACGTTTGCTTTAGCTGGTGGATATTGGTTCTTACCGAAGAAGAATAAATGGATTCTGTTAGCGCTTTTGTATTTTCCGTATATCATGTTAGCGTTTTATGATCACCATTACGACTGTAAGCGAAATATGGGACCCACATACCTCGCCATGTTCTACCATTGGGCAAAACCACAAGAATCTAAACAAATCAAAGATTTCAAAAACTGGTGTCCGAAAATAAGAAACAAGGTTTTAAAAATAGATATTTTCATTCTACTCGTTGCATTAGCGATATTACCCAAATTCCTTAAATGGAAACCCAAATAAAGAAAATCACCTCGATAAATGTATGCCCGTCCGAAATATTTCACTTAGACGAATCAAATGTGAATGTTCCGTTCATACACCCATGTACGAACATAACGATAAACATTATTTACGATTAACAATACCAGATACAGTCGCTTTGAACATACGATCAGCTCAATCTAAAGTTTTCTTAAAAAATGCAAATATCGACAACCCTCTCGAAGGTAATATTCTCACCGTAAAAATTCCCTTTAGATATAGACGTGTAATGTGTGAATACGAAGGTGCTCCTATTCAATCACTTAAAAAATCCGACAAGGTAAATATTACTACAGATTTTATGGGAGGTTGGAATGTTGGTAACTATAGTGGATATTCGTGGAAATTAGGATACATAAAGTTATTAGACTCAATTATTATATGAAACTTACAAGGTCCGGATGTGTAGTTCCGGATACATCGGAAATAAAAAAAGAACTCACGGTTCGCCCGATCGTTAATGCAGATTTTGGTGTAGCACCTCCATCATTTAAGGTGTTCAGAAAAGCAAAATCTGGATTATGCGTGCCGAGATATTACGCAGAAGAAAAGTTTGGAAAGGTTGTCGAAGATATCCGACCTAAGCCAGAAAAGATTAAAATATCTTTTAAAGGAAAATTAAGAGATGAAACACATCAAAACGAGGCACTTTCTAAAGCTATTGAAGCTGGTCATGGAATCTTATCGTTACCGTGCGGTTTCGGTAAGACGACCGTATCCCTGGCCATAGCATGTAAGCTCGGGTATCGAACGATGATCGTCGTTCACAAAGAATTCCTGGCGAACCAATGGAAAGAGCGTATTCAACAGTTTTGCCCAGGTGCATCTATAGGTATTGTTCGACAGAATAAGAAAGAAGTGAACTGTGATTTTGTGATCGCCATGCTTCAATCACTCTCGTTGAAAGAATATTCGTTTGAAGACTTTGATAGTATAGGAACGCTCATAGTCGATGAAGCGCATCATATCTGCGCGAAAGTATTTTCGCAATCCCTGTTCAAACTGTGTCCTAAGCATACATTCGGGTTATCCGCTACCCCAAATAGAAAAGATGGACTTACGAAAGTTCTACATTGGTTTATGGGTCCAACATTCTTTTCAGTAGAACGCAAAAACCAGGATCAGGTCGACGTTTTTCCCCTGGATTTTACATGTAATCGATACGAGGATCCACCCCCGTGTACCCGTTATGGTAAATTATCCTTACCCACGATGATAACGGAAATAACTGAAATACCCGATAGGAACAAGCTCATACTCCAAACAATAAAAGAATTATCTAAAACGACGCGTCAAATTCTAGTTCTCAGTGATAGACGGTTTCATTGCGAATTTCTACACCAAAAGTTTAAGACGACATCGGGTTTATACATGGGCGGAATGAAAGAATCAGATTTAACTGAATCTAGCAAAAAGCAAATTATATTCGCGACGTTCAGTCAGGCGCACGAAGGACTCGATATACCGAGCCTCGATACAGTTATTCTCGCCACGCCCAAATCCGACATTGTTCAGAGTATAGGTCGTATCATGCGAGAAACGAAGGGTAAAAAGAATAATCCCAGAATCTACGACGTGGTGGATCATTGGTCGGTATTTTTTGCCATGTATAACAAACGTTTACGTGTATACAGACAGGGTGGGTTTAATATACCCTATCAACCGAAGGAAGATGCAGGTGACTTTCTCCCCGGAAAATGTCTCGTACAACTATAAGAATGGGACGTTGTTCAGTCGGACGATCCACACAAAAATATACCGGTGGAGGGGGTGGTGGAGCTGATTTGAGTTCTATTCTCGCGGGACATGGTGATATGATATACGCGAATCAAAATATAGAAGCCGCCAACGTATCCATAGGACAGACAACAGGGCATGTTTTGACTGTCATAGCACCTGGTGAAGTCGGGTGGCAGGGTGTATCTGGAGCTTCGGGACAGGTTGGTACATTACAATCGGTTACAACCAATGCTTCGACCACTGATATAGAAACCGGATTTCTAAACACCGTAACATCTTTAACAGCGAGTGGGAATGTACTGGTAACCGGTAATGTGACAGCATCTAAATTTATAGGAAGTGGTTTAGAATTAACTGGTGTCGCACTCGCCAGTGATTTAACGTCCATAATAACTAATTTGAGTGATAATTCATCTAGAATTTCTGATATAGAAACATCCGCTATAGGTGATATCATATACTCGAATGATACGGATACTTTAACCAAATTGAACATAGGTCAATCTGGGTACGTTTTACAAAGTAATGGTGTTGGGCCGGAATGGGTAGATATGACAAGTACGAGTGGATTACCCACACCGTATACACAGGGAGATATTTTGTACGCAAATACAGTGAGTTGTGGGTGTACACTAGAAAAACTCCCCATAGGTTCCTCGGGTCAGGTTTTAAAAAGTGATGGATCTAAACCCGTGTGGGGAACCGATCTTACGGGAAGTGGAAGTTCAACTGGGATGTGGACGGAAACAGGTGTCAATGATGTAATACACTACAGTGCAGGAAATGTGGGTATTAATACGAGTACACCGACAACCGACTTACAAATTGGTTCCAATGTTAATATAAGTGATACAAATGATGATAAGCTCGTCATAACTGGAAATGTATATGTATCAAGAGATTTACGGGTTATAGACGAAATTAAAACCTTCAGTATCACGACTACACAATTACTCGTTAAAACGGTAGAAGTTACCGCGGTACGACAGGGTAGAAATCTCGTTATTTAATTCTACATATATTTAAATGAGCAGTACCATTTTACCTGGTGGGCCGTTCTATTACCACTTTGAAGGTAAACGAAACAGGCCAACTATAGAATTTGATGAATATGGATATTTTTACAATCCAAGTAATTGGACAAATACTGAACATTTTAACAGGCAACGAGTAGGTCCAAAAGATGATGTTCCTATAGTATGCGATTTCGATGATAGTACAATCGCCATAGGTCGACCTGATAGATTAAATGAGGTACGGGTTTACGAATACGTTAAATTATCGAATACGTGGTCGAGTCCTACGGTTTTATCTAACCCAGGAACAACTTCATCAGACTTTGGTTATGCTTTAAGTATGAATTGGGACGGTGATAGATTAGTCGTGGGGTCACCGGGCGATAATAAAGTTTATGTGTATGATAAAGATACGTCTACGGGATCCTGGTCTTATTATAGTAATGTACTAACGGGTAGTACAACATCCGGTGTAGAATTTGGAAGTTCTGTGAGTATAGCGCAGGAATCTGGTGATACTATATGTATAGGTGCCCCAGGTTCTGCAACTGGTGGTACATCAGTTTTTGTATACGAATACGATTCTATCAATTGTGTATGGTCACAGACGTTCTCCAATACATCGGTCGATGTAGATGTATTAGTTCCATATGACGCAACTCAAAATATTACTATGAATAATAATCTATCTCGATACGGTGATTCGGTATCCATGTCACTCAACGGTGAACACTTTGCGGTCGGTGCACCGGGGTCACAAGAAATAACACACATTAATCAAACAACTGCACAGACACAGGCTGCAACTACGACTACGACTACGACCACCACGCCAGCCAGTTTTAGTAGTCCTCAAAGCGGTCGAGACATCGTCGCATCACAATCGTGGTACAGCTGGTTTGGATTTGCTATAAGTATATCCGGAGACGGAAATCGTATAGTGAGTGGCGCCCCCTATAGTACGTCATCAAGTGGTGGTGGACAAAGGGGACTGGTCGAAGTATATGATTGGAATGGATCCGCATGGTCCATAAAAGGATCAACTATTTTTGGTACTACAAATGATCAATATGGATTTTCTGTAGCTTTATCTAGAGACGGTACGAAGTGGATTGCTGGTGGTCGATACATAACTGATCCTAGTCGTAGTGGATATAGAACCGGTGGCGCGCGGGTATACGAATGGATTTCTAATGCATGGGCACAGGTAGGTCAAACACTTTACGGTGAGAATATAGATGATAGATTCGGTGAGAATGTAGCGATATCCGCGGACGGTACGCGTATTGCGATTGGTGCTCCCTTTAACTCCCCACAATCGGCTTATCCCAGAGCAGGTCACGTGCAAATCTATAAATCCGTCAACGCTAGTCCAATAAGTTATCAACAAACAGACAAGCTGACCGCGGACGACGGAGCTGCGGGTGACCAGTTCGGCGGCAGCGTGTCTATCTCTGGTAACACGGCGATAATCGGGGCACGGTATAACGACGATGGTGCCACCAATGCTGGGTCTGCATACATCTTCACGAGACGTGAAGATAATAATTGGTATCAAACTACTTCCATGACCGCGAGCGACCGCGCTTATTCGGACAACTTCGGCGGAAGTGTGTCGATCGACGGTGATACGGTGGTCATCGGCGCGCATTTGGACGACGACAAGGGATCCAGCAGCGGGTCCGCGTATATTTTTACCCGTAATACACCTGGCTCTCTCACCTCCAACTGGACACAGCGTGCTAAACTGACGGCGGGCGACGGCGCGGCGAGTGACAACTTCGGCTACAGAGTGGCTATCTCTGGTGACACGGTGGTGATCGGGGCGCATGGGGACGACGATGATGGAAACAGCAGCGGGTCTGCGTATGTATTTACCCGTGATACAGCCGGATCTCTCACCTCCGGCTGGACACAGCGCGCTAAGCTGACCGCGGGGACCGACGGCGGGGCGAGTGACGCGTTCGGTATAAGTGTGGATATCTCCGGTGACACGATCGTGATCGGGGCGCAATCGGATGACGACGATGGAAACAACAGCGGGTCTGCGTATGTATTTACCCGTAATACGGCCGGCTCTCTCACCTCCGGCTGGACGAAACGTCAAAAGCTAACCGGTACAACACTCACGACCTCGGGGCATCAGGGAGTCGCGGAGGGAGAAGACCGATTCGGCTGCAGCGTCTCGATCGATGGCGACACGCTGATCGTCGGGGCGAGGGAGTACAATCAGGCAGGGGGTTATTGGGATATGGGAAATGCGTACATATACACACGCAACGTAGCCGGCTCCCTCACCTCCAGTTGGTCAAATCGTGCTATTTTGGACCCGTCCACCGGGGGGGCTGGAGGTGGAGGGGGTGACTGGTTTGGCGACTATGTGTCGATCAAAGGTGACATTGCAGCGATTGGGGCGCCCAAGGACGACACGTCGATAGGAAGCAATAGTGGGGCGGTGTACATATATACACGCAACACTCCCGGCTCTCTCACCTCCGGCTGGACATATCGCACTACACTAACGGCGAGCGACGGCGCTGGGAGTGACTACTTCGGCGACGCCGTGTCGGTCGATGATGATGGCACGGTTATCGTCGGAGTGCCTCTGCATGACCTTGGGGGATCCAACCGTGGGTCCGCGTACGTGTTCAAACCCCCAAAAACTTGGGTTCAGGTAGGTAACGATATTGACGGTGAAACTGGGTATGACTATTCCAGTGGGGTCGACGCGGCGGGCGCGAGCGCGCTTGGACGTCAGGTATGTATGTCGGACAATGGTCGGCGCGTGGCGATCGGCGCAACCGGAAACAATAGTAATAGTGGTTTCGGACGCCGGTTCATCGGTCATGTGCGCGTGTATGAAGAAAGTAATAACTCATGGTCGCAGCTAGGTGGTGATATAGACGGTGTAGCTGACTTCGACTATTTCGGTTCATGTGTGGCTATGGACGCGAACGGTGTACGTATAGCGGTCGGTGCTGAAGGTGTAGACGATTACAACGGGAATAATAATGCAGGTCAAGTACGTGTTTATCAGTACAACGCCGCTAAAACAGTGGCGAACGCAAATGGACCTATTGGTTGGGATAAGATCGGCCAAGACATTACTGGCACCAATTTTAAAAAAATGTCTACGGTAGCTTTATCCTCTGACGGAACGCGGTTAGCGATAGGGCACTTGGAAGGAGGCAGTAGCGACAATCCCGTCTATTTATATAACTGGAATACGAGTACAAACTCGTGGGACCTGTTTCAACAAGCGACTCCTGGGTACACTTCTAACAATAATAGATGGGGGGCGACTCTCGCCCTGTCCTCTGACGGGGATCGCATTGCGGTGGGTGCACCTACGTATAATAGCACAGGTGAAATCGGTGTGTTTAATTATATACCCACCACCACTACTACCACTACTACCACCACTCCTGCGTCATTTCTAGGAACAAACGTGTCGCTGTCCGGGACTCCCAACAGTTGGGAAAATACTATACCCGCGTTACATATTGAATATTATAGAGGGTTTAATTATTTACCATCCGGTGGTAATTACGCGGGTAGTATGACAGATAATACAACATACGATCCAAACGGTCTTCCCGGGTTTGCGCGTGTATTTACACGTGGAACACATTCTACGTGGCAAGGATACGGTGTGCAATTGGGACAAGTGATGCGTGGAAAAGAAGTTTGGACTCTTACGGACCAAACCTCGTCGACGCGAAATGATAGTTGGGGTTGGTCTCGGTTTGGGTGGAAAGTAGCCATATGTAAATCCGATGCGAGCAGTTCATATACCGATTCGTTACGGTTGGTTGTATCTTCACCCGGTCAACCAGGAGTTAATAAAACTCTCGGCAGTTCTTCGCAAAGTGGTGCCGTCGATACGTATTCATACGACACTCTATCAGGAGCGTGGGTCAATCAATCAACATTATACGGCGATCAGCAGCGAGATGAATACGGTCATAGTATTTCTTTAGATTATACGGGGAATCGTTTAGCTATATCAACAAAAGGTCAACGGGTGAGTACTCATTATTTAACACCCGGATATCGTATAGAAACGAGTAAAGTTTCTGTATTGGAATGGAACAATGATAAATGGTGGGAAGCTACACCTACTATTTATTTAAACGGGAGTTCATTTCCGAATAGCGGGACAAATTTATCGCGAGACGCTTTTGATAGTGTAAACGTCACATTAACTAACGGTAAACACATTTTTATTACGTCGCCATTGTATGGAAATGTATTCACACAACACGTGACGTTAACGCAGAATTTTATAGGAAATAGTTTATTCGAAGGATACGTCGCGGCGAATAAATACTACGTGGGCGCTAACGAAGCGGATGCTAATTCTACAAACACGAAAGGAAGTAAAATCATAGAATTTGGTGGATTTTATGGTGATGCTGTATACGAACTCACATCTATTGAAAATAGGGTATACGATTCATACGATGACAGTGAACATTTCATGTTGCTCGGACGAACTGAAATGTTATTAAGTAAACTCTCGCAACAACAGGGTATAGATGCGATTCGAGCTGTAACTCAAGAATTTTTGGTAGGAACGGCTCCCACTACCATAGGAGGGTCTGTGATCAGAAGAAAAGAACTAGACGCTTCCGGTATTACATATGGCCAGTCAACAACGCCTACTGCTTCACCGACTACGTCGTGGGTCGATTTAGGTGATTGGTACGAAAATTTTGAATACGATAAATACGACCGAGATACGTCGAGTTTTGGTGTAGATTCAAGAGGAAACGTTGTCATAAATCCAACCTATAGACGTCCGTCTATTATATGGCGCGGTTACAAGGACTATTACCCTGGTTACGTTTGGCCTTACATCGACAACGACCCTGATTATTATGACCCTAACCTGAACCACACGGCCGGCCAAATAGGACCCGATGTAGAAGTAGATCCAGGTACATTTTACGGAAATGCAAAGTTGGATGTTCGCGGAAATGCTTTAATACGAACTCGTTTAGTTATCGGAGAGGATGTTGGACGCCACACCGCCGGATGGGGTCGTGAACCCGCTGGATTATACATAAACTCGACCAACGCCGATAATTTAGATTTTTCATCCGTTCCATTTAAATTTTATTTTGAAGATTTCTATACGTCGAGAGACGATTCACAAACAAAATTACGAACCGATTATGGTACATTACACAAAAATTTATTTCATGATGGATCTTCATTCTACGTATCGGATCCGACTTATGGAGAAGGGTCCACGGCCCAGGCTGCGTATGGCGCTCGATCAGGGTATCTAGATTGTATACTCGCACAGGGAAGTAATAACACAAATCAGAAAACGGGTATATCTTTCTGGTTTAGAGTGCACGCGCTGGCTCGGTACGCAAGTTCGAGTAATTCTTCGGGTATACATAGAATTAACGTGAATGGGAATGGAACGAATGGGACGTGGATAGGCGGTACCGCCGGTATCGTATGGGCTACAGAACGGGTTTTATGTACTTGGGGTGAAAGTTCATGGGGTGCGGCGAAATGGGGTGGTACCGCATCAAGTCGTCCTGGATTTTGGATATGGATAGATTGGAGAGATTATATGTATTCAGTAACCAGCGTTTTCCCTAGAGGGTTTGCATTCGCACCGCTTAAATACGATGGAACCACTGGAACCTATACTGATTGGGAAATAGATGATAATTGGCATCATATCGTTTTTGAATTTCCCGGTGGATCATCAACTAATAGTCCAATCCAATGCGATCCCACCAACACAGCCATGTACTACGATGGAACTGGTCCCCACCCATTGGATGGCGGTACTTTCTATGGTTCTTCTATAAACAGAGAAATATATTGGAATCATGGAACTAGAGTAAGACTTTTGGCCGAACACTTTGCGTTGGTAAAGGCGAATATAGCTAATTTTAGATTATACATTTCATGGGATAGACCTACAAAAACACCTAATGCAAGAGAGTTATATAAGGAAGGGGAACCAACTACGAGACTCAAGATCCACGGAATGGCAGAGATGACTGATGGCGTGAAAATCGGTTTAGGTGGTGTTTTACTCAGAGTTGGTGATTTAGATCCGGTTACGGGTGTATATCAATGGTATAGAGCACTCCATCCGACGCCGTCAGGACAATTAATAATAGCCGGCGGTGTCCACGCCAGCCACCTTAGCGTCAGCGGCTCCCCCAACATCTGGTTCATAGTTCGTCCCCAGACGGGGGCCCAAGTGGTTGCTATGTCAATGTTCAGTGACGGTAAGATTGGAGTTGGATACAGTAATGTTACAGGCACCCCCCATCGTTTTCTGATTGATGGGAGTGCAGGTGCGACGGGTGGGTTTCATACCGCTTCTGATGATAGAATTAAGTATAACGAATCTGATATCACAGACCCGCTCGCGTTAATTAATCAACTCAAACCACAAAGATACGAAAAAATTACCGAGACATCCGAAAGGTTAGGTACATGGATGCCTACCGACGAAGAATGGGAAAATGTAAAAGATAAATATAAATATTCATTAGAATTTGGTTTTATCGCGCAAGATGTTCGTAAAATACCAGAACTCGCATTTCTCGTAAGCGGTGAAGAAACAAAAATAGTAGAAACCGATATCTCATCCGATGAATATGATCAATTAGATTCGATCGATCAAGATAAATGTGTACCATTTTATATACGCGACGAACCTAATAACGAGGAACAGGATGAAACCAGGATTAATTCCGAAGTATACGCAAATTTAAACCCTGAAGTTCAGAAAACATATACTTTAAAATACACGACGCCGGTAGAAACACAATTTCCAATATCACTCGACTACACCGGATTATCTGTACTGACCACGGCAGGTCTTCAAAAGGTGGATGCTCAATTACAAATCACAAAAACCGATCTCGATCGTGAAAAATTAAAAACAACAAGTTTACAAGAACGAATATTAGTCATGGAACAAGCGTACCATGCCTTATTAGAACGTGTTTCCGAATTGGAAAATAATTAAAGGATATTACGTCGATCATAAATTATTATAAATCTAACACACAAGATGACTCGTGTGGTACATTTATGATACTTACCTTTTCGCAGAATCCATTGCGGCTAGCGCAATGACACCTGCTATAAAAAATAAAACTAAATAATTGCATTCTGTATTTTCCTCGATTGTGTCTTCGGGCTGAGCAGTCTCTCGAACTTTACCGGTTTTATCGGCAACGACCTCCAACTTTCTGGGAGATGGAAGTTCGAAGGGCTCGCCGAAATCAATCGGACTGTAGCCTATCATTTATATAGGTTTACAAATTAATTTCAACCTTCTTCTTACGAGACCCACCTCGTTTTCCCTTACTGGAGGTGGGCACCTTCACATTCTTAACTTCCTCCTCGAGAGATTCCCCGTTCGCAGCGATCTCATCTATGATATCGGAAATATCGTCGTCATCGTCGTCTGGTATCTCGGGTGTATATTCTTGGGGTTTGGGGGGAGGATTTATAGATGTATTCATAGGAGGTCCAGGGGGCATCATTATCCCACCCATCAAACTTGAAATATCCACACCGGGACCACGCATCTCGTGACGCTCCCCCGGAGGTGTATCCCCTCCTTGTTTCCCATTCACCATAGTAGTCTGAACTGCACTCATCATACTCGTCATAAGTTCAGGATTCTGCTTCATCACGTCACTCACGTTGGGCATTACCTGTTTGAACATAGAATTAGTAAGATGGAACATCATGGCAGAACCACCCAACATCATAATTAACTTAATCTCTGGGGCGACATGCATTTTCGTTCGGTATTTGACGTATAGTTCCTCAAACACTTCATCGTAATCATCTTGGTTTTCCATGATATTTTCAGACCAGCCTTCTAGTTGAATATCGAATGGGTTATACTTCTTATTCAAAAACTCTAATCCCGTCACACACGCGACGAGCATACGTCTCGAAAATTTAACCGACTTATCAACATCTATACTGTACGTTATACGCTTAACTTCTGTTCTGAGCTCATCTACAGGGGAATAAGCATTTAGTCTCTTATTGATGTTAAAACCACGCTTTTCGAGGCGACCGAGTTTATTTAAAAGATCCGCCTTTTCTTCGTCGATCGTCTTGTAACCCGAGGAAGGTTGTTCCTCTTGGGGTTCGCCGCCGTAATCGTACGAAGGTCCTGGTTCATATGGCGTTTCGTCCATATATTCACCGTGGTCTAGTGGGTCATCTGCTTGTGGTGCAGGGGGAGCCGTCTGTTTCGTGGGATTCGCGAACGCGTCTACGTCTTCTTGAAAATTCGGTGCAGAGGTATTATCGTGGTGTCTCGGATGCATTCTCTGGGTTACAGGTGGTGCAAAGGAATTAGATCGCCCACCAAAATCGAGCTGAATCTCATCCATAATCGCCTGCTCGTTATTGTCGAGTTTCATAACCGAATCTCCACCTCTGTCCAGAACAATTTCACCGTCCATTACTCTCTATATTGAAACTAATATATCCTCTTTAACGCACTTTATAAAAAAATATCAGTACATAATAAATGAAACTTAATTCTACCAATCGCGAAACCCTCAAGGCGATCGCGATCGTGATACTTCTCTTACTTGTTATTGGTCTATTTTTCGAAAACAGGAAACAGAAGAGTATGTACCAGCCCGGACCCGTTGATATCGAAGCCGTTTCCGATCAACCTTTCGGTTCTCTCAAGAGTAGCGAGGAATGTCTCAAAGATAGCGTGTATTCCACAAGTACTGGTGGTGTATGTGGGGGCCAAAAACTCGTCCAAGATCACGCCAATTACAAAATCATTGGATAATTTTTCCGTATAATCAATTTCTAGTTAAACCGACACATCGTATTTAAGTAGAAAAATTCTAAGTGTATTATAAATGGCGCTCCTCGTAGCCCAATCTCAGCCCGGTATTCCCGATTACAATCACGAAATTCATACCGTGATTATTGATACTATCGACCATACTAACAAGACCGATTTTACATCTTTTTTACCAACTCCTCTCGAAAATGTTGTTCAGGCGCAGTTAATGGCGGCTACGATAACTTCAACTCTAACCACTCAATCAGCTTTTCATATAGGTATCGAAGAACTTAAGAGTTATTTCTCCCAACGTGGCAAAGAAGATTTAGGGGATTCGACTGATAATCATTTAAACGGTATATTTGGAACAATTGTAGGAAGTCATACTTTATTAGCCGGAAGTGGTACAGGTGCTAAGGTTGTATTGTTTAAAAACGATTATCCAATTATTCAATCGTATCATAACCCTATACGAAAGCTTGATCGCCTAAATTTTAACATCGATAGACAGGATGGTGAAACGGCGTCGATGAGCGCTGGTATGTTCATATTTAGGTTCACATGCAAAAAGAAGAACCTCGTATAGATTTCAGGACGTTATATACTCGTAATTTAAAAATACTTTTAATATAGTAAGTATGTCTTCTGGAATCGTACAGTTGGTGGCAATTGGTGCACAAGATGAGCATATAATTGGGGAGCCTGAAATATCGTTTTTCACTTCCACATTCAAAAGGCATTCTAACTTTTCACAATCCGTCGAAAAGCAAACGATACAAGGGGCTGTGAAAGGTAATTCCATGTCATCTATTAAATTCGAAAGAACTGGTGATCTTCTAGGATATACCTATTTCACCATAGATGATAACACGCAGGCGGTGGATATTCAGGATTGGGGAGATATTATTGACAAGGTAGAATTGTCAATAGGGGGACAAATTGTCGATGTTCAGGACTCGGAATTCAGTGAGAATATAGCTATAGATATGTTTGCACAGAATGTGAGTAAAAGTTCTAACGGTGTACACCCCGGTGCATCTGCACGCTCGTACTTTTACCCTTTGCGTTTCTTTTACTGTGAAGGACCACAATCCGCTATTCCTCTCGTAGCTCTTCAATATCATTCAGTTGAGCTAAGGATATATTGGGGTCCAGATGCAGCTAATTACAATGTAGACGCATATTCAAATTACTACTATTTAGACAATGAAGAACGTGGAATCATGGCTTCTCGCAAACATGATATCCTTATAACACAAACACAAAAAAGTATCCCATCCGGTGAATTAGATCAAGAATTGACGTTTAATCATCCTGTCAAATACATTGCATGCGCAAACACAAACGCGGAAAGTACCCTGACCTCCATAGATAACAAGCTAAAAATAAGTATTAACGGAACCGATTTAAGTTCGTTTAAGTGGGCGAAACCTCATTTTGTTGATATACAAGGTTACTATCATACGAATTTCGTAACATCCCCAGATTGTTTCTTACATTGTTTCTGCTTAAATACGAGTTCTATTCAACCCAGTGGTAGTTTAAATTTTAGTCGTCTTGACACGGTTAAGATACACAGTCAAAATAAAAAAATTATAGATCCGATATATGCAGTAAATTATAATATTCTCAGAGTGAACAATGGATGTGCGGGTCTCATGTACGCGAATTAAAATCAGTAGTAATATTAAATGCCGAAGAACTTGAGTACAGTCGGCGGTGCCACGGAGCTTCGCTTCGGTAAAAATTGTAGAGAAGATCAACATAATAACTCCGTCGTCATCAACGCGAGTAATGATAAAATCGATGCAACGAAAGCTAGTGGGTTTTACATTACACCCTTGGAATTATCGACCGATTTTGCGAGCGATGGTACGGATGCGACGACTAATACGTTCGTAGCGTATAATCAAAGTACCAAACAATTATTCAGAACACAAGTTCCCATGAGTATCACGGGTATTTCAGAAGCGGGTAGTGGTGCAGAAGGTGATTTAAACATAACCGGTAATCTCTTCGTGACCGGTAATGTCACGTCCATAGGAACTTACGCTAATATTCATGTTACCAACTCTCAATTTAAAGATGGTCTCGTCGAAATCGGAACCAATAACACAGACCTCACAACATTCGATTTAGGACATATATACAATCGACCCGTAGGAAGCTCAAACGTCGCCGTGTGTTATGATGCTTCTACTACAGAACTTATCATCGCGTACACAGATAGTAGCGCCGCGGCTGTAGTGGGAGCTGCGGCTAGCAATCAAGTGGATCCCAAGGGTGAAGAGACGATGAACGTCCACGTATACGGTAAACTCTATACGAACTCTAACGTAGGAGTGGCCAATACTGCCCCGATACACTCTCTTTCTGTGAAGGATAAATGTTTCATCGAGGCAGACGGAAATCATCCTAATGTACTTGATGTTCGTGGTAATACGACGATTGAAGGTGCTATCATCACGAACACGGGTGGTGTCACTAAAAAGACATACAGTAAAAAAGATACGATTGCCCTTACTACGACCGCCGCGGCTGCAGCGCTCACACTTACGTTTACGAGCCACCCGTTTTACGCAAAGATTGTAGCACAACTTATCGATAATGACGATAATGAAGTGAGTACCATGACCATGGATTTAGCGGGTGGTGAACGTGGTGGAGACGGTACTCCTCATAATATAGCACTCGGACCTATTTCTATTTTTGGGAACGCCAGTACGAATCCGTGGAGTTCTACAGTCACGGTGACACAGACTACCGTGGTACTTACTCCGAGTACCGATTTTACTGTTGCCGCGAATTCTGGTGCGGGTAGTTATTCCATATTCATAGAATACATTTCACCCGATACCGCGGGCGCGATCACGAGTATAGAGAGAGGTGCTTCTGGACCCATTTTATTTGGATATTAAAGAAAAACGTTTATATATAATAATGAGTTGGAAGGCTATTGGTTCTGTCCACCGCCAACCTAGATTGGATATTGATCATGAAAATTTAACCATTACACGTGAATTTGTTAAAGATCGCGAAGTTATACTCATCGATAACTTTTACAAATTCCCGCATGATATTATACGGTATTATCATACCGCAAATAAAATTGTCACACCTACATACTACCCGGGTACAAGAGTGCAACTTATACCTAAAATAAAGAATCCTCATATAGAAGATTTTTGGAAACTTATGCACACTAAACACTTCGTGACAAATCCACGTGAATGGAAGAAGACCGGTTTACCTGATATCATCATATCAAAGTATAACGACACGTACGACACAGATGATATAAAGCATGAATATATTCAAGCGACCGCCAATCCTCATTGGGATACTGTACCTGATGGTACGTATAACATGTTTGTGGGTGTATGTTATTTATCCGAGAAAAATCATGGTGGCACCGGGATCTACAAGAACCGTGAATTAAATTTTTTCTCTACAAATCAAATCAATTTAGAATTATTAAATGAAAAAAAATCTTCCCTTACGAAAAGAAAAGAGTTATAAATAAAAGTTGTGACAAGTTCGAGTTATTAAAGCTCTTACCGATGAAGTTTAATAGACTTGTATTATACGACGGTGATTTACTACACTCCATGTACATAGAAGATCCAGAATTTTTTAAGCATACAGATCGAATAACTACAAATTATACCATGCCCGTATACATGAAATAATATATTTGTACAATATAGATGTCGGAAACAAACCTTCAGTTATTCCCAGGAATATTCCGGAGTACCGTAGGGGGTGAAAACCCTGGTTTCTTTTTACATTCAGACGGACGTGTGGGAATAGGTAATAAAGCACCCACCGCTAGACCTTTATGGTCGTCGGATGATGCCGATAGGAATAAGTTAAACGTCACGGGACATACGCACATAGATGGAAATCTTAACGTCACCGGGCATTTATACGGTGATGGATCAACGCTGAATAACGTCACCGCTGTTATAACAGGGAACTGGCTTACAGACGGTGCAGGTGGACCTCAACCAGCTGATATTAAATACGATCTCGGTAATGTCGGGATAGGTGGAGCGGCGTCGGGTACGAATAAACTGAAGGTTCATGGAAACATTGAGGCGACTGGTTACGTATCCACGCCATACCTCTATAGATCGAGTCACAATAGTGGATACATGGTTGGTTCGTATAATAGTGTCGGTGCCAACTCCACTATGGTGAATCCTATTTACACTATAGGATCAAGTTATATACCAACTGGAGACAATGCGATTGGTAATATGTACGGTATAGGCTATTCGCATGGGAACTTCACTTCACTACTCACAAGTGGATGGGGAATGTACGTCGCGGCCAATGGCACTCCTCGAATCGGATTAAACGGGGACCATGGGCATATTAAATGTACGGGATACGTTGATGCAGGTACGGAAGTGTATGCCCAGAATTGGTTTCGCACGAGAGGTAACTCTGGACATTACTGGGAACCTACATCAAACGGTAATGGTTGGCATATTTACCCCAAGGACCGATCAGATATGTATCTTCGAACCGGTTCAGGTAACGGTGGAATTTGTGGAATTATTGGAAGTATTTCTACTCCACGTGGATACGTACATTGGACTACAAGTAGTCAAATAGGGTTTCTAACTAGTTATCGTCATTGGAGTTTACTTATGGATGATGCCAAGAATTGTACGGTTTATGGTGCTAATTATTCTGGTGGTTATCATGCTCGTAGTGATACTCGTATAAAAAAAAATATTGTACACGCAGATGATACAACTGCACTTAATTTAATTCGTGAAATAAAACCTAGAATATATGAATATATAGACACACCAAGACTAGGTACACATAGTGTCTATGGATTTATTGCACAAGAAATAAAAGCATTAATGCCAAAGGCTGTTACAGTACATGAAGGAGAAATACCAAACATATATCAAAATGCAACTTTTGATAAAGAACAAATGATTATTACATTTGAAAATTTTGACACAGGTAACTTGCATCAAACAAAAGACATAATATGCATGGTAGATATGGTGGAAAAACATTTGAGTATAAAGTCTGTATTAAATTCTAAACAGCTCGAAATAGAAGAAGATGATGAATTTAAAGCATTATTAGAAGAAAGTGAAATAGCCGATGAAATATTTGTTTGGGGACAAACAGTTGATGATTTCCACAGTATTGATAAAAATTACATTTTTACAGTTGCCACAGCAGCATTACAGGAAGTGGATCGTCAGCTCCAAACCGAAAAGGAAAAGGTGAAAAGTTTAGAAGAGCGTCTAGCTGCTTTGGAAGCCATCGTACTTAATCAATAATCATTACCTCACATAAAATGCACTACATTTTATCTAAGCTAATATAAATGGTACAGACGACGAGCCATATATTTTCAGGGAAGGTCGATATCGAGAGTAACCTCTTGGTAGGCTCTTCCCACCTGTTCGTCGATACCACTAATAACCGTGTAGGTATCACAACGGCTGACCCTGATGCGAGTCTACACGTAAGCGGAAACGCGTACGTGGAATCAAACGTGGGTGTCGGTTCTAATATTGAACTCGACGGAGATACGGGTATAATCACAGCTACAGAGTTTCGAGGTGATGGAAGTAATTTAGCTGGTGTACTCACATCCCTTCAAAATGCTACGGAACAAGGTTCTACATCCGATGCAACGATCCAATTAACAAACCCCGATA
>UEXM01001644.1_pt1 | contig 17956 bp, 20 predicted proteins | sample 1796661 | NCBI WGS metagenome assembly UEXM01 (sample SAMEA4772469, study PRJEB27181) | metagenome | reverse complement strand
GTGTTGGTGCTGGTGTTGTTGATCGTTTGCGTGAGCTTGGGATGCCTGCTCGTGGTGTGAATGTTGCTGAAAGTCCTGCTTTGGGCAATCGTTATCAGCGCTTGCGTGACGAGCTTTGGTTTAAGTGTCGTGAGTGGTTTGAGGCTAGGGATTGCCAGATGCCTGACCATGAGGAGCTTTTGCAAGAATTGTGTAGCCTGAGGTTTAAGATTTTGTCGTCTGGCAAGTTTAAGGCTGAGGGTAAGGACGAGATGAAGAAGCGTGGTTTACGCTCGCCAGACTTGGCTGATGCTTTTGTGCTGACCTTTGGCACACAGGCGGTTCGTGCTGCTGGTTCAGTTTCGTCTTACGGGTATAGCGGTGAGTTAGACTATGGGAATAATAGCTGGATAGTGTGATGTGGACAGCCGTGATCTTGGTATGCGCTTCGCAGGCCTGTCACGCTGTGGGTGGGCCTATTATGCCGAGCCGGGAGACTTGCGAGTTTGACCTGCGGCAATACGGCGTTGCTTACATCGCCCGGCGTTTTCCGAATGCTCATATTGCTGACATGAAATGCATTGAGTGGGGAGAGCCAACCTAATGGCTATGAGTAGGGCTGAGAAGATATCTGCTGCTAAGAAGCGGCATGGCTTCAGCAGGATCAACACGCCTCGCCGTGGTGGCCCTAAGAAGTTTGAGGTTTTGGCTGTTGAGGGCAACGAGGTCAAGAAGATCAACTTTGGCGACAAAGACATGTCTATCAAGAAGAACAACCCTGCCAGAAAGAAGAGCTATTGCGCTCGCTCTGGTGGAATTAAGGGCAAATCAAGCAAACTGTCGGCTAATTACTGGTCGCGCAAAGCGTGGGATTGTTAAGCTATGATGTATGTAAAGCGATACACTAACCCTAACCCCGGCAAGAAGCCTGAGGTTGAGCCTGAGGTAAAGGCGAAAGCCAAGCCTAAGAAGTCTTACAAGCGCAAGAAAGCTGGCACGGCTACGGGGAAGTATAGCTCTGATGGTTAAGCGCAAGACTGAGCCTAAGCCGAAAGACCCCAAGCTTTATTCTCGCGTTAAGAGCGAGGCTAAGAAGAAATTTAAGGTTTACCCTTCGGCATATGCGAATGCTTGGCTGGTGCGTGAGTATAAGAAGCGCGGCGGGAAGTATGCGTAATGTCTTATTCTGGTGGATTGACCAAGTGGTTTGCCGAGGATTGGCGGGATGTAAAGACGGGCAAGAAGTGCGGTCGTAGTGGCAAGGGCAAGAAGACGCGCCCATATCCCGCTTGCCGCCCTGCGAGCAAAGCAAAGTCAGCATCAGCGAAGAAGACTGCCAAGAAGAAGACAGGCCCAGCTCGCGTTAGCTGGAAGTCTAAATCAAGGAGAACGTAATGCCGGGTTATCACAAGGGCAAAAAGAAGCCCAAGAAGAAGTCTAAAGGTAAGTAGATGGCTAATATGGATGACATGCGCTTTCGCAGTGTTTTGCAGCATGAGATACAGAGCGCTGTCAATTATTATGACTCAGAGTTCAGCCAAGAGCGTAGTGATATATTAAGCTATTATCTTGGTGATCCGTTTGGCAATGAGGTTGAGAACCGTAGTCAGGTGGTGGCCACTGAGGTCAGCGATACGATTGAATACATCATGCCAAGCTTGATGAAGATGTTTGCATCTTCGCCTGAGTTTGCGCGTTTTTTACCGCGTGGCCCTGAGGATGTGCAGGCTGCTGAGCAGGCGACTGACTTGGTGAATTTTGCGATTAACCATGATAACCCTGGCTTTCGGGTAATACATAACTGGTTTAAGGATGCTTTGCTGTTTAAGCAGGGCTGTGTGAAGTTTCATTGGGCTGAGACTGACACTACTGTTAACGAGAGCTACGAAAGCCTTACCGAAGATGAGCTTACTTTGCTGGTGTCTGACCCTGCGATAGAGATTGTTTCGCAAGAAGTCACTGAGATGGGCATGGTTGACCCTGAGGGCAACGAGATGCCTATGGAGCGCAGCTTTTCTGTAGAGGTAAAGCGCACCAAAAAGTCTGGCTCTGTTAAGATTGACAACGTACCGCCAGAAGAATTGATCTTCTCTCGCCGCGCAACTGCTCTCGAAGATTGTTCGTTTATAGCTCACAGGACGCAAGTTCGCGCTGGCGATTTAATTGAGCAGGGTTATGACCCTGACATTGTGCTGCGATATGCGGGCTATGATGATTTAGACGATGAAGCCGAGCGTCAGGCGCGGTTTGAAGAACTTGAGTCTGGCGATGACTTTGAGAGTGCAGACCCCACGATGCGCGAGGTGTTGGTCACTGAGGCTTACATTCGTGCGGATTATGATGGGGATAATATACCTGAGTTGCGCCGTGTGGTGGCTTTGGGTGATGGCGTTGAGGTGCTTGAGAACGAGCCGTTTGACCATGTGCCATTTGCTTTGCTGTCGCCCATCTTAATGCCGCACCGAATGGTTGGGCGAAGCGTTGCCGAAATGGTGATGGATTTGCAGGTTATTAAGTCGAGCATTATGCGCCAGATGTTAGACAATCTTTACCTGACGAATAACAGCAGGGTTGGCGCAGTTGAGGGGCAGGTTAATCTTGATGACTTACTTTCGTCGCGTCCGGGTGGCATTGTTAGAATGCGTGCGCCGGGAATGGTGCAACCTCTTGCTGTCCCGCAAATCGGGAACTCTGCGTTTGCAATGCTGGAGTATGTGGATCAGATTCGTGATCAGCGCACGGGTTTTTCTAAAGCTTCGATGGGCCTCGATCCGAGTACGCTACAAAGCACGACTGCGAGTGCTGTCAATGCGACTATCCAAGGTGCGCAACTTAAAATTGAAATGATTGCTAGGGTTTTTGCTGAAACGGGATGCCGTGATTTGGCAAAAGGTGTTTTACATTTGCTGCAAAAGCATCAGGATAGCGAGCGTGTTGTGCGTATTCGTGGTGAGTTTGTTAGCATTGATCCTCGTGCTTGGGCGAATGGCTTTGATTTAAGCATTGAGGTTGGCCTTGGTAATGGCCGCGAAGATGAAAAGATGGCTATGCTTGCGCAGATTGCAGGTAAGCAAGAGCAGATCATTTCACAGCTTGGCCCGCAAAACCCGGTGGTTAAGCCTAGCCAGTATGTGAATACGCTCAAACGCATTGCTGAAATGGCAGGCTTCAAGGACACCGATCAGTTTTTTGCTTCTGGTGATCAGATTGATGCTCAGATTGCGCAGGGCGCTCAGCAGCAGGCTCAGGATAATTCAGCAGGTATAGAGCAGGCTAAGCTTGAGGCTGAGATAGCGTTGAAGCGTGAGAAGATGCAGGCTGAACTGGCGCTTGAGCGTGAGAAGATGCAGGCTGAGCTTGAGTTGCGCAGATTTGAGCTTGAGGCTGAATTACAGCTTCGCCAGCAGAAGTTGGCGTTTGGCGGTAATGTTTCGGACAACCTGCCAAGAGCATGAGTGATCTTATAGACGAGCAACATCGCGGAGCGAGAGCTGCGGCGATATTGCGTGAGCCTTTGGTGATAGAGGCTTTTGAGGAATTACGAAAAACGTATGTCGAAGGTTGGTCAGGAAGTGACCCGAGTGACACCGCTTTTCGTGAGCAGTGTTTCCATTTGCTGAAAGCATTGGAAGCTTTCCAGTTACACTTTGAGAGTGTTGTGCAGACGGGCAAGATGGCCAGTCAGCAAATGGATGCGCTGCGAAAATAGTCCTTAACAATTTGGAGAATTTAATATGTCTGGTACTCCACAGGAATCCAGCCTTTCGCAGCATGATGCTGTAAACTTACTTTTGAACACCCAAGCCCCTCCCGAGGTAAGCGACGAGGTTCAAGAGCAAACCGCCGAAGCGAATGAAGTAGAGGCACCCGAAGCCGAAGAGATAGAAGTTGAGGCCGCTGATGACAGCCAAGCCGAAATGGAAGTCGAAGAGGTTGAGGAAGACAGTGAAGAGGTCGAGACTATCGACACTTATGCTGTCAAGGTTGATGGCCAAGAAGGTGAGGCTACGATTGATGAACTTATCAAGAGCTATCAGCTAGAAAAAACGGCTCAGAAAAGACTACAAGATGCGGCTGAGCAGCGTAAAGCTGTTGAGGCTGAAAAAGCGTCTACTGAGCAGGCTCGTCAGCAGTACGAGCAAGCCCTTAACTTAATGGCTCAACAATTACAGCAAAGCACCCAGCCTAAAGATCAGGCATATTGGGATGGGCTGTATGAGAGCGACCCGCTGGAATATGTTAGGCAGCGAGATCAGGAGCGTGACGCTCAAGCCAAGCAGCAAGCTGTGCAGGCCGAGCAGTTGCGTATGCGCCAGATAAAACTGGCAGAAGAGCAAAAAAAGCTTTTGGAGCTAATCCCTGAGTGGAAGGATTCAGAAGTCGAGGCTCGTGAAAAGGCAGCTATTGCCAGCTATGCTCAGACAAAAGGTTGGACAACCGAAGAGCTGAACAACGCTGTTGATAGCCGTTATGTTGATCTTATGCGCAAAGCCTATCTTTACGACAACTTGCAGTCACAAAGGCCTATCGCTGCAAAGAAGGTAAAGACGGCACCTAAGATGGTGAAAAGTGGGCAACCTAAAACCAAGGGCGACTCTGCAACAGAGCGAAAGCGCAAAGCTTTTGACAACCTGAGGAAGTCCGGCAGCAAGGATGCTGCTGTTCAATACCTCTTAACCCGCTAACTTTTTAGGAGGCCATTATGGCTACTTATACTAGCTCAACCGCCATTGGCGAGAGAGAAGACCTGAGCGATGTGATTTATCGCATTGACCCGGATGAAACCCCCCTTGTGAGCAACTCGCAAAAGGAAACTACCAAAGGTATTTTCCACGAGTGGCAAGTGCAAGAATTGGCTGCTGCTGTTGACACCAACTATGTCAACGAAGGCGCTGATTATTCTTATGCAAACCCAAGCCCAACCACACGCCTTGGTAACTACCACCAGATTAGTGTGCAGGCTGCTTCTGTTTCCAACACTCTTGATGTGGTGGATAAAGCCGGGCGCGATAAGGAGACTGCATATGTTAAGGTCTTAAAAGGCCTTGAGCAACGTCGTGACATTGAGAAGTCTTTGTTTAAAAACGAAGCTCGCTCTGCGTCTGATCCTCGTAAAGCTGCGAAGCTTATCACTTGGATTACCAATGTTGATAAGCCATCTGACATGGCTGCTGCAACTGGTGACGGTTCTGACGCTGCTGACCTTACTGGTACGGCTGCTGCATTAACCTTGGCGAAAATCGACGCTGCTATGCTTGCTGCATATACAGATGGCGGCTCGCCAAACATGTTGCTCATGTCACCAACCAACAAGCAGAACTTCTCAGGTCTGTCTTCTGGCTCAGTGGCAACCAACCAGATCACAATGACAGCGCCTAAAGAGGCGTCAATCATTGGCTCAGTTTCACTTTACTTGTCAGACTTTGGCGAGTTGAGCGTGACTGTTGATCGTCAGTGTCCAAACTCAGAAATGTATTTGATCGACACCGATTACGTATGTCTTGGCTCACTGCCCGGTCGTATGTTTAGCGTTTCTGACGTTGCATCTACTGGTGACGCAACCAAGTTCGCAATCGTGTCTGAGTGGACATTGATCGTGAAGGCTCCAAAGGCTCACGCGGCTGTGATTGGTCTGAACGGCTCATAAGCCAAAACAACATTAACTAAACCTGCAAGGGGCTGCTTCGGCGGCCCCTTTTTCTTTGAGGCGAGTATGAAAAAACTAATAAACTCCGACCCTCTTACGGGAAAGAAAACTTACTTCCACGGCGAAACTGATGGCAACTATGTCAGCACTGAAATGGACGTTACGCCCATTCTTAACACCGCTAAGGAAGAGGCTAACAGTTGGCGTTATGGCTCACTGATTGGCAACACCCAAAAGCATAAGCAAAAGGTCGCGGATATACCTGCGCCGTTGTATTACTCCTTGGTGAAAAAATTCGGTCAGCCGAAGGACAACCCAACTGAGTGGCGCAGATGGCTGAATGACCGCGAAAATCGTTTCTTTAGAACAACTGGCGGCACAGTGTAATGGCAATCTCAACCTATGCAGAGCTACAGACAGCGATAGCCAACTTTTTGGCGCGTTCTGACCTAACCTCGCAAATCCCTGACTTTATCACGCTTGCTGAGTCTCGTATGAGCCGTGAGCTTGAAACGCGTTCACAGGAAAAGCGGGCGCAGGCGTCTACCTCTGCTAGTGATGAGTTTATCAGCCTGCCGACAGACTTGCGTAAAATTCGTTTGGTAAAGCTAAACACTGATCCGATTGATGTGCTGGAATACGCATCTCCAAAGGATTACTACGAAACCTACGCTACATCTGGCGGTGGTCGGCCCAAGATTTACACGGTTGTTGGCGCTGAGCTTGCGCTTCGCCCGGTGCCAGACAGTGTTATGACTGTTGAGATAATCTATTCGGAAGATGTTTCGGCTTTATCTGACAGCAACACCACCAATACTGTGCTGACCCGCCATCCTGATACTTACCTCTATGGGTCACTTTTTGCTGCTCATATGTTCTTGATGGATGAGGCTAGGGCTACGCAGTATGACGCTTTGTTCACAAGGGCGATGGAAGAAATAAAGAAGGACAGCGAGAAAGCATTTTACGGTGGGCCTTTGGCAATGAAATCGGATTACTCAGGAGCTTAACCTATGTCAGCAATGTCCGACTATTTAGAAAACAAGGTGCTTGATCATGTGTTAGGCACTTCGGCTTATACATTCCCATCGCAGGCCTATCTTGGGCTTAGTACGGGAAGCTTGGGCGATGACGCCTCAGGCACAGAGCTTAGCGGCAATAACTATTCTCGCGTGGCGATTAACTTTGATGCTGCTTCTGGTGGCACAACGGATAACAGCGCTGCTGTAGAGTTTGCGGCTGCAACTGGTAGCTGGGGAACCATTAGTCATTTTGGCGTTTACGATGCGTCATCTTCTGGCAACTTGCTAATCCACGGCGCTTTCTCTGCGTCAAAGACCATTGCTACTGGCGATATTCTGCGCGTGGCGGCGGGAGACATGGATATAACGGCAGCATAACATGGCTGAGATACTTGGCCCTACCCTTGAGCAGCTCGATGCTTGGGGGTCTATGGATGCGCTTGATGCCTTTGGTACGCTTGAGCAGCTAGACAACCTAAACCTGTTTGAAACAACAGGTGCGGCTTCTGTTAGTGCTTCGGCAACTTCTGTTGCAACAAAAGTTAGAACCATTAGCGCAGCGGCTAGCTTAGCCGTTACGCAAAGCAGTAGTGCAACCCGAATACAGAGCGTTTCTGCTAGTGTTACGGGCGCTGCATCTGTCGCTGCAACGGCTCGTTTTACTGTGTCTATGGCTGGTTCTGCCAGCGTTGCGATTACAGCTACTGGCGCTGCTGAAAGAGTGAGACTTGCAAGCGCTGCTGTAGACTTGGCGTTGACCACGGCGGCTGAGCAGAAGGCTGTGCTTAGCACCAGCGCTGCTGAAAGCATTGCTCTTACGGCTGAGGCTAGTGCTGAGTTTACCGTCCTGATGGCGGGCGCTGAAAGCATTGCGATTACGACAAGCTTGATTGCTGAAAAGCTGGGCGAGGCGTGGGGCGATATTGCTGCTGGTGGTGAGGCTTGGTCTGACATTTCTGTAGGCGGCGAGGCTTGGTCAGATGTGTCGGCTGGCAGTGAAACTTGGTCAGACTTGGCCGCATCTAATATTGCATTTGTCCAGCAAAGCGCTGGCTCAGAGAATTGGCTTAATCAATGATACCTTTTGGCGAATGGCTACCTGATCAGTCGGATTTTCAAAACCCCGGCGCTACGATTGCAACCAATGTTATACCTGCTGCGCGTGGCTATCGTCCTTTTGCTGGTTTAACTGAGCTTTCGGCTGCTGCCACAGACAGACTGCGCGGTATTTATGCGACAAAGGCAAGTGATGGCACCGTGCTTACTTTTGCTGGGGATCAGGGCAAGCTTTACAAGCTAGACAACTCTGACTTTAGTTTAGATAGCGTTGCTTCTGGTTTTACAATGACCAGCGATATGAATTGGGATTTTGTTAGGTTTGGCGATGAAGTCATTGCTGGCGGCTCTGATGCAGACACGTTGCAAGGCTTTACGATTGGCACTGACAGCACGTTCTCTGCAATAAGCGGTGCGCCTGCTGCCCGGCACTTAGCTGTTGTGCGTGACTTTGTGGTTACGGCAAACGTGACCTACAGCAGTAATACATATCGAAGCCGGGTGCGCTGGTCGCAAATCAATGATGCTGCAAGTTGGACTTTAGGTTCGGCTCAAGCTGATTTTCAAGACATTGCTGATGCTGGCGATATTACGGGCTTGGTTGGCGGTGAGTTTGGCGTTGTGCTTATGGAAAAAGCCATTGCTAGAATGCAATACGTTGGTTCTCCGTTAATCTTTACCTTTGAAAAGGTAGAGACTGGCCACGGGTGTAACTACCCTAATAGTGTTGCATCACTTGGCCCGACACAGGTGTTTTATCTTGCTGACGATGGCTTCTTTATGTTTGACGGTCAGCGAAGCATACCGATTGGCTCTGAAAAGGTTGACAGGTTTTTCTTTGATGACCTAGCGATTGGCAGTGTTGACAGGATTAGCTGTGCGATTGATCCAGAAAACCAAGTGGTTATGTGGGGCTATCCCTCGCTGTCTGGTGCAGGCAACCCAGATCGTGTTTTGATTTACAACTATGCTGTTCAGCGTTGGTCTGTTGCTGATCTTGAGCATGAGGTTTTGGCAAGCTCTTTAACGCCTGCTTTCTCTGTAGAAACGCTAGACACGCTTAGCAGTAGCTTGGATGGCTTGACCACATCGCTAGACAGCAGGTTTTACGCTGGTGGGTTTTTCCAGCTCAGCGCTGGCAAGGATAAGAAGATACACACGGTTACGGGTGCGCCGCTTGATGCTGTGCTTGAAACGACTGAGTTTGAGCCTGCTACTATGCGGCAATCGCTGATCCGGGGTGTTACGCCATATGTAACCTCTCGCAGCACAACGCCCACCATGACGGTTCAGGTCGGGTCGCGCTCAAGGCAAATCGACAGCCCAAGCTTTAGCACAGCGGTTTCGCTTAACGATGATAACAACTGCCCAGCGCGTAGCAGCGGCAGGTATCACCGGGTGCGCGTCAACGTGTCTGGCACTTGGCGTTACGCTTTAGGCATTGATGTTGATGCTGTTGGCATGGGCAAAAGATGACCGACTTTAACTATGTTAAGCTGCCAGCAGCGGGTGCTGATCCAAGGCAAACGGCGCAAGCTGTAAACCTGCTGATTGACGGTAAGTTTAACGCAATAGGTAGTGTAACGCTAACTGCAAGCGCAGCTTCTACTGCTGTTACTGACTACCGTGCTGGGCCTGATAGTGTGATTGTTTTCACACCGACAACGGCCAATGCTGCTGCTGAGCAAGGCGGCGGCACTATGTACCTATCTGCAAGAGCTAAGCAGGGTTTTACATTAACCCATGCGAATAACTCCCAGACGGACAGAACCTTCCTCTACATTGTAATCGGATGAAATTCACAGTCATTCACCCATCATTGCTGCCAAATGTTTGGCCGCATGTTTCCCCATTGCTGGATAAGGCTATCAGGCTTAACCCTGAGCTGCTTGATCTTGGTGATGTATATACGGGCGCTTTAGCTGGTGCTTATGTTATTTGGGTCGCAGTTGATGACGAGACTGGTGAGTTTGTCGGAGCGGTTACGACAAGAATAATTCCCTACCCCCAGACCAAAGCTTTGGCGATGGATTTTTTGGGCGGTACTCGCATGAAAGAATGGCTGCACTTGGCTCAAGAGGCAGTTGAAGAACACGCAAAACGAAACGGTTGCTCTCACTTGGAAGCATACGGGCGGCGAGCTTGGTCGCGGTACTTGGAACCGCATGGCTGGGGCCAAGCCTACATTACCTATAAGAAGGAACTTTAACATGAGCAAAGGCGGCGGTAGTCAAACAGTCACCAATGTACAGGCATTGCCCCCTGCCGTTGAAGCGGCTTTAGCGCAGGCTTATACTGATTTTAATCCATTTAGTGCAGCCTTTGGTGCTGTTGGTGGGTTTGATCCACAGGCAGGTTTAACAGGCACAGCGGGGCTTAGCGCGGGCGAGCAGGCGGCAATAGGTGCGGCCACTGGTGCGCTTGAAACGCAACCTAGTTATCTTACGGAAGCACAGCAAAACTTGGGCAGCTTGATGGGCGGCGCTGTAGACACGACAGCTTTGCAAAACCAGCTAAACCTAGCCAATCTTGCTGCTGGTACTGTTGATCCATCTTTGCTGCAAGGTCTTACGGGAGCCACTACTGATACGGGCGCATTGTTAGGTACGTTGGGCTTTCGCTCGGAAGGCAGGGATGTTCTGCAAGATGTGCTAGGTCAAAGGGCAGACCTAACAGGCCTTACGCAAGCAGCGGGCGCTGGCATTGATTCTTCTGCAATCACTAGCGCTGCTGGGGCGCAAACTGATTTGCAGGGTCTTTTAAACGCAGCGCAACGCGCTACGGATGCAAGCAATATTGTAGCAGCGGGTAATCAAACAGTAGACACTTCTGGCGCGGCAAATATAGCTAATCAGCAAAACGCTGCCACAGGCTTACTCACAGGTTTAGCCGGGCAAAGCACAAATCCGTTTTTACAACAGCAATTAGCTAATTCTATAGAAGGCGCAGTAAACAAAGCCACATCGCAATACGCGCTTGGCGGCAGGCTTGGCTCTGACAGCTTTGCTGGTGCGTTGGGTGCAGGCATTACAAATGCTGCGTTGCCAGCCCTTTCTCAAAACCTACAGCAAGACCAAGCAAGGCAACTGCAAGCGGCGCAAGCGCTTGGTTCTGTATCTGGCCAAGATATTGGGCGTCAACTTGCAGCAGCAGAGCTTGGCGTAAATGCCCAGCAAGCAGATATAAACAGAGCATTACAAGCTGCACAAAGCGCAGCGGGCATTCAGCAGGCTGATTTAGCGCGTGGCTTGCAGGGCGCAACAAGTGCTGCTGGATTGCAGCAGGCTGATCTTGGCCGTGCATTGACGGGTGCAACTACTGCTGCGCAGGTTGGTCAGGCTGATTTGGCAAGACAGCTTAGCGGTCAGGGGCAGCTTGTGGATGCAGCTAATGCAGGCATTGCAAGGGATGTACAGCTTGGTGGCTTATTAGCTGATGCAAGCGCAAGAGATTTGGCTAGAGATACAGCATCCGCGCAATCGTTAGTTGACGTAAATCAGGCTGATTTATCGAGGCAATTACAAGCGGCGGGCGCACTTGGCGACTTGCAGACCAGTGATGCGGCAAGAGCTTTGCAGGCTGAGCAGGCAAGTAGGCAGATTGATGCGACTTTGGCAAACCAGCTTGCAGCCGCTTCTGAGGCTGACGCCAGAGCAAGGCTTGGCGCTATTGGTCAGGCACCGGGTCTGCTTGGGGCCGATCAGGCGCTTATTAGTCAGGCTGCACAGCTTGGTAGTCTTGAGCGCGGCATTGCACAAGCTCAGCTTGACGCATTGGCGGCTCAGCAAGCTCAGCAGAATGTGCTGGATCAGAACCAGATCAACGCATTGCTTAGCGCTTCTGGCATGGGAAGCGGTTTATTTGGCCAGACTACTACACAGTCAGGCGGTGGCCCATCAGCACTGCAAAGCGGCTTAGGTGGTGCGCTATCAGGTGCGGCCTTAGGTTCGCAAATTGGTGCTGTTGGTGGCCCTCTTGGCGCAGCGATTGGCGGCGGCTTAGGCCTGCTGGGTATATTATAAAGGATTAACCTCATGGCAACAACGCAAGGCTTATTTAGCAATCTTGGCAACACGCTAAACAACATGCCGCTATCTGGAAGCTTGGGTTTACTCACGACTGGCGTGGGTTTGCTTGAGGGGCAGAACATAGGTCAGGCTGTACAGTCTGGCTTGGGAACTTATCAGGGGTTGGCCGATATAGAAGAGCGCCGCAAACGCAAAGGCTTGATTGACAAGCTGGTAGCAGAGGGTGGTTTTTCCAAGCAAGAGCAAGCTTTAATTGCAGCAAGCCAAAACCCGGCAGCAGTAGCAGCGCAAATCCGAAGCGCCAACCAAAGCCGGGCTGATGCAGCAGCGGCAAGGGAGGCGACAGCGGCAGCGAAGAAGCCAACTTTCAAGGAGTTTGATGGCAACTTGTACGAAGTTACTCCAGACGGATTAGTGTTGACCAAGGAAGGTTCTACAAAGCCAAAAGACACGGTATTTAAAGAGTTTGATGGAGACATGTATCGCGTTGAGGGCAATAATTTAGTTCTTACAAAATCAGGCAAAGACGTTCCCAAATCTCCAACTTACAGAGAGTTTGATGGCAACTTGTACGAAGTAACATCAAATGGGTTGAATTTGGCTAAAAGTGGTACGGCTGACCCTCAAAAGCCCCTTTCAACTGTAGGTAAAATAGAAGCAGACTTTAACGCTGGACTTATTACTGAAGACATTAAAAATCAGGCGATTGCTAAGTTTTTAAAGGCAGAGGACAAAGCATTTTCAGTCACAGCCCCTGACGGAACCACTGTTACATATGGCGGCGCTGGCGGGAACACCAAGCTAACGGAGCAGCAGAGTAAAGACTTAGGCTTTGCAGCAAGAATACCTGACGAGCTTATGAGCGAGCTTGACAAGTATGACTCTGCATTGGCGTCTTATGGCGACCAACTTCTTGACCAAGATCCAACCGGGCTTGCTCGCGGAACATTTCAAAACCCTGATTTTCAAATAGCACAAACTTTAAGTCAGCAGTTTTTAACCCCGCTTATCCGCAAAGACACGGGTGCGGCTATCCAAGCATGGGAAACCCAGCTTTACACCCAGATGTACTTCCCAAGGCCGGGCGATACCCAAGAGGTTATAGAGCGTAAGCGCGATGCTCGGCGTTTGGCAGTTGATGGCTTGCGTAAAGGTTTGCCACCACTGCTGCGCATTCAAGTTGACCCAGAGTTTGCCAAACAGTTTGCGCAGCTTCAGCAAGATGTTTTGCCAGAAGATTCCGCTTTGCGGAAAATCACAAAGGATTGGGCGGCAAGCACACAGCCCCAAGGTTCATTGCCTGCTCAGCAACAAGACACAGGCGTACAGCTAGAGTCAGGGCCGGGTTTGAATAATAACTTTGCGGCGCAGGTAGAGAAAGCAACTTCGGTGACTGACATTATTAATCTATCTGTACAAGATAACCTTACCAATCAGCAACGCGGCTTGCTGATCAAAAAGCTTGAGGAGTTTAAGTAATGGCAACTCAGGCAGAGCTAGAAGCGGCACTAAACGCAGCGAAAGAGCGCGAGGCAGCACGGCAGCTTTACAATCGGTTATACGCCCAGCAAAACATGCTGCCCAGCCCGGATAATGACACAACGCCTAGCCCAACCAGGCCCAATCGCTTTGGTGATACTGCTGCTGAGTTTTCAGCGCCGGGCCGGGAAGCTATGCGGGCATATGCAAGCCGTATGATGGCGGCAGATCGCACACCCCTGCAAAGGGTTGGCGATGCTGGCATGACAGGCTTATCAGCTTTGGGTGCAGCTTATGGCGGTACTGCTGGTTTGCTTGGCGACATAATTGGTAGTGACCGAACGCAAGAGCGCCGCCGTGCGCGTGACATTATGATGCTTGGCGAGGTCGCTGTACCAGAGCTTGCTGGCGTTCCTTCTGCTGTAAGTCGAATTGCAAGGCAGGGTGCCGAGCTTCCTGCAAAGCAAGCGGCAGCACAGGCAGCGCAAAACATAGGCGTGACGCCTACTTTGGGTATGCAGGGGCCGGGCTTGGGCATGATTGAGGCTGGGCTTGATAAAGTTCCGTTTTCCACAGGCGCAATCAGAAACGCTACGCAAAGGGCAGAAGGCCAGATGGAAGCTGCGCTTGATCGTGCTGTTGATAGGGTTGGCGTGTCCACCACAAACACAGGCGCAGGCGAGGCGGCACAGTCTGGAACTGAGGCTTTTGTTAGAACCTTTGAGGACAAGGCGGGTGAACTTTATGGCGCTGTTGATCGCAAAATTGGGCCTAACACATTTGTAACAGCTCCAAAGACAATCGCCGTTTTGGAAGACCTTACATCATATTCTAGCAAATACCCAAATATCGGCACTTTTCTAAATAGGCCAAAGTTTACCAGATTGCTCAAAGACCTTGAGGTAAACGGTGCGCTAAACGCATTGCCCTATGATGTACTAAAGGACTTACGCTCTAGTATTGGCGCAAGCATGGGTAAGATAAACGGGCCTATGTCCAGCCTACCACAAGCTGAGCTAAAGCGCCTTTACGGATCGCTGAGCGAAGACATGAGAGCAGTCGCCACGGCAACTGGCGAAGATGCGTTGCGCTCGTTTGAAAGGGCTAACAAGTTTTACGCTGCTGGCATGAAGCGCATTGACGGTGCTTTAAAGAAAATCACCAAAGCAGACACACCAGAAAAAGCTTACCAAAACATACTTGCGCTAACGACTGCTGATAGCCCACGAGGCAGCACTGCGCAGCTCAACCAAATTAAGAAAAGCTTGCCAAAGGAAGAATGGTCAACTGTATCGGCCACCATTTTGCGCAAATTGGGCGAGGCTAGGGCTGCTCAACGAGGTGCGCCAGATGGCTCCGATTTTGCTGAGTTTTCACCAGCCACGTTTTTGACCAACTGGAACAAGATGGACAAGGGCGCAAGAACTGTGCTGACCAGCGGGAACATTCCGCAATCAGCCCGGCGAGAGCTAGACAATTTGGCGACTGTAGCCCAGCGCTATAAGGAAAAGCCTGTGTCCACGGGAAGCGCTGCAACTAACTCACTGCTGGCCTTTGTGGTAGGCGCACCAACGCTAGGCTTGGCGCAAACTGCGGCTATAGCTGGTGGAACATTTATCTCAGCGGCGGCAATGACAAGTACGCCATTCCTAAAAGCAGTAAATGCTGCTGCTGCTGGAAACTTCACAAAACTTAGACGCCTTGCCCAAGATGGCAGTGCGATAGGCTCAGAGGCCGCAACCCTGTTGCGCTTGGTTGGCGCAGATCAAGCAAGAGAAGAGGAACTTAACTAATGGCTAAGACAAAGATCAGTCAGTATGACGCAACAGCGGCCAACAACACTGACATAGACAGCATTAACATTGCTGAGGGTATGGCCCCGTCAAACGTAAACAATGCCATTCGTGAGCTTATGGCGCACCTCAAGGATATGGACGCTGGCACACAGGCTTTGACAAGCCCACAGCTAACCTCTGCTGATATAAACGGTGGCACCATTGACGGCGTAACGATTGGCGGCGCTTCTGCCGGGGCAATCACAGGCACAACGATTACGGCCAACACAAGCTTGGTTGGAACGCTTGGCACCGCCGCGCAGGGCAATGTAACAAGCCTTGGCACTCTGACTGGTTTGACTGTCAGTGGAACTACATCTTTAGCTGGCGCTAGTACATCCGCAGATATTACCTTTGGCGATAACGACAAAGCCATCTTCGGCGCAGGGTCTGACCTACAGATTTACCACAATAGTGTTAACAGCATTATTGCAGATGTTGGTCAAGGTAATATTGAAATACTAGGTAATAACTTACGCTTAAAAAATGCAGATGCAAGTAACTCCTATCTTAATGGAGACAATGGGGGTGGGGTAACTCTTTATTATGCAGGTGTTCAAAAATTTATTACAACATCAACAGGCGTAGACATCACGGGTACTTTGACCAGCGATGGGCTGACTGTAGCTGGCAACGTGTCAGTCGATGGCGGCACGATCAAGCTGTCTGGGAATTATCCTGTTGGCAGTAATAACGTATCGTTGGGTGACGAGAGTTTTCAAAATCTATCTACAGGTAATAACAACACAGCGGTAGGTAGGGCTTCTTTGTTTGCGAATACATCGGGTGCTGCAAATACAGCTATAGGTAGCTCTGCACTTGAATCCAACACCACCGCAAGTAACAACACGGCTGTTGGGTATCAGGCTCAGTACAGCACATCTACAGCTGGAGGAAATACGGCAGTTGGGTATAAGGCTTCTTATGCAAATACATCTGGTGGACAAAATACAGCATTAGGTTATCAGGCGTTGCTTGATGCGACTGCTGCTAACTTTACCACTGCTGTGGGGCATGAGGCTGGGTTTAATATTACAACAGGCAATCATAACACTGCTGTTGGTCGTAATGCTTTGCATACTAATACGACAGGTGCCTTCAATGTTGCTGTAGGAAACCAGTCCTTAGAGGATAACACAGCGTCTAATAACACGGCTTTAGGGTATGAGGCACTTAGACTAAACACCACCGCCAGCAATAACACTGCTGTTGGTTATCATGCAGGGTATAGTAATACTACTGGTATTCGTTTGTCTTTCTTTGGCAATCAAGCGGGGTATAGTAATACTACAGGTAACTTCAACTCATTCCTAAGTGATAGCGCAGGATATGCCACAACAACTGGCTCTAGCAATACAGCCGCTGGTTATTCTGCAATGGCCAGCAACACGACAGGCGCAAATAATACAGTGTTTGGTAAAGACGCATTAGTCGCCAACACTACCGCAAGTAACAACACCGCTGTTGGTTATCAGGCTGGGTATAGTAACCAGACGGGTGCTTATTTAACTGCCACGGGGTATTTTGCACTTAAATCAAGTACGGCTGATGGTAACACAGCGATGGGGTACAATGCGGCGGGTGCAACATCAACTGGGGCTTACAACACGGCCCAAGGTTTCAGTGCTTTAGCATCAAATTCTTCAGGTAGTTACAACACGGCACTTGGTTCATCTGCTCTATCCTCCAACACCACCGCAAGTAACAACACTGCTGTTGGGTTTCAGGCTGGGTATAGTAATACTACTGCTTCCAACAATGCTTTTTTAGGGTATCGGGCTGGTTTTTCAACAACCACAGGTAATCTTAACACATTTGTTGGAAATGATAGTGGCTACTCAATGACTACAGGCACTAAGAACACCATCCTTGGACGATACAACGGCAACTCTGGCGGCCTAGACATCCGCACCTCAAGCAACAACATCGTGCTGTCGGATGGGGATGGTAATCCTTACATGAATTTTGCCAGCGGAGGCTGGGCAGGTATTGGGATTAATGCGTCTAGCAGCGCAAGGTTATATGTAAAAAGAACGGATGTAGGGACAGCTTTTACTGCAAATAATACTAGCAGCAATGGATCAAGCGTTTACGCTATGGGTTCCAGCCTTGAATCACAATCCAACAATACAAACTGCGCTCATTTGAGATCTGTAACACAGAATGTTGGTGTTTTCCAGTTGTACGGAAATGGCACTTCATCTTTCTCATCAGACGAGCGCCTCAAGAAGAACATAGAGACCACAAGAGATGGCTATCTTGAGGATTTATCAAGCCTGCGGGTCGTAAAGTACAATTGGCACAACGATGCTGATGAAACACCCAAAGAGCTTGGTCTTATTGCGCAAGAAGTTGAGCAAGTATTCCCAAATCTAATTAGCACAACTGATGTCGAACTAAATGGATTGACTGACACAAAGGTCATCAAGAGTTCAGTTTTACCTTATATGCTTTTAAAGGCGTTACAGGAAGCCAACTCTACAATCAAAGAACTAGAGGCACGGATCACTGCCCTAGAAAACTCTTAACCGTAACCAGTCAGAAAAGGAGAAAGACATGACTGATACACCAACTGCGGAAGAAATCGCACAACACTACACAGCAATGGGTCACTCTGTTGATCTATTGAACGCTGGGCAACCAGCCGACATGGACAATGCTGATTGGGCTGACACTGTGTCACGCAACGTAGAGCATCTACAGCTAATGGTGGCTAAAGACTTCTGGACAACGGAAGACATGACTGCTGCCAATGCAGCTATTGCAGCTAACACTTAAACCACAGGAGGCTAGCATGGGTAAAAATGAAAAGACCCCCATCACAGTCAATGACGTTGAATATAATGTCGAGGACATGACCGACCAGCAAAAAGGCTTATTAAGCCATGTGGAAAACCTTACTCGTAAGGT
>UEXM01001642.1_pt1 | contig 17964 bp, 18 predicted proteins | sample 1796661 | NCBI WGS metagenome assembly UEXM01 (sample SAMEA4772469, study PRJEB27181) | metagenome | reverse complement strand
TGATTATATCGAGATGTTCTATAACAACCGGCGACGCCATAGTTCTAATGAGCAGTTGTCACCGGTAGAGTATGAAAAGCGTCACCAAGAACGGCAGGGAAGTGTCTAGAGAACTGGTGGCGATTCAGAATGGCCGATACATGGGCTTTCACGGTACTTTCCGCAATGCTTAGCTCGTAGGCAATCATTTTGTTCGATTCGCCCCGAGTCATCCTTTCAAACACTTGAAGTTGTTTTCGCGTCAGGCTCTCCAGAAGCTCCGGCAATAGCCCGGGCTCATGGTGTCGCGTCTGCAATGAACTGGCTCCAGACCGGATAATATCCGAGGGGAGGTATACTGAGCCGGAAAGAATTTGCTCAAGCGCGCTAATCATTTGCTTACGGGGTGTCGATTTTGTAATAAACCCAACCGCTCCGTAAGTCACTGTTTGCAAAATAACTTTTTTATCTTCTTCGGCGGAAACGATAACGGCAGGAACACCCGGAAACTGATTGCGTAACTGCACCAGCCCACCCAACCCCTGCATACCCGGCATATTCAGGTCCAACAGGACCAAATCAATATCGTCATTCTGATCAATGATCTGTAAAGCACTCTCAAGTCCTGAGGCTTCAAGCAAAGTACTTCCGGGAAAGCCATCATCAATCACTCGAGCAATAGCCTCACGGAAGAGAGGGTGATCATCTGCAATCAGGATTTGGTACATGGACGGCACTCTCCTGTCACCCTTAAGTGGTGAATTATTGTGCTTATCGTCAGAGGCTCCCTTTTAGTTGGCACGGACAAGGACCGCGCCAGTCTAAACAGCCTGTATCTCCATTACTCTATGGTCTTAAGACTGAAGACGCTATTGTCCTAAAGTAGTATTTTAATGAGAAAAGAAGAGCGCCCTGCCGAGTGGCAAGGCGAGAGATTCACTAAAAAGGGTCAGAATGCCGACACACCACCGTCCACAGCAATGGTTTGGCCATTCATATAGCTGTTCGCTGGCGACAATAGCATGAGCATAGCTGTAACGATCTCAGAGGGTTGGCCCAGGCGTTTCATTGGGCACCCCGATGCCAGCATCGCATGCATCTGCTCTCGGTCCTGCGACAACTCGCCTTCGTCCAACATCGGGGTATGAGTATAGAACGGGCAAACCGCATTCACGCGGATGTTGCGCTTGGCATATTCAATTGCCGCTGTACGAGTAAGGCCGATCACCGCATGTTTGGCCGCCGAGTAGGCACCAATCTTGGGCGCACCACCCAGCCCTGCCATGGAGCTAACGTTAACGATACTGCCACCGCCTGCCTTCATGGCATTGATTTGGTGCTTCATTCCGAACATGACGCCCTTAACGTTCACGTTCATCTGCTGATCAAGCACTTCTTCGGTCAGCTCTGCGAACGGAATAAAACCGTGGGCAATACCCGCATTGTTCACCGCCAGGTCCAGGTGTCCGAACTGGGACAGCGCCGTATCCACCATGGCCTTGCAGTCTGCCTCGCTGGAGACATCACAACGCAACGCCGCCACTTTCACACCCTGCCCCGCCAGCGCATCAGCCTGCGAATTCAACGCATCCATATTGATATCGCCCAGCACCAGCGCCGCCCCGCGCTTGCCCAGCTCTTCTGCCAGTAACTTGCCAAACCCACTGGCCGCGCCGGTGATCAGCGCTGTCTTGCCAGTAAAATCAAGAATCGGATCCATTACGTTCTCCTTCGTCGAACCGCTTCACGCAGCACGCTGACGCTTCACGCCAAGAATTCTTGTTGCGTGTAGCCTGATGCGTGCGGCGTGTAGCGTTGCTTTAAATCGTAAAGCCACCATCAACCACGACACATTCCCCGGTCACGAAGCTGGACGCATCGGAAACCAGGTAAAGGACCGTACCGGCCATTTCTTTCGGTTCCGCATGGCGGCGCATGGGGATCTGGCTAAGGGCTTGTTTGTAGATGTCTTCGTTGGTGAACAGGGCTCCGGCAAACTTGGTTTTGGTCAGGCCCGGCAGCAGAGCATTCACCCGCACATTGAATTGCGCGCACTCTTTGGCGAACGACTTGGTCATGCTGATAACGGCAGCTTTGGAAATGGAGTAAACGCCCTGGCCTTCTCCCGGAGTGAGGCCATTAACCGACGCGGTATTCACGATGGCGCCACCACCATGTTCGCGCATCAACTTGCCACCCTCTACGGACATGTAGAAGTAACCACGTAGATTCACATCCACGGTCTTATCGAAGGCATCCACTGGCGTATCCAGAATATGGCCAAAATACGGATTGGCGGCGGCGTTATTCACCAGAATATCCAGCTTGCCGTGCACCTCGCGGATATGGGCAAACACTGCTTCGATCTGTGCCAGTTCACCCACATGGCAAGCAAACGCTTCCGCGCTGCCGCCATCAGCCTTGATGGCATCGGCAACAGCCTGACAGCCATCAATCTTGCGGCTGGACACAATCACATGGGCGCCCTGCTCTGCCAGCAGGCGGGCAATTTCTTCACCGATACCCCGGCTAGCGCCGGTGACCAGGGCAATCTTGCCCTCAAGGTTAAACAGGTTGGTACTCATTCATTTTCTCCCGAGAAAAGCGACAAACTACAAGCTGCAAGCACCAACGCGCGCATAGCTTGTAGCCATTCGAAAAGCGGAATAACCGCGCCGCAGCACGGCTTCTCCTTGGAGCTTGAGGCTTGCAGCTTGAAGCTGCTTTTACGCCCCTTCGTTGATAATCTGCATGGCCATGGAGGCCAGCGGTTCGACCAGGGCGCCGACTGCAGCTGCTTCCTTGTTGGAGGCATTACCGTCTTCAGCTCGTTTCGCCACACCCTGACAGATTGCAGCGAGGCGGAAAAAGCTGAACGCCAGATAGAACTCCCAGTTGTCGATATGGGAAATACCGCGGCGTTCGCAATACATGGCCACGTACTCTTTTTCCGTAGGGATACCCAGCGCACCATGGTCCTTGCCTTGCAGGCCGGCCATCTTGGCGTCGCGCTGCGGCATGCGCATGCCCATACACTGATACGCCAGATCCGCCAGCGGATGCCCCAGGGTCGACAGCTCCCAGTCCAGCACCGCAATCACTTCCGGCTTGCTGGGGTGCCACATCATGTTGTCGAGGCGATAATCCCCGTGCACCAGTGACACCTGACCATCGTCTTCCGGTTGATTGGCCTGCAGCCAGGCAATCAGCGAATCCATGGCCGGGATTTCCTGCAGCTTGGAAGCTTCATACTGCTGAGTCCAGCGGCCCAGCTGACGCTCGAAATAATTGCCCGGCTTGCCATAATCGGTCAGGCCCACCGCGTCCAGATCAACGCTATGCAGTGCCGCCAGCACCCGGTTCATCTCCGTGTACATGTCACCGCGAACTGCATTGCCGGCCTCGCCCTCACCCACTTCGGGCAGCGCGGCGCTCCACAGGATACGGCCCTCACAGAACTCCATTACATAGAACATGGAGCCAATCACATCGCGGTCTTCACACAGGTGCAGCACCTTGGGCACCGGCACATCAGTGTCTTTCAGAGCGGCCATGACGCGGAACTCGCGATCTACCGCATGGGCAGACTTGAGCAGCTTGCCCGGCGGCTGACGGCGCAGCACATAGGAGCCGGAGGTGGCAGTGATCTTGAAGGTGGGGTTGGACTGCCCGCCCTCGAACTTGTCGGCGTCGATGGGACCTTTGAAGCCATCAATGTGCTGTTCAAGGTATTCAGCCAGTTTCTGTGTATCCAGTGTATCCACCTGGGACATGGAGCTCTCCTGTTCTTCTCTGTTCTGCTGCGCAAATAGCAAAGCCCGGAGCGCTATAAACGCTCCGGGCCAGCACCCGAAATCAGGCGAATTGTTTAGCCATGTTCCGGCCCAGCTGCATCATGTGCACCTGATCCGGACCATCGGCCAGACGCAGGGTGCGCGCGTAGCTGAAGAAATGAACCAGCGGCGTATCCTGGCTCAGGCCCACGGCACCGTGGATCTGAATCGCCCGATCGATGACATTTAACGCCATATTCGGGGCAATCACCTTGATCATAGCGATCAAATCCTTGGCGTCTTTGTTACCCGAGCGATCCATGGCGTCTGCCGCCTTCAGGGTTAGCAGCCGTGCCTGCTCGATTTCGCAGTAGGATTTGGCAATATCTTCACGCACGGAGCCCTGCTTGCTCATGGGGGCACCGAACACTTCACGCTGGTTCACCCGCTTACACATCATCTCGAACGCTTCTTGGGCGGCACCGATCATGCGCATGCAATGATGAATCCGCCCTGGACCCAGGCGACCCTGAGCGATCTCAAAGCCACGACCTTCGCCGAGAATCATATTGGCTTTCGGCACGCGAACATTATCGAAGATCACTTCGGCGTGGCCTTCCGGCGCATCGTTGTACCCGAACACCTGCATAGGACGAACGATGTTAACGCCGGGGGTATTGGTGGGTACCAGCACCTGAGACTGCTGCTGGTGACGGTTCGGGTTGTCCGGGCTGCTCTTGCCCATCACGATCATGATCTCGCAGGTCTTGCGCATGGCGCCGCTAATATAGAATTTGCGGCCGTTGATCACGTAGTCGTCACCGTCTTCGGTGATGCGCGTTTCAATATTGGTGGCATCAGAAGACGCCACTTCCGGCTCGGTCATGGCGAAAGCACTGCGGATACGGCCTTCCAGCAGCGGCTTCAGCCATTGCTCTTTCTGGGCTTCATTACCGTACTTGCTCAGTACTTCCATGTTGCCGGTATCCGGCGCGGCACAGTTGAACGCCTCGGAGGCAATCCGGCAACGGCCCATCTCTTCGGCCAATGGCGCATATTCCAGGTTGCTCAGGCCTGCGCTGTATTCGCCGTATTCCTTGGGCAAGAACAGATTCCAAAGCCCTTTGGCTTTAGCCTTTTCTTTCAGCTCATCCATAATCGGCGGGGTTTCCCACGGGCTCTTTTCCAGCTGCTCGTGGTACAGCCCTTCCACCGGGCGAATTTCGTTGTTGATGAAATCACGCACCTGGGCGATCAATGTCTGCATTTTTTCTGTGTACTGAAAATCCATGAAGCTCTCCCATTGAAAAATGCGACACGCAACACGCCTCACGCTACATGCAAAGGCGCCATCAGGCGTGCTGAGTGTCTTTCTTTAATAATACGTAATCGCGTCGAACCGGTCCGGGCGATCCAGGTGCGGCACGTTATTGAAACTGGCCATGCGCACCACCTTTTGATTAAAGAAACCGTGGCTCACGCTGCTGTTGCGAATTTGTAGATTCAGCTCCACCACGGCGTCATCCGACGCATCAAGAATATGCTTGATAAACATGGCCATGGCGCCGCCGGAACTGACGATCAGCACCCGGTCCTTGTCGCTGTACTGTTGCTGGATATGATCGCGTGCAGCAGCGACACGGTCCGAGAACCCCTGCCAGGTTTCCGGTAAATCGCCGGTTAGAGTATCCATGCGCCAATGTTTCATGGCGGTCTTCAGGGCCTTATAGAAAGCGGCCACCGGAGCGCCTTCACCGGGCATCTGGTCCGGATGCTGGGTCAGGTAGGCATTCACCAGAGACTGAAAATCGAACTCGTTAAGGCCTGGCTGAATATCCTCAGGCAAGGCCACACCAAGCCCTTCACAAATACCCGCCCCGGTTTCCCGGTGCCGTACCAGGTCTCCGCACACCAAGGCATCAAAGCCCATGTCCCGCTCGGCAAAATACTCGCCCAGCCAGCGCGCTTGCTGATGACCCAGTTCGGAAAGGCGATCGTAATTATCGGTACCGAACGATGCTTGTCCGTGGCGGACAAGATAAAACTGGGTCATGCGCGAATCCTCGTGATCTGAAAAGCGATTCAACCAGACTAGATCAGGGTTATTAGTTAGTGAAATTGATATTTTGCATCCCGCTCAATAAATTCCATGCATTGTGCAATGACTATTATTCGGAACACTGTTTCGATATTGTTCAGCACTTCCCCCTTTGGAGATGCGCCATGACAGACCTGACACTCAGCAGCGGATTTATTCAAACCCGTGAACACAACGCCGTGCTGCACGTCACACTGGACCGCGCCGACAAGCTCAACGCGCTTACCGCAGCCATGTATCAGGACCTCACCACCGCCGTACAACACCTGGCCGAGCGTGATGATCTGAATGCCCTGCTCCTCACCGCCAAAGGCCGCAGCTACTGCGCCGGTAACGATATTCAGGACTTCCTGCAGGCCGATCCCGCCAGCCGTGACAACGGCAAATTAAGCCCCGCCATGATACTGATCCACGCCATCATGGCGCTGGATAAACCGGTGATCATGGCCGTACAGGGCAACGCCACGGGCATCGGCACCACCATGCTGCTGCACGCGGACCTGGTGATTGCCGCCGACAACGCCCGCTTCCATACCGCCTTTATCAACCTGGGGCTGGTGCCCGAAGCGGGTTCCAGCTTGATCCTGCCCGCTCTGATTGGTCGCCAGAACGCCAACCGCCTGTTGTTGGCTGGCGATACCTTCAGCGCAGAAGAAGCCGAACGGATGGGACTGATTGCCTACAGAGTGGGCGAGGAAGAACTGGAGTCCAAGGCACAGGCACTGGCAGACAAGCTGGCCGGAAAAAACCCTGCAGCCATTGCCATGACCAAGCAGCTGACACGCCTGAGCGACGCGGCTATCAAGTCACAGATAGAAAAGGAAAGCGTCATGTTTGCCGAGCGCATGTTCAGTGACGACACGCGGGCCCTGTTTGCGGGTTTCCTGAAGAAATCAGGTGCATAGCACACTGCAACACATGACAAAGATTGGCGGGTCCGGGCTGACGAACTTACCACGGAGTAGTCGGGCGTCTGGCGTGAGGTTATTTCATCACGCCGCGCAGTGCGATCTGCACCACTTCATCGACCAGCTCGGCAAGTTGCTCTGGGGTTTCTTCTTCACGGTAGTGGTACCAGTTAATGACCGAGTTCATCGCGCCAAACACCGGTTTAATAGAAACCCGGGGGCGACTGGCCCACATAGTCCCCTTACTCATACCCTCTTCCAGCACCGCCATGAACATGGCTTCACACTGAATACGACGGGACTGCAAATAGGTTAACTGCTCGCGCTGCTCCGCCGTGGTGCTGTTGCGCAATATCATTTGCACCGCTTCCGATACGGTACGTTGATAAGGCTGGGTCTGGATTAGGGTATGGATATAGCGGCGCGCCATTTCCGTAAACCGTTCCGGTGCAGGAAGGTCAGACTCAGCAACCGGCTCAACCTCATCAAACAGAGCATCCATGGCGCGATGATGGATTTCGAAAAAAAGCTCCGCTTTGGAACTGAAATAGTGATAGACCATGCCCTTGGTGGCAGACAGGCGACGGGCGATATCATCAATGCTGGTGGCATTGAATCCCCTTTCCATGAAACACAACGCTGCCGCATCGAGGATCGCTTGGCGCGGTTCGCTTAGCAGTGCCTCATTCGCATTCCCCATTTTGCTTCTCCTTTACCTGCACTTCCCTAATCTACCGCTGCCCAGCGGTCACGCTGGAGCAACACAGTCCTGCAACCGTCTTTCTTTTCAGTTTTTTGTTATCGAGACAATTTGCTTGCAAATTTTGACACAACTCTAGAAAAGACCCATTGGCCGTGCGGCGAGCGGTGACGGATTTCCCGCCCTAAGTGGCGCTTTTCACCCTTTACGGCTGATTGCGTCGCTCGCATACTGGTTCTTTTAAAATAATGTTTTGAAAAGTAAGGCTCGGCAACGGTTATTCGAGCCATTAACGGGAGAGCACCATGAGCAAACCAGAAACCAGCATCGAAGAGCTGCAAGCCAACGTTGGCAAGAATGTTGGCGAGTCTCAATGGCGCACCGTCGACCAACAACGTATCGACGGCTTTGCCGAATTAACCGAAGACCCGCAATGGATCCATACCGATCCTGAACGCGCTGCCAAGGAAAGCCCTTTTGGAGCCACTATCGCTCACGGTTTTCTGTCCCTTTCGCTGCTGTCTGCCATGGCCATCGACGTGCTGCCTACCATCAAGGGGCAAGTGATGGGCATCAACTATGGTTTCGACAAGGTGCGCTTCATGAATCCCGTCCGCGAAGGCAGCAAAATCCGTGGCGCCTTCACCCTTCTGGAAGTCAAACAGCGCTCTGACAACGAATGGCAACTGCGCCACGGCGTGCAGGTTGAAATTGAAGGCCAGGAAAAACCCGCCCTGATCGCAGAATGGTTGAGCCTGGCAATCGTCAAATAACAGTCGCGAGCGACGAGCTGCGAGTAGCAAAAACCAAAGCCCGGTTTCAGTCTTCTTTGCGCTCCTCTCAACTCGGTACTTTTCTTTAGGAGTAATAAACATGGCAATTCGTTTTGATGATCAGGTGGCCATCGTCACCGGCGCGGGCAACGGCCTGGGCAAATCTCACGCCCTGGAACTGGCTAAACTCGGCGCCAAAGTGGTGGTCAACGATTTCGGGGGCGCCCGCGATGGTAGCGGCGGCTCCAGCGAAGCCGCCGAACAGGTTGTTGCCGAGATCAAGGCCGCCGGTGGCGACGCCATTGCCAACGGTGCCGACGTGTCTGACGTAACTCAGGTTGAGGCCATGGTTAAACAGGTTATGGACACCTGGGGCCGCATCGACGTGCTGATCAACAACGCCGGCATTCTGCGCGACAAGAGCTTCGTCAAAATGACCCAGGACGACTGGGATAAGGTCGTTGCCGTTCACCTCACCGGCTCTCAAATTTGCAGCAAGGCCGTTTGGCCAATCATGCGCGAACAAGGCTATGGCCGCATCGTGATGACCACCTCCACTTCCGGCCTGTATGGCAACTTCGGCCAGGCAAACTACGGCGCCGCCAAGACCGCCGTCGCAGGGCTGATGAACACCCTGTGTCTGGAAGGTGAGAAGTACAACATCAAGGTGAACTGTATCGCCCCCACCGCCGCCACCCGCATGACCGAAGACCTGATGCCCCCGGAAGTGTTGGCCATGCTGGAGCCCAAGGAAATCACCCCGGCAGTGTTGTTCCTGGCAAGCAATGAGGCCCCCACTCACCGCATCCTGCTGGCCGGTGCCGGTTGTTATGCCATGGTTCGCCTGATGGAAAGCGAAGGCGTTTACCTGAATGACGAAGAGCGTAATGTGGATGGCGTTGCTGCCCACTTCGAACAAATCGGCAACATGGACAACGCCAGCGAAATGATGGCCGGCGGCGATCACGTGACCAAAATTTTGACCATGGCGGCCAAGGCCAAAGGCATCAAGCTGGGTTAACAGGCTGCTGAAAAACCCGTTGCATGCTCAGTCTTTTAGGCTGGCCCGCAATCTAGGCGCGATTTTGAAGGTGTATGTCCATCCATCGAAAAAACGCAACAACGAGTGCGGGTCAGCTTGGAAGACCCGGAGGGCGTGGCCTGAAGCGCACATCTGCTGCGCCTTGCCTCTAGGAAAGGAAACCACCCTGTCCGTCGAGACAAGACACAACAGCTGCACGCTTCAGGCCACGCTGAGCACGCAACGGGTTTTCCAGCAGCCTGTTAAAGGACAGTAGCGAGTGGCGGGTGCCGAGTTACGAAAAGCAAAACCAGGCGGTAAACGTCTTTGGGTTTTGTACGTCGAAACTCGGCACTCGTCACTCGCTTCTCACATACTTTAGGCTGCTGCACACTCCCCTCACAGCAGCCCTTATCTGGACCAGGAGAGAGCAATGACCAGAGAAGCCGTAATCGTATCCACCGCCCGTACTCCCATTGGCAAAGCCTACCGCGGTGCCTTCAACGACACCCAGGCCCAGGCCTTGGGTGGCCATGCCATCAAGCACGCAGTTGAGCGTGCCGGCATCGACCCGTCGTCCATTCAGGACGTGATCATGGGTGCCGCCCTGCAGCAAGGCAGCACCGGCGGCAACGTGGCTCGCCAGGCGGCCCTGCGCGCCGGCCTGCCCACTAGCGTCTCAGGCATGAGCATGGACCGTCAGTGCGCCTCCGGCCTGATGGCCATCGCCACTGCCGCCAAGGAAATCATCGTTGATAACATGGACGTGGCCGTGGCCGGTGGCCTGGAATCCATTTCCCTGGTTCAAAACGACAAGATGAACACCTTCCGCGCCGCCGATCCGTGGCTGAAAGAACACCGCCCGGACATCTACATGTCCATGCTGGAAACCGCCGAAATTGTCGCAGACCGCTATAACGTGTCTCGCGACAGCCAGGACGAATACGCCTTCCAGTCACAAATGCGCACAGCCGCCGCCCAGGAAGCCGGTAAGTTTGATGATGAAATCGCACCCATGACCAGCGTCATGAAAGTGATGAACAAAGAAACCAAGGAAATTTCCGACGTGGAAGTGACCCTGGAAAAAGATGAAGGCAACCGTCCGCAAACCACCCTGGAAGGGCTGCAGTCTCTGCAACCGGTATTCAAAGGCGGTCAGCAGGTGCAGGAAGGCGGCTTTATTACCGCCGGCAACGCCTCCCAGCTATCTGACGGTGCCAGCGCCTGCGTACTCATGGACAGCAAGGAAGCCGAACGGCTCGGCCTGCAGCCACTGGGCGCCTACCGTGGTATGGCCGTAGCCGGTTGTGACCCCGACGAGATGGGCATCGGCCCGGTGTATGCGGTGCCTAAACTGCTTAAGCGTTTCGGTCTGACCGTCGATGACATCGGCCTCTGGGAGCTGAACGAAGCGTTCGCCAGCCAGTGCCTGTACAGCCGGGACACCCTCGGCATCGACCCGGAAAAATACAACGTCAACGGCGGCGCCATCTCCATTGGCCACCCCTACGGCATGTCCGGGGCCCGCATGACCGGCCACGCCCTGATCGAAGGCAAACGCCGTGGCGTGAAGTATGTGGTGGTCACCATGTGTATCGGTGGCGGCATGGGTGCAGCAGGCCTGTTTGAAGTGTTCTAAATGGAATCGCGCTGATTCTGTTTCCCCTTAGGGGCACCGCCTGGTGCCCCTTTTTTTGGTTCATCGCGGATTACACTGGTTGTGCCTGATTGATCGCAGAGTGGCCAGAAATGCCTGCGGTGCTGGATGCCTGACGCCGGCAACGTGCGAGGCATTCGCGATAAACCAAGCCCCCTGAAAACGTGATGTTCCCTCAAATCCGCGAAGAACCTTATTGGCCGTTCTGCGGCCGCAACACGATTTACGCAGCATGCAACACGCCAGGCCAGGGCACCTCTTCGCCGCCTTTCCTTCACCCTGGAGAGAACTGCCTCACAATCATTAAAAAATGTGTCAGAAAACAAAAAAACACTAAAAAATGAAACCGTCTTTTGCCTGTTACTCTAAGTAACGGATTAGGCCAAAAGGTAAACACATGCAGAACATCCGTATCCTTTCCTCTTATCCCAAACCCGGCACCTGGGACGTTTGCGACACAAATCGAGCTGATTCCGCCATCACATGCGAACAGCACGTTAATCACGTCTAATTTCTTTCACTTTGGTCGCCTTGACCACATACCAGAGGGTATGTATGAATTGATTACAGCCTGTCGATTTTCAGAATCATGGTTCAAAAAAGAATTCCACAATCTTCAGTGCAAAGGATTCAGCGCCCGGAAGGGACCGGGCGGATTATGCAAAGTGCGCTACAACACGCGCTTACAACAAAAACGGAATGTCTGCCCGGTTCATCCCCGGTGCAGTGGGAGAGCAAAATAATGCGAAACAAAGCAATCGCTGTTGGTTACAGCAGTGCCCTGGTTTTGGGCCTGCTGTCAGCCACAGCGCCGGCAATGGCCGGTGGTGAATACAAGTTCAACGATGACTTCAGCGCGAAATGGAACCTGAAGGCCTCCGTGGGCGCCATCTCCCGGATGGAATCTGCCAGCAAGGAAAACCTGTTCGCCGGTGATACCCCGGGCGGCACCGCCGGCTCAGCTGTATCCGATGACGGCAACCTGAACTATGACGGCGGTGAAGTGGTTTCTTCTGTGGTCAAAGCCGTGGGTGATTTTAACTTGCAGTACAAGAACTACGGTCTCTTCGTGCAAGCAAAAACCTGGTACGACTACACTCAAAGTGAAAAAGCCGTTCCCCAAGGCAACTACCCTAACGAATTCGTGGGCGGGGAGACGCTGAGCGACGACGGCTTCCACCGCAATTCCCAATTCCAGGGCGCCACCTTCCAGCAAGTCTTTGCCCACGGCACCTTCCAGGTCAACGAGCAACCCCTGAAAGTCGCAGCAGGCCGTAAATTGCTCCTATGGGGTCGTAGCCTCTATTCTCGCGGTTCCTTCAGCTCACTGAATGCGATCGATCTGGCTGCCTTACACCGCCCCGGTTCGGAATACACAGAATTCCTGACGCCCGCAGGCATGGTCACCGTTGATTACAACTTCACCGACCGCCTGAGCATGAAGTCGTTCTATCAGTATGAGTGGCGATCCGCCAACCTGGACGGTTGTGGTACCTTCTTCTCCACATTGGATAACACCGCACGGGGCTGTGACGCCACCTTCTCCAGTTCAGTCATCATGCCCAATCAGGATGCCTACAATGCAGGCCTTTATATTCCCCGCAGGGATGAAAAGGAACCGAAAGATGGCGGCCAGTATGGCCTGAAGTTTGACTACGCATTCCCGGAATCCAAGGCCAAGATCGGCACCTACTTCTTCAACTACCATAGTCGTCTGCCTTACTACTCGGTCACCAAAGAAGACAGCGCTTTGCCGCAGGGGATTACCGCCGGCAACGATATCGCCTACTTCTATGAGTTCCCTGAAGACATTCAGGTATTCGGCCTCACCGCAGACAAAACCTTTGAAGGCGTGGGTAACCTGGCGCTAAACCTGAGCTACCTGCCGGACATGCCAATTCAGATCAATACGCCGGACATGACGACCTCCCGTGTACTGGAAGCCAATGGTGTGCCTGCAGCCGCGGTTCAGGGTGCTGGTTTCTCGATTCCGCAGGGCACTATCGACTACGTCTACAATTCCGGCAGCGAAGTAACCGGCTATGAAGAGTTCGATATCCAGCGTGCCGAAGTGGCGTTCACCACCATCATTCCAAAGTTGATGGGCGCACAGAAAACCATTGTCTCCATGCAGGTAGGCTCGGAGTTTATTCCGGATCTGCCCAAGCAGGAACAGATGCGCTTCCGTCGCCACACCAACTTCGGTGTCGGTGAGCTGGGCGAAGATGGCTACGTCACCGACTTCAGCTGGGGCTATCAACTGAGCCTGACCTCCACCTACGCTAACGCCATTGGCGCGGTCACCCTGACACCCGGCCTGACGTTCAGCCACGGTGTGGAAGGTTACTCCAGCGATGATGCCATGCAGGAAGATGCCCGTACCGTGGGCGTGAGCATGGGCATGGCCTACAAGAAACTCAGCGCCAACCTGTCCTACACGACCTACAACGATGAAGAGTACAGCGTGGTCGAAGACCGGGACTACCTGTCCCTGAGCACCAGCTACAACTTCTAAAACGGATAGTGAAACAGCCGGTTACGGCCGGCTTTTCTCAAGAGGATGGAAACCATGAAAAAACTGCAATTTACCCTGGTGGCCCTGTTCGCTGTACTGCTTACAGCCTGTGCTAGCGGCTACCATGACACCAAAGTCATCAGCGCTGAATCCGGCTCCCAGGCCACGCCCAAAGGCCCATACCAGTCCTTGGTCGTTGGCGTGCTGGTAGACCACGAACTGCGCGAACATCTGGAAGATGCCATCGTCGCCAAGTTTGCCACCATGGGCGTCAAAGCCACCGCTGCCTACACCGTTTATGGCGACAAGGGCGTAGAAGGCAAAAGCCTGGACTACCTGGCCAAACGCATGAAGGACAACGGTTTCGATAGTGCCCTGGCCATCCACCTGGAAGACCAGACCACTGAAACCACGGAAGTCAAAGGTGACCCTGGCGTAGCCATCCCTGCCAGTGCAGGCATGACCATGACACCGCAGGTTTACAGCCCGGACTTCTTTATCAGCGAAGACATCTATACCGCTCGCCTGGAACTGTGGGACGTGGACCAAAAAGCCATTGTCTGGACCGGTAAGACCGTCAGCTTTAACACCGGCGGCTTCAAAGGTCTGGAAAAAGGCGCAGACCACTATGCCAAAACCATTACCAATGCGATCCAGGATGCCAACATTTTCTGATTCTGTTTTCTCCGACTTGTCTTGCTGACTTGTCTTAACAGTGGATTGTCTCCACCTTCCTCGCCCACTTCGGTGGGCGTTTTTTTGTCGCTCTGCGACCGCAGCATGCTTCACGCTGCATGCAACACGCTAAATACCTGATCGTCCTGCTACGCCTGATTGCGGTGGACCCGAAAACGCTACCCGCATCCAGAAATAGCCACCGGCTATCGTGCGGTATGGTCCCAGCCTCTTGCACCCTTCACACGCTGCCGCTACTCTTTAGCCTTCAATGAAGTAAATTCAAGAGACATGACCATGCACGCAGCACAGCTCAACACACACATCCTGACTGGCCCAGTGGCCGGTATGGCCGCCGTGTCTGCTGCGTCTTATTACGGGTATTGGTTTAGCCGCTCGCGCGCCTGACCGTTACTCAGGCGCGCCCGTTAAGGGACGCCTGCCGAACACACGAAACCCCGGCCGGTAACCCGCCCGGGGTTTTTTCTTGCCCTGACAAACAGACAAATGCAGCAGAAAGCATCCAGAGGACAGCACCATGTATCACTATTACCCGAACCGCCTGACCACCCGATTTAGCCGCTGGCTGCACCCGCACAGCACGCAACACAGCATCGAGAAGCGATCGACGAATCACGCGCGACGATAACGCGCCGACGCCACAAGGAAAGACCATGCAACAGGTAAATACGCAACAGACAGAGACAACCGACAGCCCCATCCGCGATCGTCAGGCCGCTCCGCGACGTAGCCTGCCACTGCCCTCCCCCACGGTGGTGCGTGAGCGCCTGCCGGTGGATGCCGCCCTTGCCGCGCAGATTGAGCAGCAGCGCCAGACCATTCGCAACATTCTCAATGGCGAAGACCCGCGCTTGCTGGTGATCACCGGGCCCTGCTCCCTCCACGATCCCAAATCGGCCCTGGAATACGGCCACCGCCTGGCGGATCTGGCCACGCAGCTGGACGACAAAATCTTCATCGTCATGCGCGCCTACGTGGAAAAGCCGCGTACTACCGTGGGCTGGAAAGGGATGCTCTACGACCCGCACCTGGACGGCAGCAACGATATCGCCACCGGCTTGAATGTCTCCCGCCACCTGCTGCTGGATCTGGCACGGCTGGGTTTGCCGCTCGCCACAGAGCTGCTACACCCCATGGCCGCCGATTACCTGGGCGACCTGCTGAGCTGGGCCGCCATCGGTGCGCGCACCACCGAATCGCAGATTCACCGGGAAATGGTCAGCGGCCTGCCGCTACCTGTGGGATTCAAGAACGGAACGGATGGCAGCACCGGCGTGGCCTGCGATGCCATGGGGGCGGCCATTCATCCGCACACCCACCTGGGCATGGACGAGCACGGCCGCAGCGCGCTGGTGCAAACCGCCGGCAACCCGGACACCCACCTGGTGTTACGCGGTGGCCACGACGGCCCCAACTACGATGCCAACAGTGTGCAACGCGCCGCCGCCGCACTGGAGGCCAAGGGCTGCAACCCGCGACTGATCGTGGACTGCAGCCACGCCAACAGCGGCAAGGACCCGCTGCGGCAACCGGCAGTGTTACAAGATCTGTTGCAGCAACGGGCGCAGGGGCAAACCGCCATTGCCGGCGTCATGCTGGAAAGCCATCTGCACGATGGCAGGCAAGGCCAGGAGAAACCGCTTCAATACGGCCTTTCCATCACCGATGGCTGCCTGGGATGGGACAAGACCCGGTCAGAACTGTGTGCGATTGGATAAAATGAAACGGGATAAGAGGAGAACCACACTCCTCCCACTGCGGGAGGGGTGTGACGTGAACCTTGCAGGCACCGCTTGCGCTGCCATACTTTAATGATTCTCAGGGCCGACCACTCCGCAAGGAACCCCTCATGCTCAACAATCTGACTCTCGACCAACTCATCACGGCCTTCGTCGTTTTCCTTGGCGTGATCGCCACCGTGGCATTCATCGTCTACCTGAAAAATCGCTCCGACAACGAGTAACTCCGAGTCAGGAATAGAGCAACGACCCGACCCCCATCTTGATCACGTTGCCACCAATGCGGCAACGCACTTCCTTGCCAGGGCGCTTATCGAACTCCGCATGCAGAATGCTCTTGCGCGTCTCGTGGCTGCCCCGATCCACAGACAGGGTATGCGTACCCGGTGCTGCCTCACCCTGCTCAGCCAGGTAGGCGATAAACTCCGGCATTACCGCCCCGATGGGCGGAAACGCATCGCGCGGCAATGACGGGTTAAGCAAGCGACCGTGAAATTCCGTGAAGCCGGTGATAGTCCCCGGTGCAAACAGAAACAACTCCGAGGTATAAACATCACCGAACAAATCCGACCAGCGCTCCGGGTTCAGGCTGGCCGCCAGTACATGCTCCGGCTTGGTAAACGGAACGATCAGTGTGGGCTTGTCTACGCTCACCACCATCGGTTTGTACTTGCTGAAAGAAATGTGTTTTTCATCGATATTGAGCGCGGCAGCCAGGCGTGGAATTTCCGGGGTGTAGCGATCCAGGGTCGGCGTCAGCACCCGGGCAAACTGAATGGCGCCGGGCGCGGTATCGCCCTTATCAATAAAGCTCTCGATCAACTGTTCGTTTTGCTTGAGTAGAAACGACGCAAACTCGCCCTCATCTTTTGCCATTCCCATTTCATAAGCCACATAGGACGCTGCCAAAATGGTATGGGCACCGAACAACTGCCTGCCCCTGCTGTTGAACACCGTCACCGGCGACGCGCTGTTTCCCGGCTCGATAAACACCGTTTCGGTTTGCTGAAATTCACTGGCAATGGCCATTTTACTGGCATCACTACTGTTAGCTGCATCCAGCGTAACCACGGGAACCTGAGTGCCCTGAAATGGTGCGCCTGCAAATACATCAAGCAACGAATAATCGAGAGCCATCATCCTCACCTTTTTTATAATCGTCTCCCTCGACTATGCCGCAAGGGGATAAGAATGCAATCACAGAAAAGGGAAAAAACGACAAAGAGAAAGGGGTATTAACGTAGGTCGAATTAGGCCGAAGGCCGTAATCCGACACTGGATATTTACCGCGAAATACGAAACAAGATGTCGGGTTACGGCTACGCCTAACACGACCTACAAGGAGAGCCGATGGAGCGACCCAGGCGCTACGGTCTATAGGCCTAAGGTCGTAATGCAACACTCAACGGAATCGTTACCGCACGAAAAAATTCAGGAAATAGCCCCTTCGCGAGCCCACTCACAGCGTACCCGCAAGGGGGCATCAGAGGGTTCGTGATAGACATCGGCGCTATCCCACACGAACGTATGAAACCCGGACAATTCGGTTTCCAAGTGCACCACCGCATTCACCCAGTACATGTTCTTGAGCAGGGATTCGAACTTGGCGATCCAATGTTCCCACTCGTACTCCACCGCCCGGTAAGACATGCCGAAATGGATCACCTGAGTCTGGAACGTTCCCCCCATCAGATCATCTCCCGGCACGGAAAACATTTCCCGGCACAGAAACGGCCACTCATCCGCCTGAGGCAATTGTCGAATGGCTTTACGGTTCTGAAAACAGCTAGTCTTGCGCTCCTGCAAATTGCCAAACGGCAAATGCTTGATGCAACCGTAAACGATGGATTCGTTATCCAAAAAACACCCCGAGAAATCAGCTACAAGCTACAAGCTTACAGCGACAAGTAAAAATCAAGAACCATTCAAATCAAACCAAGTCACAAGGACGGAACTTTTCTATTTTTCCTAATCCAATCCAGCGTAGCTCGTAGCTCGTAGCTCGTAGCTCGTAGCTCGTAGCTCGTAGCTCGTAGCTCGTAGCTCGTAGCTCGTAGCTCGTAGCTCGTAGCTCGTAGCTCGTAGCTCGTAGCTCGTAGCTCGTA
>UEXM01001641.1_pt1 | contig 17969 bp, 9 predicted proteins | sample 1796661 | NCBI WGS metagenome assembly UEXM01 (sample SAMEA4772469, study PRJEB27181) | metagenome | reverse complement strand
AAGGTTGAAAAACAACCACTAAACATAAACATTTCCAAGTATAGTAATACTGGAAGCAATTCACAAATAATCAAATAATAAATATGGCAGAGTCTGGCATTAAAAGTTATTTCCCGAGTCAAACAGTAGGTGATGCTGAAAAGCTGAGCTACGATTATGGTTTAAAGGTAGCTAAAGCTATAGAGCAAGAATGGTTTAATAACGATAGAAATAGTAATAGATACGCGGCTAATCACAACAATTTTCATAAACTAAGATTGTATGCCAGGGGCGAACAATCTATTAAAAAATATAAGGATGAGTTATCTATAAACGGTGATTTGTCCTATTTAAATTTAGACTGGAAACCAGTTCCAATTATACCTAAATTTGTTGATATTGTTGTAAACGGTATAGCTGAAAGAACTTATGATATAAAAGCTTATTCTCAAGACCCACACGGCGTTGCTAAAAGAACAGAGTATATGGAATCTATATTGGGAGATATGGATACTAGAGAAATGGCTGATTTTGCGATGGAGGCGTTTCAAGTGAATTTGCTTGAAAACGACAAATCCTCTTTACCGGAATCAGAGGAAGAATTACAACTGCACATGCAAATGACATACAAGCAGTCAGTTGAACTAGCTGAAGAGCAAGCCTTAAATGTTTTGTTTGATGGTAACAATTACGAGTTAATTAAAAAAAGATTTTACTATGACCTCGCTGTTCTAGGTATAGGTGCTACAAAAACAAGTTTCAACACATCTGAAGGTGTGACAATTGATTATGTTGACCCAGCAAACCTCGTGTACTCACACTCTGACTCCCCTTATTTTGAAGACATATATTACGTTGGTGAGGTTAAAACTATACCGGTAAACGAGTTGGCTAAGCAATTTCCACACTTAACAGAGTCGGATCTTGAGGAGATAATGCAGGGTAAGTCAAATCATAACTCTAGAAACCCATCATCAAAGCAAGATAATAACAATATTCAAATCTTATATTTTAATTATAAGACTTACATGAATGAGGTGTATAAGATGAAGCAAACTGGTTCTGGCGCGGATAAGATTATACCTAAAGACGATTCGTTTAATCCACCAGAAGATAAAGAGGGTGGATACGCTAAGATGCTAAGGTCTATAGAGTGCCTTTACGAAGGCGCTATCGTGTTAGGCACGGAAAGATTGCTCAAGTGGGAGATGGCTAGAAACATGATGCGTCCTAAAAGCGATTTTACCAAGGTTAAAATGAATTACAGTATTGTAGCTCCTAGAATGTACGACGGCAAAATAGAGTCTCTAGTTAGCAGGATCACTGGTTTTGCTGACATGATTCAATTGACGCATTTAAAATTGCAGCAAGTATTATCTAGAATGGTCCCAGATGGCGTTTACTTAGACGCCGATGGTTTAGCTGAGATCGACTTAGGCAACGGGACAAACTACAATCCTCAAGAAGCGTTAAACATGTTTTTTCAAACAGGGTCTGTTATTGGTAGGTCGTTTACTCAAGATGGAGACATGAACCCAGGTAAAGTTCCAATTCAAGAAATTACATCTGGATCTGGTGGTAATAAAATGCAAGCTCTTATTGGTAATTACAACTACTATCTACAGATGATAAGAGATGTAACCGGTCTTAATGAAGCAAGAGATGGGGGTATGCCAGATAAAAATGCTTTAGTAGGTGTTCAAAAGTTGGCTGCGGCAAACTCAAATGTTGCAACCAGACACATCCTTCAAGCTGGTTTGTTTTTAACAGCACAAACAGCAGAGTGCTTGTCTCTTAGAATATCTGATATTATAGAGCATTCACCTACAAAAGATGCTTTTATACAAGCGATAGGGGCTCATAACGTCGCTACGCTAGAAGAGATGTCAGAGTTACACCTGTATGACTTTGGTATATTTATCGAATTAATGCCTGACGAAGAAGAAAAAGCTATACTAGAAAACAACATACAGATGGCGTTACAGCAACAAAGTATAGATCTAGAGGACGCTATTGACCTTAGGGATATACGTAACGTAAAACTAGCAAATCAATTACTTAAAATACGTAGAAAGAAAAAAGAGGATAAAGACAGAAAATTGCAAATGGAGAATATCCAAGCGCAAACGCAATCCAACGCCCAAGCCGCTCAAGCAGCCGCACAGGCTGATATTCAGAAAAACCAAGCTTTAAACGCTGGTAAGGCTGAGTTAAGCCAAATGCAAGCTCAAATTGATATGCAGAAAATGCAGCAAGAAGCAGCTCTTAAAAAAGAACTTATGGCTCTAGAATTTCAGTACAACATGCAACTTAAGGGCGTGGAGGTTGATGGTGTGAAGGAAAGAGAGAAACAAAAAGAAGATCGTAAAGACGAAAGAACAAAGATACAAGCAACGCAACAATCAGAGATGATTGAGCAAAGAAATAGTGGTAAACCACCTAAAAACTTTGAGTCCGCAGGTAATGATATACTAGGTGGAGGATTTGATTTAGGTTCGTTTGACCCTAGTTAGAATTTATTAATTATTATTATATTATATTATGGAAGAAGAAAATGAAAAAGTAGTCGAAGAGATTATTCAAGATCAAGCCGTAGAAACGGTTGATGAAAGTAAGTTTAATAGTGCTGGAGACGATAGTGTTATAAAAATAGACTTAAGTAAACCACCAACACCAGTAGAGGAAAATGAAGTTAAAGAAGATAACGCTGACGACAGCGGAGTGGTTGCAGAGTCTGAAAATGCCGAGCCCACACAAAAACAAGAAGAAGTACACGCGGAAGCTGAAACACAAGAAGCCCCAGCGTTAGAAGAGGTTACCGAGGAACAACAGGAACAAGTTGAAGAAATAGCTATAGAAGCACAAGAGGCTATTCAAGAAAACCTAGAAACAGGTAAACCTTTGCCAGAAAACATCCAAAAATTAGTTGATTTTATGGAAGAAACTGGTGGTGATCTAAGTGATTATGTGAAGCTTAATCAAGATTATTCAAAGTTAGATGATCAAAATCTATTACGTGAATATTACAAGCAAACAAAACCTCATTTAGATAGTGAAGAAATTAACTTCCTTATGGAAGATACATTCTCATTCGACGAAGATGTAGACGACGATAGAGATATACGTAGAAAGAAATTAGCGCTTAAAGAGCAAGTTGCCAGCGCTAAAAGCCACTTAGACGGGCAAAAGTCTAAATACTATGAAGAAATTAAAATGGGTTCTAAGCTTACAAATGAGCAACAGAAAGCGATTAACTTCTTTAATAGGTACAACAAGGAAACAGAAGAGCTGAACAAATCTGCTGAATCAAATCGAAATAGTTTTATGAAAAAAACCAATGAGGTTTTTAACAACAAATTCAAAGGTTTTGAATATAATGTTGGGGATAAAAACTATAGATTTAATGTTAAAGACGTGGACAAAGTTAAATCTGAACAAAGTGATATTAATCAATTCATGACAAAGTTTGTTAATGAAGATTCCACTTTAAAAGATCCAAACGGGTATCACAAAGCTTTATTTACAGCGGGTAATCCTGATGCTATAGCTAAGCATTTTTACGAGCAAGGCAAGGCAGATGCTATGAAAGATAGCATTGCAAAAGCTAAAAACGTAGATATGAACCCTAGGCAGTCTCACAAAACAATAGAGACTGGTGGGTTGAAGTTTAAAGTGTTAGGCGATGATTCTTCTGATTTTAAGTTTAAAATTAAAAATAGAAAATAAATTAACAATTAAAATTATTACAAAATGGCAATTACAAGCGCAGCAGCTGCGAATTTGACACCTTCACCGGTGAAAAAAGCGATAGCTAGCAATTACATGGACTTCGCTGGAGGTACTAATGGATGGGCAGATCAATATCTACCAGACGTTATGGCTAAAGAGGCAGAAGCTTATGGAAACAGAACGATGGCAGGATTCTTAAGACAAGTTGGTGCAGAAGAAGCAATGCAATCAGATCAAGTTATTTGGTCAGAACAAGGTAGATTACACTTGGCATACAAAGGTTACGTAGTACACGATGATAACACTGCTGGTACAGTTGGTGGTGTTTCGGCTACTAATGCGGGTGGTCAAATCGGTATTGATACTGATATTGATGGTAGAGCGATTTCTACTACTCACGGTATTAGACTTAACGATATTTTATTGATCGCTGATTCTAACACTACAGCTACAGTACTAGTAGTAAGTGATCCTGTTGGAGCGGCATCTTTTGATGTAGTTCTTTATGACGCTGGAAACACCACGGCAACTTTAGCAAACGCAGGTTTTGCTCAAGGAACTGATGGTGATGCGACTTTAACTATATTGGTTATTGGATCTGAATTTGGGAAAGGAGCAAGCGGTAGAACTGGACAAAACGAGCCAGATCACAAGACTTATTCTAACAAACCAATTATCTTAAAAGATAAGTATGCTGTATCAGGTTCTGATACTGCTTCAATTGGTTGGGTAGAAGTTTCTAGTGAAGATGGTACTGGTGGTTACTTATGGTATGTTAAAGCTGAAGCTGAAACTAGAATGAGATTTAACGATTATTTAGAGATGTCGATGTTGGAAACAGTTCCAACTGATTCTGACCAATCTCTTGTTGATTCTTACTTTGGGTATACAGCTGGAGCTGATGGTACTACTGGTCACCAAGGTTTATTCCACGCTATTGAAACTAGAGGTAATCAAACTTCTGGTGTTACTGGTGTTAATGCTGCTACTGATTTAGCTGAGTTTGATGCTATTTTAGCAGAACTTGACAAAAACGGTGGTATTGAAGAAAACATGATGTTCGTAAATAGAGCAACTGCTCTAGCAATGGATGACATGCTAGCTTCTATGAATTCTTATGGAGCTGGTGGTACTTCTTACGGAGTATTTGACAACTCTGAAGATATGGCTTTAAATTTAGGTTTCTCTGGTTTCAGAAGAGGTTCTTATGACTTCTATAAATCTGACTGGAAATACTTAAACCAATTAGATGGTAGAGGTGGTATTAACGCTGCTAACACTGTCGGGGCAATTCGTGGGGTTATGGTACCAGCTGGTACATCTTCAGTTTATGACCAAATGTTAGGTAGAAACTTAACACGTCCATTCTTACACGTTAGGTATAGAGCTTCTGAAACAGATAACCGTTACATGAAAACATGGGTTACTGGTTCTGTTGGGGCTGTTACTTCTGACTTAGATGCAATGGAGGTACATTACTTATCTGAAAGAGCATTAGTTACTCAAGGAGCAAACAATTTCTTCTTAATGAACTAATCATTATATTTTAAAAGATCGAGGCTTCGGCCTCGACCTTTTATTTTTATTAATTTTATTATATATTATATTATGGCAAAAAAACAAAAAACAGAAAAGGTTGTAGAACCTTTAATAGAAAAAGACTTCGAAGAAGTTATGGTGGAAACACCACCGGTTGCTAAACAACCAAAAAAAGAAATAGTTGTAGAAACTGCACCTATAAAAGAAAATAAGTGGGAGATAAAAAATAGAACTTATCTTTTAAAAAGCCACAAAAAACCTTTAAGTAAAATGATAAAATCTGCGGGTGTTTATTATTTTGATGAAGAGGCGGGTTATGAAAGAGAGTTAAAATATTGTGAGAACCAAAGAACATCATTTGTTGATGAGATGGTTGGTGATCAGAGACTTTCTCACATTATATTTAGAAATGGAGCTTTAGTTGTTCCTAAAAACAAAGTTGTTTTGCAGAAGTTCTTATCTTTATATCACCCACATAGAGATAAGGTTTTTTATGAACTAAAGCCTCAAGTTATAGCTCAAGATGAGTTAGTAGATATCAACTTAGAAGTAGATGCTTTGATTGCAGCTAGAAACATGGATATTGATATGGCAGAAGCTGTTATGCGTGCTGAGATCGGTTCTAAGGTATCTAAGATGAGTTCTAAAGAACTTAAAAGAGATTTACTTATATTTGCTAAGAAAAACCCAGCGTTACTCTTAGATTTAGCTAGTGATGCTGACGTTCAACTTAGAAACTTTGGTATTAAAGCAACTGAAATGGGAATACTAAAACTATCTCAAGATCAAAGAACTTTTTCATGGGGTTCTAATGATAGGAAGTTAATGAATGTTCCATTTGATGAACATCCTTATTCAGCTTTAGCCGCTTGGTTTAAAACTGATGAAGGCATGGAGATTTACTCTAACATAGAGAAAAGATTAAACTAACAACAAAATAATATGGTTGCCCTTCGGGGTAACCATTTATTAAAATTTAATTTTATGACAAAGAAATCAAAGGGTTTAGGAGACTCAATAGAAAAAATTACAAAAGCAACAGGAATAAAAAAAGTTGTAGATACAGTTAGCAAGGTTGTGAAGAAAGATTGTGGGTGTGGAGCAAGAAAAAATACCTTGAATAGATTATTCCCTTATAATAAATAAAAAGAAATTATGGTAAATATAGATGACGTATATCAAAAGGTTTTAGTCCTCGCTAATAAAGAGCAGAGAGGCTATATAACTCCACAAGAGTTTAATTTATTTGCCAACCAAGCACAAAGAGAAATATTTGAACAGTATTTCTATGACTTAAATCAATTCTCTAGAATTCATGGTGACTCTGGAGAGTACAGTGATACCGTACATAACATAAACGAGAAAATAGCTATTTTTGAAAGAACAGATAGTTTTACCGGTGGTAGTTTTGACGGTGTTGCAAATAATTTATATAGATTAGGTACTGTAATATATAACCATAGTACTCTTGGTAACATTGAGGTTGAAGAAGTTCAGCAAAATGAAATTTTATATATAAATGCCTCACCACTAACAAAACCAACACTGAACAAACCAGTGTATGTTAGAACAAACAACACTTCTATCTCAGTGTTTCCAAGCAGTATAACCACTGTAACTTGTACTTATGTTCAAGCACCAGCAGCTCCAGAGTGGGGATATTTCGTGATAGGTAACAAAGCACTTCACGATAGTTCACTTACTAAAACAACGCACTTCCAATTACATCAATCAGAAGAATCTGAGTTAGTTTATAAGATATTAAAACTTGCTGGTATAACCATGAAGAGTCCAGAAGTAGTGAAAGTTGGGCAAACCCTAGAACAGTCACAAATTCAACAAGAAAAACAATAAATAAATGGGATTACTAAACACAGCGCAGCAAGCATATTATGATGGAAATGATTTTGGTAATTATCAATTTACTTCTTTAGATGATGTAATAAACCAATTTATGGTTGCTTACGTAGGTGAAGACAAGATAATATCTAAAATAAAAAGAGTTGACGTAGCTTTTCATGCTCAAAGAGCTTTAGCAGAATTATCCTTTGATACATTTAAATCCTGCAAAGCACAGGAGATTACGGTGCCAGCAACACTTCAAATGATTTTACCTCAAGATTACGTTAACTACACTAAAGTTAGTTGGGTTGATTCTGCTGGTATAAAACATTTAATGTATCCAACAAGTAAAACTTCAAATCCATCGCCACCTATACTACAAGATTCTGTTGGTGATTACACTTTAGCAGCTACTGGCACGCTGGTGGACACTGATGCTACTATAGTTTTAGATGCTGAGTATGGTAATATAAAAGTAGGTATGGTAGTATCTGGGCCTAATATAGTTCTTGGTTCTACGGTTTTAGCTACATCTAATTCTAGTGGTATAACAACAATAGAGATTAGTAATGACGTTACATATTCAGGAACTGAAACCCTTACGTTTACAAATAGTGGTGGTTTTTTAGTATTAGAAGAAGAGTCTTTTTATATATTAGAAAATGTCACGTGGAGTATATCTGAAGATAAGATAACACAAGCCCCAAATACAGATGTATCTAATATAACTGTTGGTATGTTGGTTTCTCATCAAGACTTTCCAATAGGAACAACTGTAGTTGATGTTAACGGAGCTGTTATAACGACTTCAAATATAGCAACAGCAGCCTCAACAGTAACAACTAACGAGATAACTTTTATATCTACTGAGTTAAAGGAATCGGATACTTGGGCGGCTTACAAATCATCAACTCCTTCTGAGAACCAAGACGATTATCAAGACGATACTTACTGGCCATTAGACGGATCAAGATATGGATTAGACCCTCAACACGCTCAAGCGAATGGTTCTTTTTATATAGACTGTCAGTCAGGAAAAATACATTTTAGTTCTAATATTAGTGGAAAAACTGTGATCTTAGATTACATAAGCGATAGTCTTGGAACGGATGGAGAAATGCAAGTTCACAAGTTTGCTGAAGAAGCAATGTACAAATGGATTGCTTACGCTATATTATCTACAAGAGCTAACACTCAAGAGTATATAGTTAGAAGATTTAAAAAAGAAAGATTTGCAGCAATTAGATCTGCAAAATTAAGATTATCTAATATTAAATTAGAAGAGATTACTCAAGTTTTGAGAGGTAAATCGAAACAAATAAAACACTAGTACATGCCAGAGATTAAGAATCAGTTTACCGGTGGTAAAATGAACAAGGATGTTGACGAAAGACTTGTTCCCAAAGGTGAATACAGAGATGCAATGAACATACAGGTCTCAACTTCAGAAGGATCTGACGTTGGTACGGTTCAAAATATATTGGGTAACAAGCTGGTTGACACGTTAAGTTACCTAAGTGCAAACTCTACTTGTGTGGGTGCTGTTGCTGATGAGAAAAATGATGCTCTTTATTGGTTTATTACCAACGTGCCTAGTTGGTACGCTCCTACAGCATCGGTTATAGACCCTACTTTTCATTCTGGCTCTTTTCAAGGAGCGCAGCAAAGTTATAAAGATATGATACTCCAGCTTAAAAATGGGTTTATTACACCTGTTTTTGTTGCTACTCGTCAAGATGTTGCTTATACTATCCACCAAGCTAGCACTAATATAAGTTGGGACTCAACTGCTAGCACTATAACGCTCCCAGGAAGTCTTAGCGTTACGGATTTGGAAGTTGGTATGGTTTTACATGGTTACTCTGATACCTTGCAGCAATCGCATACTGGTATGAGTGTAGGTAGTATAAACGTGGGAACTAACACCATCACTATAAACGGCAATATAACTTGGTTAGATTCAGTGGTAAGTTCACCAGACGAGCACGGAACAAAGTTATTTTTCTCTCTTTTAACTGACTCTGAGCAAGCAACTATACTCGCGTTTAAGACCGATAACATAATAACTGGTATAAACATCATAGACGATATGTTATTTTGGACAGACGGTTACTCTGAACCTAAAAAAATAAATATACCACGTAGTATTGCAGGGACAGATGTAAACGGACTGCAACACACTAGATTGATTAACCTTGATCAAAACATAAATTACGGTAGTAATATCCCAACTCAAGAGGAGCATATAACAGTTATTCGTAAATCACCCTTAAAACCGCCAACATTATCACAACTTACCTCTACTAGATCAGGAATTACTATTGGCGTTACTGATAGTTTAAATTTTACTGACACCAGCGGCGAATTATTTAACGAAGGCGATTCTATTTTGATAAACATCTTGGATGACGCTAACACTGGAACTACTCCTAATTTTGAAGTAGGAGATACTCTTAGATTACTTGAATCAGGAGCCGGAGCGATGCCTCCAGAAGATTATACAGCGCGAGTGCTAGTTACTGATATTACACCGGATTCGGGTTTTACGACATATAAAGTAACTATATCTACGTTGTCAAGCGAAAATCCAATGGGACCAACGACATACGAGGTTGCTCTTGAAGAAGAGGGAGGTGGGTTATTTGAACGTAAGTTCCCTAGATTTGCTTATCGATATAAATACACAGACAACGAATACTCCGCGATTGGTCCTTTTTCAGAAGTTGCCTTTTTTCCAGGAAGTTTTAGTTACCACCCCACCAAAGCCTACAACAAAGGGATGGTTAACAATTTAAAAGAACTAACCCTACAAAATTTTATACCTTCCGACATACCAAAAGACGTGATTCAAGTTGACTTGCTGTATAAGAACGAAACAAGTTCAAACGTATATGTTATAAAAAGTGTGGTTAACAGTGACGCCGCTTGGGGCTCGGGTGGATCATACAAGATTCTTACGGAAAATATACATGCATTACTACCCTCTAACCAATTGCTAAGACCTTGGGATAATGTTCCAAGAAGCGCTTTGGCGCAAGAAATAACTGGTAATAGAATTGTTTATGGTAATTATGTTCAAAGTTACGATTATTCTTATTCAAAGGCTTTATATTCCCCAGAAATTGAAGCCAGAATAAGTAGTAGATTCAACCGATTAGGAGGATACACGGCTGCAAAATCAATAAAATCTTCAAGAACATATGACTTTGGGGTGGTTTACGGAGATAGGTACAATAGAGAAACTCCAGTGCTCACTGTTTCTTCAGCAACACAAGTTGTTCCAAAATCTTTTTCAAGCAATTCAAGTTCAATAAACATATCACTCGACGAAAACCCTCCTTTGTGGGCTGAGTATTGTAAAGTATTTGTGAAAGAAACATCTAATGAATATTATAATTTAGTTGTAGATAGAGTATATGATGCTAAAGATGGTAATGTTTGGCTCTCTTTCCCTTCTGTTGATAGAAATAAAGTAGACGAAGACACTTATATCGTGTTGAAAAAAGGAATAGATAATAGTGAAGCGGTTTTAGAGGAAGCTAGATACAAAGTAGTGGCAATAGAGAACGAGGCTCCAGATTATATAAAAACAACTTACACTTTGATATCTGAGCCGAATCAGAATATAAATGGATTTAACGTATTTGGTGGAAATGGAAATAACCCTGCAGGACCTATTTTATCACCTGTGGAAGCTCCTTCGGTGGGACACACTTCTTTTACAGTAAATAAAAACCTTTGGACTAGTCCATATAGTACATCTACTCCTTATGGAATGGGATTGGTTAACCTTTCTGAATTTATAAGTGAGCTAGAAGGAGATGATTTATACGTAGCGTTTTCAACACGTGTGGTTGATGACCCAAGTGGCCCAACCTATACTAAGCGTGTTTCTGGCAAATACTTGATCACTGGTATTAGTGACGATGGTGTAACGGGAAATACAGATACTAGTAATACAGGTGGTTCTGAATTGTTTGAAGTGCATTTAGCAAAACCAATACCGCAAAGTGATGATTGGTTAACAACCAATATAGGCGAGTTATATATAAACGGTGGGCAGTTAAAACCTCACTTCTACAGACAAAGGGTCATAAGTAAACCTGAATTTGATGGTAGATTTTTTGTTAAGGTTGAAGAAGATGAAACTATAAAAAACAAAGTAAAACCTACTGTAGAAACAGGTTTAGATTGGAAGGTTGTTGCTAGTAATAATTTGTATCATTTAATTGATGATGACGCTTCTCCAGGAAACGGAAACACTGGTGGTAGTGGTGGTGGTGGTTATGGAGCTAGTACAAACGTAGCTCACTGGGAGGATAATTTAAAGTTTGGTGGTAGTAATATTAAAGCTGGTTGGTTTATTGATAATATTTTTTACGCGGGTATGCAACCTGGTGGTAATAACTCAATTGCTAATTCTATTTACCAGGGAAGTGATCCATCGATATCTGACCCTTCATTTGGTGGCTCGCGACAATGGTCGGGCGATGGGGTGTTGAGTGGAACAAGTAATGGCGAGGTACATAGTGATGGGTTATATACACACCCTACTACGGGTGATTTATATTTCCACCTGTCCTACTCCATGTTAGAATCTACACCAAACCAAACTTCTCTAAATGATAACTGGACTGTAGGTAACGACGACCCGAATAATACAAATACGTTTACCGAGGACCAAACGGTGTTCGTATCAAATTTAAAAGCTGGAAAGTATTTTAGAATAAAAGGTGAAAATAGTATTTATATAATTACAGATGCTTACACTGAAAGGCTATATAATCACGATGGAAGATTTATTACTTATTTAGGGGCCTACGTGAACCTCGGGGAAATGACAGCTGATACGAACAAGCGACTCAGGTGGACAATTAGGTATGAATTATATGGAGCAGGTCAAACGCTCGCATCTAACCCTAAGTTCACCGCTATAGATAACAACACAGCGGGTGTGTTAGAGTTTGTAGAGCCGTTTGTAGCTGAAAAACCCAATGTTATTAGCTCAAATCCAGCTATATTTGAAACCGAACCAAAAGAAGATACAGATTTAGATATTTATTATGAAGCTGCAAACAGCATACCCTTACAACTTACACCTGATAATCAAGAGCAATTTATACCTATTGGAGCAACTATAGATTGGAGAAATACGGCTCTTCCTAAAAACCTAAGTGTTATTAGTTGGGGTGGTTGTAATCCTTTGACTTACGATCCCGTTACTGGGTATTGCGACCCTATGGATGAAATTGTTAACCTTTCAACTCCTATTGATTACGCAACATACGGTCTTTTAGTACAGTTAGATGAAATTAGATTTATTAGAAATGACGGTAGCTTTACTTCGGCGACGGTTTTGTCAGCTACAGGTGTTAGTGCAAGTTATCCCGTAACTTTTACAGGTCTTCAAATACAAATAACCAAAAACATTGGTTTAGCGTGGTTTAATTGCTGGTCGTTTGACAACGGTGTTGAGTCTAACCGTATTGGCGATACTTTTAACAAACCGTTTATAACAAACGGGGTTAAAGTTTCTACGCCTTTGTTAGATCAATATAAACAAGAAACCAGAAAGTATGGATTAATTTATTCTGGATTATACAATTCTAATTCTGGAGTTAACAATTTAAATCAATTTATAGCTGCTGAAAAAATTACAAAAGATATAAACCCTATTTACGGTAGCATACAAAAACTACACAGTGGGTGGGGACAAGGTGGAGATTTGGTAGCGCTTTGTGAAGATAGAGTTTTAAAGATATTAGCTAATAAAGATGCTTTATTCAATGCTGATGGTAATAGCAACATAACTTCAACAAACAACGTTTTAGGACAAGCTATACCTTATTCAGGTGAATATGGTATATCCAGAAATCCAGAATCATTTGCATCGGAAGCTTATAGAATTTACTTCACGGATAAAGTTAGAGGTACTGTTATGAGGTTGTCTATGGACGGATTAACTCCTATATCGAATCACGGTATGAAAGATTGGTTTAGAGATAATCTAAAATTAAATAATACTATACTTGGTAGTTACGACGACAAGAAAGACGAGTACAATGTTACGTTACAGCAAACTGACGACGTAAAACGAAACAATAATCCAGTAACAGTTACTTTTAGAGAGGATGTAAAAGGCTGGGTTAGTTTTAAATCCTTTACACCTGAAAATGCTATTAGTTGTGCGAATGAATACTACACGTTTAAAAACGCTAATATATGGAAACATCATGATGAGTCTGTTAATAGAAACACTTTTTACAACGAAGGACAATCTAACTCTACTCTTAACGTTATTCTAAATGACATACCTGGAAGTGTTAAATCTTTTAAAACTATAAATTATGAAGGTAGTCAATCAAGAGTTGTAACTAATTTTCAAGACAATCAATACTATAATCTTGAGCAAAACCCAGGTTGGTTTGTTGACTCTGTGTTTACAAATAAAGAATCTGGAAGTTTAAATGAATTTATAGAGAAAGAAGGGAAATGGTTTAATTATATAAAAGGTAAAGAAGTACAACATATTTTTGACGGCGAAAGTGATCTTACTCGTATTTTAATAGGCAGTGATGGTAGTTCTTCTTTTGATCAAGCAAGTTTTGCTATTCAAGGACTTGGAATATTAGGTGGCGCACCAACAAACTCTGCGGTTTTAGGTTGTACTGATTCTCTAGCGTTTAATTATGACCCTAGCGCCACGGTAAATGATGGTTCTTGTATACCGGTTATTTTAGGTTGTACAGAGCCAACAGCTAACAACACTTGTAATAACAGTTGTAATACCGATGATGGTGGTTGCGCGTGGTATGGGTGTACCGATCCTGCCGCAGCTAATACCGATTTATTTACAGAGGCATACGCTTATAATGGTGGTAGCACTATTATTGATGACGGTTCTTGTTTTATTGTGGTTTACGGATGTACAGATCCAACGGCATTTAATTATAATGGGAATGCCAATACTGATGATGGTTCATGTATCGCGGTGTATGAAGGATGTATGGAACCAACGGCTAACGAAAATTACGATCTTTTAGCAAACACTGAAAATGGAACGTGTATATGGCGCGGGTGTACCGATGATACTACCCCGGCTAATAATTACCTGTGGGAAGGACCTACTGTAGACAGTTTAGCTACAAGCCTTCTTTGGCATCAAGCCGCGTTAATCGCTGGAGGAGATGCTACAGATTATAATCCTGCAAATTCTACTTATGGAATGCAAGATTCCACTTCTACTATATGTACTTACGATATAGGCTGTACAGATCCAGTAGCGTTGAATTACGATGGTAGCGCAACTGTTGATGATGGTAGTTGTGAATATTGTGATTGGTATCCTTCAAATTCACAACCAGACGGTAGTCATATTTATACAGCATTAATAACTGACCAGTCACAACCAAGTGTTAATGACGGAGAGATTTATATTACTTGGCCAACTATTCCTCATGGTACTCCAGCAACTCTAGATTTACTAGACAGCTCAGGCAATTTGGTTGCTACTAATGCCATTGTAAGTGGCGCAACCGCTTCGGCGTTTCAAAATCTAGCACCTGGCGATTATTACATACAAGTTACCTCTAGCCCATTTAATACTAATAACGGGGCTACATCGTGTGTCTGGAATGGTTATGATGAAGGCGGTCAAATGCACACTATTAACGCTGCCCCACCAGCACCGGTGTTTGGCTGCACGGATCCGTTAGCGGACAACTATGATGCAAGTGCTACTGTAGATAATGGGTCTTGTACTTATTCGGCTGTTTATGGTTGTACTGATATATTAGCAACAAATTATGATTCTTTTGCTACTGTAGATGATGGTTCATGTATTTATCCTATATTTGGGTGTACAAATAATGCAGCATGTAATTATGATTCTACAGCAACTGTAGACGATGGAACATGTACTTATGCATCAATCTACTGGTACTACACTGGAAATAGTACCTGTGCGAGTGGTGGTGCATGCGAGAGTTGTTACGCCTTGACAGTTTGCTCGGGTAACGCAAACCCTTGCCATGGAACTCAATACAGCACACAATACACTTGTAATTCAGTTAACTTATCTGGTTGTACTGACCCCGCAGCGTGTAACGAGGATAGTTGTGCTGTGGTTGATGATGGAAGTTGTTTTTATGGCGCTATGTGTCCACAAAATACTCCAGGTTATAGTTGTAATACCTCCACTGGTGTTTGTTATCAAGCACCTGGAGGATGCGGTGGATGTGGTACATACACTCTTGATGATTGGGCAGATCCACAAGGCACTTGCAGTGCAAACTGCAACACTGGACTTTAAAAAATAAATAAAACATGGCTATACAAAATACAATATTAAACTTTCCAAATATAAACATATCCGCACAAGTGGGGGATATAATTTATTATACTACTAACAGTAACTCTCAAGGTGGTTTTAATCAAGCTGGATTAGCGAATACTATTTTGTTAGGACCAATAATAAGTATAACTACGCTTGCAGACGAAACGGTTGATATAACAGTGGAATATGATAACGCGTTAACATCTCCCCCATCACAAGGTGATTTTATCTCGTTCGTAAAAGATAAGAGAATAAATACCTCTAGTTTGTTAGGTTATTATGCTAGTGTAAATTTTGTTAATAATTCTACGGATAAAATAGAGTTATTTAGTGTTGGATCAGAGGTTGTAGAAAGTAGTAAATAAATAAAATAAGATAAAATATGTCATACCACAACGGTTCATCAAGCTCTTCAAGCTCTTCAAGGTCATCAAGTTCTTCAAGATCATCTTCTAACGCTAGGCAGCAAACTGGAGGTACTCAACGTCAACCTGCAGCTGCTCCCCCTGGATATCACTATATGCCTGATGGAAGTTTAATGGCTGATGGTGAAATGACTAGTATGCAAAGTTCGTATCCAACAAGTAGTGCGCTTCCAATGAGTAGTGTAGGCCCACAAGGCTGCATGGCGCAGTGCGCTTCGGTTCACATTGGGCCCTCAACTCAATGTATTTTATCGGGGAGTTGTCCTAATGATTATATCTACTTTCAAGATAACCCAGGAAGTTTGAGTTGGGATTACAAACTACATAAGTACAATGGAACTGTTATGACTCCGTATAATATAATACCGAATACTACAGGGCTTTCTACCGCGTCTTTTTGGAGTATAGCTAAAACTGGACCTTGGTTATTTGTTGTAGTGAGATATTGGAACCCTGGTTCTAACCAAAGCGCGGGACAAATCCACAAGCTAGTTAAACTAAGGACGGCAAATCAAGCTGGGAATTGTGTGGCAGCCGTTGAGCAGGTGTGGGATAATGGTCCGGATACTAGGGCTATGGCTGCTGTGAACATGAATAGATTAATTATAGCGTTTGGAAAAAAAGTGTATCAAGTGGATACGAGTAACCCCACTTTAGCATACGTACAATTGTTTAATACAATCTACGGGCTTAGTTCTTACGGTGTTATCACACAAAATCCTTACACTGCGGGATATGGCGCTAAGGCTCCAAACAATCCCGATACTCAAACTAATCCCTATTGGAGTAGCAGTATGTGGGATGTTATTGAAGATTTAGTTTACTTACCTGGTGGTGGTGTGGGGCCAAATTATAATGGAACTGATTTGGTAGCTGTACTAATAAACAACTCGTCGGGTTCATCGTGGTCAGTACCGTATGAAGGGCATATTTTAATATATAAAATACGGGATTGGCATAATCACTCTTTTCCAGTATATGCCACGTGGTTTAGTGGGGCTCATAGATCAAATCCTCAGGTTGGGATTTCAGATACAGTCCCTGGAGGTGAGGGTGGTCACATGTCTTTGTATAGTCATAATGGAAATTTAATCACTCATAATCTTGATGGAGCTAGGGCAGAATACGAAATTGATGAATTTGGAAATGCGGTGCTTGCACAGAGTCTACCACCAGGTTTTGGGGGGTTCAATGGATCAACTTATGATGGTTATGGTGATGCTGGATCTTCGGCTTCATGTGGGACCGCAGGCGCTTTCAATAGGACGTGCGAATTTAGTGATTTAAAAATTGCATCGAGAAATTTAACATGGGCATTGAGTGTTACTGATATTATAGTGGGATATATGGGGCAACCTCACCAAACCGCTAACGTGTGGGCTCAGGATATGTGGAATAATTTTTCAGGCTTTACAGGAGGTATACACGGGTGTGGTTTTTGGTATGACAGACGTAATAATTGGACAATCGAATTACCAACTCTCGCGCTTCCTAACGAGATACTTTTAAAACAGGCGGAGATTGACTTTGCCACAGAGATGATATCGCTATGCAGCTGCGACGCGTGGGATGGTGGGGGTTGTACTGATCCAACTGCTCAAAACTATAATCCAGCTGCTACTGTAGACGATGGTAGTTGTATCGCTACAGTTTACGGTTGTACGGATCCAGCCGCAATTAACTACTATGCAGGAGCACAAGTTGACGACGGGAGTTGTTGTTACACAAGCTACCCTTGTGGCCCGGCGATTGCCGGATGTACCGATTCAACTGCAACTAACTATGATCCATTAGCAACAATTGATGATGGTTCTTGTACTTATCCACCGCCGGTAAACCCGTGCAACGATCCTTGGACAAACACTCCCGGACTAGTTCAAACGTGCTGTGATTGGTGTGAAGAAAACGCTTTAATTGCGGGAGGGTTATACGGTCCACCACCTGTAGGATGTTATGATTGGATGTGCGACTGTTGCAAACCACCTATAATAAAAGATTTTGATTTGGACCTATCAGATATACCAGCTGCAGGAGAAAGTAGAACTTTCACTATAACTGGGGAAGGAGACGGAGAGGTTAAATTTAAACTAGAAGTTAGAGATAAAGATACTGGTAAATAC
>UEXM01001640.1_pt1 | contig 17970 bp, 16 predicted proteins | sample 1796661 | NCBI WGS metagenome assembly UEXM01 (sample SAMEA4772469, study PRJEB27181) | metagenome | reverse complement strand
TTTGAGTGATAATACCTTTACCACATTGGACAACAGCACAAACAATACGCAGATTACGACATTTGCGCAAATACAAGGTAGACAATGCGTTCTTTCGAAGACAGTGTCCATAACCTTAAACAAAAACGGTAATAATAACTAATTGGTGAGAAGATTTTATGAAAGCTTTTAGCGCAAACGATATTCAAACAGCACAGTCATTTTTGACCCAGCTAGTTGATGTTATCCAGGAAGACATTTCCGGATCCACTACTAGAAGAAAGTACCAAGTCTTTGTGACTGGTGGGGTTGGGCCAGGCGTGACATCATCACTCTTCCAGACAGTGTACGATCAAGACTTTACGCTGCAGACCGCAAACCCAGTCCTTGATATGACAGTCGGGCTTTTCCAAAAGTCGCCGACTGTTCTCACTGCGTCTACTGGTGAAGAATCAACAGGTCGTCTTCTTTTTCCGCAAAACTTAGTGATGATGCGTGAAAAGGTCGACATTTATAGTAGCATGGCGCGAACTCTTCTAGGAGACGAAGGCAAAGCCTTCTATGCGCCTTTCGCCAACAACACTGTTGCCGTCTCCCAAGATCAGGGAGCTACTGGTAATGATACAGGTGCTACAGCAAGAACTCCTGTTTATAGGGGTGGCTACGGCCAGAAGACCCGTATCGATGAAGCGATCTTCTTGACAATGAAGCGCCTCTTTGTACGGGATGGCATCAAGAAGGAAACAGTTGCCTTTAAGATGTTCACCTCTGGATCCAGGGCTCTTTACGGCCAGGACTTGCAAATAGTCACAGGTCCCAACATAGGGTCTGTGGTAGCCTCATCAGAGTCAGGATCTATTATCTTCACTGATGCGAACTCCTCTGACACAGACCTAAGATCTCCTACAGGTGGGCGTGTCGGAGAGATCGTTAACTCTTCAAACACTGACAGCAAAGTCGGCCTGGTGTTCTACGACAGGGGTGTCGTTGTTCTTGACGCAAGAAAAGTGATGTCAGGTGCGCAGAAAGTATCAGGTGCTATTGATGCAGTTGATGCTGGAAACCCTTACAGTATTGGATCAGGAAAAACAATCATAGGCAGTTTTGAAACGGACGTGTGCACTCAAGCCAATGATGGTGCCTCCTTTATCCCTGACTTCTTCGCCTCAGCTTCCATTGACAACATCGTTGATCACCTAGCGAGCGACAGATTTAGCAGTGGTTCACTTACAGCTCTGACATTCCAGAATAGAACGGGAATTAACTCTTCGCTCTACTTCTGTAGATCTTCCGCAGATGAGTTTAACTACTCATCAAATCCGACATTTTTGGATTCAAACGGAAATATCAATGTTATTGATGCAGCAGCAAGGCAAGACGGTAGCCAGAAATCATTTACATTTGTGACGAAGGTCGGACTTCACGACGCTGAAGGCAACTTACTAGCTGTCGCAAAACTAAGCAGACCAGTTGAGAAAAATTCCGAGAAGGACATAACTTTCAGGGTAAGGCTTGACTTCTAACTTCTAGGTCGGAGTTCTATATGTCAGTCCTTAAAATCGGGCCTGAAAATTTTGAAACAATAACAATACAGGCATCGCCTAAAGTATTCTTCAAGTCAGGTTCAGCCGGCATCACAGGTTCTGCGCCACTCTTTTCTCGCAAGTCAGATTCTATTAAAGAGACATCACCCTTAGCTGTCCTTTCAAAAAGCTTTTTCTCTGAGGGTACTCTTAGGCAAGAGTTTCAATCTTATCGAGAAGATGCTGCTGCAGCAGTAGCTGATGGAGGGTCAAAAGATTTTTCCTCGGCCGCCGAAAATTTCCTAAATAAAATCGCTGATGCCTCGAAAGCTCCAAGTCAAGATATCGAGTCTAAGATTATAAGGTTTGAACCTTCATTTACGTATACTACCGATACAACTGCAAAGACTATGATCGCGAATGTCTTGATGCCGACTTACTTAACTCGGTATCCGACGTCGCAGTTTGCTTATACGAACTATCATTCCTTAAACTTTTTTACTTCTTCAAAGACTCCTGCAAACGCTGTTCTTCTTTACCCGAACTCGGCATCTGTTGCGCACGCCACAAGTATATCAGGATCATATGTTGTTCATGACGCCTTTACTTTCGAATTCTTTGTTAAGCCCAAGTGCTTATTTTCTAGAGCAGAGGAGTACAAACCGGGAACAGTCTTACACTTGAGCTCCGCGTACGCAGTCTCAATAGTGTCAGGATCTTCGAAAGACGGTAATGGAGTAGCAGACTCATTTAGGCTCCAGCTGCAACTAAGTCACAGTGCTGACGTAGCACCCAGGGTAGCCGCTCCTGGAAATTATCCTAACGATTTAATATTCTTGTCTGAAGATAACACTCTGCAGAAAGATAGCTGGCACCACGTTGCAATAAGGTGGTCTGCTGATGCTGACGGAAGAAAAGGTGCTTTCTATATTGACAATGAAGAAAAAGGAACTTTCACAATCCCGTCTGCGTCTGTAGCCCCTGATGCTCTTCCTAATAATCCAGCAGTCCTCGCTGTAGGAAATTATTATGAAGGGTCTAATAGCGGCGACAATAGACAGATACAGTTCTTTACAAGCCAGTCAGCAGGCCGAGAAGGCCTCGTTGTTATGAACGCATCTTCAGTCGCAGACAACCCGACAAAATTCGAGTTCACCCATCCCCTAGTTGCCGAAGTTCACGAACTAAGAATATTTGATATCTTTAGGCCTGGGAAAAAGATCAAAGAGGGAAGCGAAAAAGGAATAAGCTTAGACGAGCAAGGACTAAAGTTCTACCTACCTCCTTTCTTTACAACTAAGTCACCTACCAGAAAGCAGCTCGCAGAGTTTGGCGGTGTTTTGCAGACACCGTTCCTTGGTGTGAGCGGGTCTACTAAGGATCCATTCAATATCTCGCTTTCCTTTGGCGTCGGTGGTCACTACCTTAACTTAGAAAATTTTACTCAAGACTTTGCATCCAAGAACTTTCCGAGAGCTATGGAGTTAACTGGAGCTCAAGTTGCTGTTACGACAATAGAGAGAAGCTGCAATGAGTTCTTGTATAGAACAGGATCGGTGCGCTACCGAAACTTAATCATGATGCCTTGCGACAACGGTAATTTCATGCCTAACTTTGGATTAGTGAGGGATATTGAGACAGCAGGAACTGCTAGTGTTCCAACCAGAATAGTGAAGTCAGGCTCGGCATTCTACAGATATAGAAACGACCTAGACGAAATAGACTTTAGTCTTATTAATCTACGTGATCTTTTACCCTCAGCCTCGTTCAAAAACTTTTTTACCAAGTATGTTCCAGTTGATGAAAACGGTCAAGAGCAGCAGCGCTATGTTGACGGCCTAAAGGCAGGTGACTTTGCACTCCAGGTCGGAGCAGGATTCGAATCTCAGATTATGGGAGCCTCTCCTGAATCTATGGGTATCGACCCGGGTGAAGTACTTACAATATTCCAAAGAACTAGAGATGATTCTTCTAATGAAGTCGTGTTTTTCGACGTCAGCAATCTGTTTTATGGAAACAGAATAAAGCCAGGAACTCTTAAGATAACAGATACAAACGCTACAGGATCCGGAGGCGACATACAGATCACCCTAAGGGATGATGGATATGGCAACTTATATAGATCAAATACAGTGTCAAAACCTGCAACTTGGAATTCTGTTGGCAATGTCTTCTACGATGAAGGCATAGTAATGATTAAATCTCCCAATATTCCCTTGTTTGGAAAAGACGATGTTGAAGTAGAGTTTAGAGGTGAAAACGAAGTCCATGTTTCTAAGCTTGATGTTGTGGCACCTGCAGGCATGATAAACTCTTCCTCAGCACCGAGCTTCAAAGTAATGTCTTCTTCCAACTCAGCAAACAATCAGGACTCAAGATTTGTTGCTATTACAGGCATCAATTTTCACGATGATAATCTAAATGTTATAATGAGATCGAAGTTTGCACAGCCCGTGATTAAGCGAAGCAGTGACAAGATTCTCTTTAGGACTAAAATAGATTTCTAATGTCACATACACTGGGCCTTGACATATCTACATCTTGTACTGGAGTGTGCTTTCTCGACGAAGCAGGAGATATCGTATCTCTTTCACACATCAAGTATCCGGGCAAGCTAAATCTTTGGGAGAAGGCTGACTTTACCCTTAGCGCACTCAAGCAGATAGCCGAAGACGAAGAGGTTGAGCTTAATAGCTTCTTTGTGGAGGAAAGCCTACAGAAGTTTCGCCCAGGCTTATCGTCAGCAAAGACGCTCACCACCCTGTCAAAGTTTAACGGCATAGTCTGCTACTTAACACGCCAGGTTTTTGGCCTGGATCCCGAACCTATTAATGTTAACACTGCAAGAAAAACAGTAGGCCTAAAAATACCTCGAGGTAGCAACTCAAAACAGATCGTTCATGAGTGGGTTTCTGCTGAGACAGATTTCGAATGGCCTACCAAGATACTAAGAGGCGGTCCGCGAAAAGGCCAGGAGGTCTTGATCGATGCTTGCTACGACATGGCTGATGCATACCTTATCGCTCGAGCAGGGCAGTCTCTTGTAAAACAGGAAGAGTGAAGCTTATAATCACTCGATGAGCTTATCTACAACTGAAGAAAAGATCTCCTTCATCAGGAGTGTTTTTGGTAAAACCCGTCTCATGAACGACGGTGTTAATGCACATGTTAAATGTCCTGCATGCGGAAGCGGAGATAAGAAGAAGTTTGTCATCCGTCTTGATAATGACCTTTGTCACTGCTTTGTCTGCGGCCTCAAGGCAAGAAACCTGGCTCCTATTCTTAAGAAATACTTTCCAAAGTTTCACCGCGAGTACTGCGAAAAGTTTCTAGGCACGGACCTCGCATCATCTCCGGACGATGTAGAAAAAGATCTTGAGGTTAGGCTTCCAGATGATTTCGCTCTGTTTGTAGACCCAGCAATAAACTTAGGTGACCCAGATATTAGAGACGTTCTTACCTACCTTAAACACCGCGGAATGTCCAAAAGAGACATGTGGTATTTTAAGTTTGGTGTCTCTATCTACAATGGCTTCCGGCGCAGAGTTATGTTTCCTTCATACGACGCTGAGGGAAACCTTAACTTTTACACTGGTCGCGACATCGATGGAGACCGTTTTCCAAAGTATCTCAACGCTTCAGTCGACAAGAAACAGATGGTCTTCAATGAACTGTTCGTCGATTGGTCAGAAGAGTTAACGTTGGTGGAGGGCCCGTTCGACTTGGTTAAATGCAATGATAATGCTACGTGCCTTCTCGGTTCCTTTCTGGCACGCGACTCATTGTTATTCCAGAAGATTATCGAGCACAAGACGCCGATACTGCTTGCGCTGGACCCGGATGCTAAGATAAAAACTATAAAAATAGCCCGCTCCTTGTTAGAATATGATGTGCCCGTTCGTATGCTCGATCACGGAGAGTATGACGATGTAGGCGACATGACGAAGCAAGAGTTCTCAAGGAGGAGGCAAGATGCTAAACCGTGGAACAACACTCAAGGCCTGTTGGCCAAAATTCAAAACATGCCGATAGGCAGCATTCTGTAGTATATGACAATAAAAATAGCCCACATAGCTGATGTTCACTTTCGTAGTCTATCAAGACACCAGGAGTACCGCCAGGTTTTCCAGGATTTTGTGCAGCAGTGTAGAGAACTAAAACCTGATGTTATCTACGTCGGTGGTGACATTTATCACACAAAGACGCAGGGAATCTCTCCCGAGCTTATTGACGAGCTTACACACTGGATGAGGACGCTAGCAGATACAGCGCCTCTTCACATGATCTTAGGTAACCACGACGGAAACCTTGTAAACGCAGGACGCCAAGATGCTATTACACCAATCTTTGACGCCCTTGATCACCCAAATGCTTTCCTCTACAAAAAGTCAGGCATCTATCCGACAGGAGTACCTGGCTACAACTGGGCAGTGTTCTCTTGCTTTGACGAGGAGGGTTGGAAAGACGTTAAGCCCGTAGAGGGTGAAATCAATATCGCTACTTTCCACGGCTGCGTGGTAGGCTCCAAAACAGACCAGAACTGGGAGCTGGAAGGCGATGTACCTCTAAGTTTCTTTGATCCCTATGACTTCACGATGCTGGGGGATATTCACAAGTTCCAGATCCTGAACGAAAAGAAGACTGTTGCTTATTCCGGTTCGACAGTCCAGCAAAACTACGGCGAGGATCCTGACAAAGGGTTTCTCTTCTGGGAAATCCGGTCTGCTGATGACTTTGACATGTCTTTCCACCGCCTAACCAACCCGCACCCCTTTGTCACAGTTGATTGGCAGGGTAATGTACGCGACACTCTTCACGAGGCCAAGAAGTACAAGAAGGGTTCACGCTTCAGGCTCCGAACTACCGAAAACATTCCGCAGCTTGAGATCAAACAGATTCACAACGAGCTTAAAGTTTCTAGAAATGCTAAAGAGGTTGTTTGGAAGTTTGACCAAGGTGTTGACGCAAATGATATCGTTGATAGTGAAGCCCTCATCAAGAAAGAAGATTTGCGTGACCCGAAGGTTCAGATGAAGATCCTTGGAGACTATGCAACAATCACCGCCTTTGACGAAGAGGAGTGGGAAGAGATTAGCAAGCTTGTGGATCGCTATATTGCTCTTGCTACACAAGATGAGGACGTTGCACGTAACGTGAAGTGGTCCATCAAGGAAATTGAATTTGACAATATGTTTTCCTATGGTAAAGGAAACAAGATTAACTTCGAGACGCTTAATGGCATCACTGGCATTCTTGGAAAGAACCGAAGCGGTAAGTCCTCTATTGTAGGTACATTGATCTACACGCTTTTCAACTCAACTGATCGAGGTTCCATCAAGAACCTTCATGTCATCAACAGTCGAAAAGGGCACTGCAATGCCAAGATGCGCTTTACAGCCAATAACAAGCGCTATGTTGTGGAGCGACAAAGCGTACGCAAGGAAGACAAGAAAGGTCATGTCTCAGCTATTACATCTCTGAACTTCTATCAAGAGGATCCAATGGGCAATGTGGTCGAGGACCTCAATGGCGAGCAGAGAACTCAGACCGAGAAGATCATACGAAAGATGCTCGGAAACTCTGAGGATTTCTTGATCACGTCCTTAGCGACTCAAGGAAGCATGAACCACTTTATTAGTCACGGTTCTTCTCATCGCAAGACCATCCTCTCCAAGTTTCTCGATCTTGATATCTTTGAACGCATGGCTGAGTTTGTCAAGCACGATTCTGCAGCCATCCGAGGTAAGATGAGTAACTACCCTGAGCGTGACTGGAATGCTTCCATCGTTGCACTTCGCAATAAACGTCGCAAGTACGACGGGCAGATCGAGGAAATAGAACACGAGCTGGCATCCCTGCGAGAGGACCAGCAAAAGCTCCAGATCCAGCTGAGCAACTTTAGTGAAGCTGACCTGGTTGATGAGCATGAAGTTGACAATCAAAAGGAAGAGTTAAGAAAAGCGCAAGAGCGCTTCGACGAGCTTGACCAGAAGTGCGACGAGTGCGTTGACGAGATTGAGAAGTTAAGTGAGCAGGTTGAGGCGATCGAAGCAGTCAAAGAGCAGTTTCCAATCTCCGAGATTCGGGAGCAGTATGAGAGCCTGCAGGACCTTGAGCGTTCTCTCACTAACTTGGAGCACCAGCGGGAAGTTACACGTCAGCTCTATAAGGGTCAAGAGCGCTCAGTAAAGATTCTAGATGAAGTGCCCTGTGGAGATCAGTTCCCCACATGCAAGTTTATCAAAGATTCGCACAAGAACAAGCGCTTAATCATTAAGCAGAAAGAGATTATCGACGAGCAGTCATCCGAGTTGCGAGCAATCCGTCGAGCTGTGAAGAAACTCCAAGAGCAGAACCTTAAGCAAAAGATCGACAAATACGACACTCTTCTCACTCGCCTATCAGACACAGAAGTCAAGGTGTCTCGTAAGCAGTCTGAATATGATCTTTTCTCTCGCGACCTTGATGTTGCAGAAGAACACCTGGAGCGATGTAAAAAAGTTCTTGTGGAGATGAAGCTTCGGGTCAATACCTCTAATCTGACTGAAGCAGCTCGCAGAGTTAAGGACATGCTGAACGATATTAACGGCCAGATTAAACAGAAGGATGCGCAGCGTATTTCCGCAGCAGAAATGAAAGGAAATACCGATAGCCAGATTAAAAAGCTGCAGACTGAACGTGATGAGTTTGCCGAATTGCGGAAAACCTGGAAGATGTATGACTTTCTGATGAAGTCCTGGTCAAAGAAAGGTATCCCAACGCAGATCATTCGGACACAGCTTCCTGTAATCAATACAGAGATCGAGAAAATCCTGAGCAGCGTTTCCGATTTTACAGTTAAGCTTGAAGCCGATAATGACTCCAACGCCCTTGACATTTACCTTGATTATGGTGACAGTAAGCGCATCATCGAGCTGGCTTCCGGGATGGAGAAAATGATATCATCTCTGGCGATGAGAGTTGCCTTGCTGAACGTTTCATCTTTACCTAAAACAGACATGCTTATTATTGATGAGGGCTTTGGTACACTTGATGAGACTAATGTTGAGGCCTGCAACAGGCTTTTAACTTCTCTTAAAAAGTGGTTTAAAAATATTCTTGTGATCACTCACGTTGATTCTGTGAAGGACGTGGTTGATCAAGCAATAGAAATAGGTAATAAGGGAATCGATTCCTATGTCAGACTCGAGTAAAGAAGTCATATATCATAGCAGCGGATTCGCTGTTATTTTTGACAAGGGCTTGGCGCCACCACCGTTGACTTGCAATGTCTGCGAATATTTCATGCTAAAAGACACAGACGTAATAGCATGGGAAGAATATAATTGCTGTCATGATTGTGCACAAACTTGGGCTGAAGGGCCTAATAAGAAAAAATGGAAAGACGGTTGGCGACCAAGCTCAAAAGTAATCAAGGCAGAAATTAAAAAGAGGTCAAGATTAGTACCTCGATTAAAATTGTAACTTTCGATCATAATTAGTAGTGACCTTCTAAGGGGTAAAGAATGCTTTCATCACAAGACGTTAACGCAATAGGACAACTGATTGACACATCATTTGGCTACTCATCCACAGATGAGAAAAAATATCAAGTACCTGCAGGGCGCTCTATTAAGAGCCACTTAAGCGGCGAATCAGGCAAGGACCAGCTTGTTGTTAAGTTTGTGACTATTATCACGCTTCATGAGTCTGAGAGAAATTTGCTAGATGTTAAAAACCCAGCTGCACAGCTAGCCGAACGCGAATCCATCAAGATGACCAGGGATTACACTGACGGCCTCAAGAAGTCTTACAAAGAATCAATGGAAAAGACCTTAAATTTAAAAGAGGTATCATCCACTGATAGCATCGAGCTGATTAACTATAATATCTTTAGTCCTGTGCGTCAAGTGTACTACAGGCGAAATACGGTCTATGACGTGAGCGTCTAATGGCATCCAAGCCCGGCAAGCAGGCTCAAGTTAAAGAGATCATCCGATGCGGAAAAGATTCTCTTTACTTCATGCAAAAGTATGTAAAGATCCAGCATCCGACAAGAGGTCTTATCTCTTTTGATACATTCCCGTTTCAAGATGACTGCGTCACTCATTTTAATGACAATAGATTTAATGTCATCCTTAAGTCTAGACAGCTAGGTCTTTCTACGCTCGTCGCGGCTTACGCCCTTTGGATGGGAATCTTCCAGAGAGATAAGAACATTCTGGTCATCGCGACCAAGCTCTCAGTAGCCCAGAACTTTATTAGAAAAGTTAAAGTGATGCTGAGGTCACTACCTCCTTGGCTTGTATTGCCCGAAGTTACCGCTGACAACAAGCAAACTATAGAGCTTAGTCACGGCTCAGTCATCAAGGCTATTCCTACCTCCGATGATGCAGGTCGTTCTGAAGCGCTGTCTCTTCTCATTATAGACGAGGCAGCTTTCGTTAAGAACTTCGACACGTTGTGGATGGGTTTGTATCCTACTCTGTCAACTGGTGGTCGTGCCATTGTTCTATCAACACCTAATGGTGTAGGCGGGCAGTATCATAAGCTTTATACTGAAGCGATGCTAGGCGAGAACGAGTTTAATTCAATTAACTTGCCCTGGAGCGTTCATCCAGAAAGAGATGACGAGTGGTTTCAAAAAGAAACTCGTAACATGTCAAAGCGCCAGATTGCCCAAGAGCTTCTGTGTGACTTTGTGGCGTCAGGAGAAACCTTCCTTCAGGCTGACCATCTCGAGTGGATAAGGGAAAATATTCGAGAGCCAAGAGAGAGAAAATTTGAAGATAGAAATTTATGGGTATGGGAAAACCCGCTTTCTTCGCACAAGTACGTAATGTCTGCAGACGTCGCCCGAGGCGATGCTAAGGATTATTCCACCTGCCACGTAATCGATGTTACAACGTCAGAAATAGTAGCTGAGTACAAAGGTAAAATACCACCTGATAGATTCGGTGAAATGCTTGATAACTTAGGGCGGCAATATAACAACGCTCTTTTAGCACCTGAAAACAATACGTTTGGTTATACGACAGTAATGAAGCTTAAGGAGCTAAATTACCCAAACCTTTATTACCAAAAGTCAAGGGGTGTTTATCTGGGCTCTTACACACCGCAGAACGAAAAAGATGTCGGAGGATTTTCAACTCAAGGACAATCAAGAGTTCAAATTATTTCTAAGCTTGAAGAGATGATTCGCAATAAAATGCTTAGATCTTATTCCCAGCGGCTTTACGACGAACTAAAGACATTTGTCTGGAAGGGCCAGAAAGCGCAAGCAATGAAAGGCCAGCACGACGATTTAGTTATGAGCCTGGCAATTGGAACGTGGCTTTTTGATCTTTACGGTGGCGGCGGATCTTCTAATACTGATCTTAATAAAGCGATGATTGCTGCTATGTCGACAGAGTCTCGCCCAGCGTCAGAAATTACATCTGAAGGTCGAGCTCCTTTTCCCGCAAACGCCTTTAAACCAGTCCCTCAAAAATCGTGGGAAAAAGGAAATAGGAATTTTGATCCTAACAGAGATTATGACTGGTTGCTTAAATAGCTTTACAAAACCTCGAAAAGTTTATATTTATTTGACGTAGTGCTCACTACCACTAATGTAGGAGCGGCAATCAATGGCCGACAACAATAACTTCTTTAATAGGTTGACTCGTCTATTTAGATCTGGTCCCTTAGTAAAAAGAAAAATAAAAGCAAATAGAGCTCCCAACATGGGAAATCTTCTGCAGCAATTTCAAAAGTCACAAAGTCATGTTTATGCTAACGCGATAAGCGCATACGGCATGTATGATCGCATGTCAAGATACGCTGACTTTCAAGAAATGGAAGCCACGCCAGAGATCGCGTCAGCGATGGACATCTACGCAGATGAATCTGCATCTCAAGATGAAGTAGGTCGAGTTCTCCACATCTACTCTGAAAACGACAAGATTAGAAGAATTTTAGAAGAGCTTTTTTACGACAATCTTAATATTGACTTCAATCTTAACCCATGGGCAAGAAATCTTTGTAAGTACGGAGACTTCTTCCTGTTCTTAGATATCAGTCCTGAGTATGGAGTTAGCGGCGGCATTCCAATCCCCGTAAATGAGATCGAACGCGAAGAAGGATTTGATCCTGATGACCCTATGGCTGTTCGATTCCGATGGGTAACCCAAGGGAATAAAGTTTTAGAAAACTGGCAGATTGCACACTTTAGACTCTTGGGTAATGATGCATTTCTCCCATACGGTTCTTCTGTTATCGAACCAGCACGCCGCATTTGGCGACAGCTTATTCTTATTGAAGACGCAATGCTTGTGTATCGAGTGATTAGATCACCTGAGCGTAGAGTTTTTAAGATTGATGTGGGTAACGTTCCTCCTGATGAGGTTGAAAACTACATGCAACAAGCCAAGTCAGCCCTAAGAAGCAGCCAGGTAATCGATAAGCAGACAGGTAGGGTTGACTTGAGATACAACCCACTTTCAGTTGATGAAGATTATTTCCTGCCAGTTCGCGGCGGACAAGATGGAACTGCAATCGATACTTTGGCTGGCGGCCAGAATACAACTGCCATTGAAGACGTTGAATACATACAGAAAAAGCTTTTTGCAGCGCTTAAGGTTCCGAAGGCATATCTTGGCTATGATGAGATGCTTAGCTCTAAGGCTACGTTAGCTCAAGAAGACATTAGGTTCTCTCGAACAATTAACAAGGTTCAAAGAGTTCTTATTTCTGAGCTTAATAAAATCGCCGCAGTTCATCTTTATGCAAATGGTTTCGACGGTGATGATCTAATCAACTTTACATTAAAGCTTTCCAACCCATCAACAATCGCTCAGCAGCAGAAACTTGAATTGTTTAGAACTAGATTTGAGATAGCTGGAACATCTCCTGAAGGAATGCTCTCAAGAGACTTTTTGAGAAAGCGTGTTCTTGGGCTTACAAACGAAGAGATCCAGACAATAGAGCGGCAAAAAGAAGCAGAAAAGCTTAGGGATTTAGAAGTAGAGGCCATAACCCTACCGGAAACTGAAGGTGAAGCAGCATCACCAGGCGGCATAGAAATTCCAGGAGAAGAAGCTCCCGAGGAAGCCGAAGGCGGAGAAGAAGAGCTCGAGACCGCGGACGATAAAAGAGCCGGAAATCTTATATTGGGAACTGATGAAGTCCCGAACCAAGAAGAAAAAGCTGGCAAGAAAAAGTCCAAGCCAATCAATCCGAGCGCTGCCGTAAAATCCACGGGCAACAAATCGAACACCAAGGCCAGAAGAGCGCAGGGCGGCGGGGTTTATGATGCAAGGTCTTTTGACCTGGGAGTAAAGGCTAATAAGACGACTCCTTCGAAGGAAAGATATACTAACGATCGAGTACACACAAGACAGATCGTGAAGGGCACCGACCTGAACTTGAGGTTCGAAAGCCAAGAAATAGCACAAAATCAAATGTCAGCTCAGCTTAAACAGACAATAAAAAGCCTTGAGAAAAGCATAAGTAGTATTAGAAATCCATCTGCGCTACTCGTTGAAGGAGATGAAAATGGCGAGACATAATAAAAAGAGGAACGCGGGTCTTCTTTACGAGTTTCTAGTCAGAAAAATTTCCAGATCATTTGTCGACGAAGACAATCAATCTGCGGAAATAGCAAAAAAATTAATTCAAAAGTATTTTCAGTCGAGTACGGAACTCCACAAGGAATATCGTCTCGTTAATGCACTTGTAAACGTTCCTGTAGGAAATGAGCAGATTGCAGCTGCAGTCCTCGAAGAGGCCCGAAGAGCTTCAGTTAAATTTGACAGCAAATCGCTTAAAATTGAAAAAGACAATTTAATAAGAGATATCAATCACAACTTTGGCCAAGACACCGTTTATGCAGAGTCTGTCCCGCGTTACAAAGACTATGCAACAGCTTCAACGCTAGTAAAATACTGGCGAAATGAAAAAAATCTCGACATAAGCACAGTGGTAAAATATGAAAAGTCGCTAATTGAAACCCTTTCAAGGGAAAGAGAAGAAGCGTCAGAACCGCAAGCAGATTCTAGAGTTGATAATCTTGTCGTAAAGATCGCACAGGAAAAACTCCAGAAAAAGTACGAATCAAAAATCAGCACTAAGCAGGTTGAGTTAATAAACTCATATGCTTACGAAAGTGATTTTGATAAAACAAGAAGTATTATCGAAGGCGTATGCACAAACGTCCTCGGAAAATTAGAAAAAGCCGTCCAAGAAGGAAGCTTAAGAGAAATAAAAGAGCAAAAGATACAGAAAATAAATGAAAATGTTTCTACGCTAATGGCAAGTGAACTTAGTGATATTACTGTTGCCAGAACTCTAGAGTTGATCCACTTAGATAAAGAGCTTGAGGAGATGCAGAAGTGAAGCTTTTAACAGAATGCATGACTTTTGAGTATGACCCTGGTCTCATCAAAGAGCAATCCGATGCTCAAGATGGTAAATTTTTGATGAAGGGTGTTCTTCAAAAAGCTAACACCCTTAACCAAAATGGCAGAGTATACCCGATGGGCGTCCTGACAAGAGAGGTCCAGAATTACCAGAGATTCATCGAGGAGGGAAGAGCGCTAGGAGAACTAGATCATCCCGACAGTTCAGTTGTTGAGCTCAAAAATGTTTCTCATATAATTCGAGAAGCTCACATGGACGGCGATGTATGCTACGGAACCCTTGAGGTTCTTGATACTCCTAACGGAAGAATATTAAAAAGCCTTGTAGAATCAGGCGTCAAAATCGGCATTTCTTCACGAGGTGTAGGTTCTACTAAGACTGAGGGTGGTCACCAGGTTGTCCAAGATGACTTCCAGCTGATATGCTGGGACATAGTTAGTGAGCCTTCAACTCCCGGAGCTTTTGTGATGAAAGAAGCTCGAGATTTAACACCAACAGAAATCCAGCAAGTCAAAGAATACTTTGGTAAAAATGATAAAGTATATCGCTTGATTAACAAGATCGCTAGCTGGAACCAATAGGAGATAACAAATGCCTTTAAACTACTCATACGCAGGACCTAGCGACGTACCTTCGTACCAGCTGTCTGCTGTTCCTTTTGTTACATCTTCTACGCATGATGAGGTTGGAACAGGTGCCGGAGACGTCATTAACGTCAAATTCCCACAGGTAACAAGATTTTTCGTGGTAAAGAATACTGATCCTTCCACGGGAGGAACTCTTAAAGTTGGGTTTACAGAAAATGGTGTCCTTAGCTTGGGGTCTAACGTGTCGGGCACCTCGCCTACGGTTGCTCAAGAAGCAAACTTCTTTATGCTCGGAGGAGGTGAAACAACTCCAAGGATGGAAATAAGATGCAAGGAGCTTTTCTTTCATGCATCAGGTAGCGACGTTGGATTTACGATCATGGCAGGTCTATCACCTGTCGGCCAGACACAGTTCCCAGTTCTTACGGGTTCAGAAGGATATTTCGGAGTAGGGTAATGAAGTTAACGAAATCTTCTCTAAAGAGGTTAATCAAAGAATGCATTGTTGAGGTTCTGGCTGAAGGTCTCGCCGCGGACCTTCCGGCTGGGAATATTTCTGAGAACAGAAGTCGTAAAAAAAATCCAGCAGCCACCTCAAGAAAAAGAACCAAGAAAAGGCATTCTCATCTAGACAGTATTAAATTTGACAAAAAAGTCAATGAAGCAGCTTCTACGATGACAGATGACCCCGTCATGCAAAGCATATTCGCTGATACTGCAAAGACAACGCTCCAGGAGCAAACAACGCAAGGAAATTCTGTTCCTGTTCCTGAAGGTGCTGATCAAGCAACAAGAATCGCTGCGGGAATCGACCCCACTGAAATATTTGAAGGTTCGTCCAATTGGGCAGATCTTGCCTTTCCAGAAAATATTCGACCTTAGCAGCATTACTTTGTTCCAAGCATATATTTAAATGTGACGGGAGTCTACAATGGCAAGAAACGAATTTTCACACACGAGCATGGGAAACATCATAGAGGTTGAAAATCCTGTAAACCCAGGATTGCCCGGAAATAGAAATGACACAATTTTAAGAGAGGCTTTCCGAGCCTCTCCTATTTATGTCCCTGCAGCTAACGCAGATACTAAAGATCGTTTTAAGAATCTTGTTCTCGAAGGTGTACTAGCAGGAGAAGGCCCTAAGGGATCCGGCTTTGGATTTTCTACCTACAATAGAGACTTTGTAGAAGCTCCAGATATCGCTACCGTTGAAAAGGACAATTCAGGCAGAGATGTTCCAAGTCCTTTCGTTCCAAACGTTGCTTCTCCTAACGCAGCAGGCGAGATAGAAAATGTTGTTGTTCCCAACAAACCTGCAGGCGGAGACTTTGTAGGAGACAGCCTGAGAAACCCGGCAGATTCTTCAAAAGATATCGCAAGGTTGACAATTGGAAGCTACGGCATTGGGGTTAGCAGTCCTCAGGACTAAACATAAAAAATGTCAGCACTCTACGAAGTTTATACTAAATACAATTTTCCTAGATATGATAGTAGACAAGGAATGGGCTACGGTTCCATTCCTGGGCAGAAAGCTCCAAGCATAGGTACTGATTACAAGATGGCGCCAATTTATCCGTATGATGAACCCCCTGCCGAAATTAAAGATGACGAAGAGATTGTAGGATCAGACGCATCCCGCAAATCAAAAAAGAAGCTGGTTGCCAAATTAGGTGGCCCCACTTACGTTAATGACCCATTTTCTAAAAATTGGACTGATAGAGGTGCCTTCGTTAATGGGGCAACCCGGCTTGATCTTTACGAAAGATCTGAGATGCTATCTCTAAAAGACCTCAAGCACTTTAACTCCCTTGGCGGCATAAGTCAATTTATCTCCATGGGTAATGGTGCAGGTATATTCAAAACTCACCCAGGTAAAAGAGTGGGAATGAATATAGGTGGATCGCCGCAGACATACGCAGCAAAAAAGACTCCAGCCAAAATAGCCCCCTCCCTTGTTGATTTTATCAAGAATTATATGAGTGAAAATGAGTAGAAGAAGCCCACGTCCACCTCGCGAATACGGCGTAGTAGTGAGAGGAAGAAATAATGAATCTCCAGAAAAACTCATTAAGCGTTTTAAGCGGTTGATGAAGAAGACGGGCATACAATCGGAGATAAGAGAGAGATACATGCAGAGATTTATATCTCCCTCTGAGAAAAAAAGAGCTAAGAAAAAGAGAGCGATAAGGAGAATTTCCAAAAACACCGGAAGATGACTTTTTGTTCCAATCGTCATATTTAACTGTGTAGACGGGTGAGTACTATGACCAATAATCTATATGAAGAAGCCATTGCAGATGCCAAGAAGCTCCGTGAGCTAGCTGAGCAAAATGCAAAAAATGCGATCATAGAATCGATCACACCTAAGATTAGAGATCTAATAGAATCCCAAATAATGGGTGAAGCAGATGACTCTGATTTAGAGGTCGATGTTCTAGAAGAAGTTGCAAATGACAATTCTAATTCTTCTGAGGAGTACGATATTACTCCCGAAGCAGCCGAAGAGCTAAAAGAAATGCTCGAATCTCGCGCAGAAGATAGCCCGCCAGATGATCAAGAGTCTCGCATCGTTGAAGTGTCAAATCAGCTCACCGCCTACAATGAATATGTTGATGCTCTTGAAGACGTTATGTCAAAAATTAGAGGCACCAGCCCAGATGAACTAAACGAAGCTGATTTAAAGAAGTATGTTGCTTTAGTGGCTGTTTCTGAAAAGTCATGCGATAAATTAAATAATATGCTTGAGTCTACTGAAAGGCTCAATGTTTTTGAAGGCGTTATGAAAAGCGCTCAAGATAAGATCCAAGATTTCAAAAAGGAGATAAAAGAAATGAAGAGATCACTAAGGGACTTATTGTCCGAGGAAGTTATCACATTGGAGCTCGATCTCGGCGATGAAGTCGAAGTTGATCCTTCAGATGTCAAAGTAAGCGTCGCCGAGAAAGAGGAAATCGATCTCGAGGCCGTTGAGGACGAAGAAGAAGTCGAAGTTGAAGACGTTGATGTTGAAGAAGAAGACGTTGATGTTAAAGAACTTGAAGAAATGATTCTTGAGCTTGAAGAAGAAGAAGTCGATGAAGACATGCACGCTGAAGGCGGACATGTTGAAGAGATGGATCACGCCGACGAAGGACACTACATGGAAGAAGACGATGACATGGAAGAGGGTCACGGCGACATGATGGAAGGTCTCGACGACGACACTGTCCTTGAAATTGACGAGAACATGCTTCGGGAAGAGCTTGCTAAGCTTATGCAAGAAAGCGAAGATTCCGAAGAAGAAGTTATTGAAGAAGCCTCGGAAGAGGAAGAAGTATTAGAAGAAACGGCCGAGCCAGTCGCCACTGAGCAAAATGACGAACTCCAAGCCGAGATAGAGAGCTATCAAAGCGCAGTTACTGACCTCCAGTCACAACTCGCTGAGATGAGCTTGTTTAACGCGAAGCTGCTCTACACCAATAAGCTGCTAATGAATAGCGATCTCAGCCAGACCCAACGGGCACAGG
>UEXM01001638.1_pt1 | contig 17979 bp, 10 predicted proteins | sample 1796661 | NCBI WGS metagenome assembly UEXM01 (sample SAMEA4772469, study PRJEB27181) | metagenome | reverse complement strand
TTTAGAAGAAGTTAAAAAGCAATTTCCATATTTAACTGATGCTGAGCTCGAAGAGATACAAAAATATCCAGGTGATTCTAACTACACTAGAAACTATTGGGGTCAAGATGATAACTATAATAACGTACAAGTTTTATATTTTGAATACAAAACATATAACAACCAAGTATTTAAAATCAAACAAACAGATCAAGGTTTAGAAAAAGCTTTAGAAAAGCCAGGAGATTTTAATCCACCTGAAAATGAAAACTTTGAAAGAGTACATAGAGCTATAGAGGTATTGTACAGCGGAGCTAAAATACTTGGTCAAGAAAAAATGCTTAAATGGCAACTATCTGAAAACATGACTAGGCCGTATAGTGATCAGACTAAAGTTCAAATGAATTATAGTATATCTGCCCCGAGAATGTACAAAGGTCGTATAGAAAGTTTAGTTAGTAAGTGTATCGGGTTTGCTGATATGATTCAATTGACGCACTTGAAGATACAGCAGGTATTAGCACGCATGGTGCCAGATGGTGTATTTGTAGATGTAGATGGTCTAGCAGAAGTTGATCTTGGTAATGGTACAAATTACAATCCTCAAGAGGCTTTAAACATGTATTTCCAAACTGGTAGTATTGTTGGTAGATCTAAAACTGTAGAGGGTGATTTAAATCCAGGTAAAGTACCTATTCAAGAATTACAAACTTCAAATGGTCAAGCTAAAATAGGTGCACTAGTGCAAACCTATCAGTATTATTTACAAATGATACGTGATGTGACGGGGTTAAACGAAGCTAGAGATGGTAGTCAACCAGATAAAAACGCTTTAGTAGGTTTACAAAAACTTGCAGCTGCTGCATCAAACACCGCTACAAAACACATACTACAGTCTCTTATGTATTTAACTATTAGAGCTGCTGAAAACATAAGTTTACGAGCTGCAGATATGCTAAACTTTCCGCTTACTAAAAATGCTTTAATAAGCTGTATAAACCAATATAATGTTGGTTCTCTTCAGGAAGTAGAAAAGCTAAGTATGCACGAGTTTGGTATATTTTTAGAATTAGAACCAGACGAAGAAGAGCAACAAAGATTAGAGCAAAATATACAGATCGCATTACAAGGCGGGCAGATAGGTTTAGAAGATGCTATTGATATTAGGCAAATTAAAAATATTAAGTTGGCTAATCAATATTTAAAACAAAAACAAACTGAAAGAGCTGAAGAGCAAAAAGCCGCACAGCTTGCAAACATACAAGCTCAAGCTCAAGCAAACGCTCAGCAAGCAGAGCAAGCTGCTTTAAATGAAGTTCAAAAACAACAAGCGTTAACTGAAAGTAAATTGCAATTAGAAAAAGGTAAATCGCAGTTTGAAATACAAAAACTAGAACGTGAGGCTCAAATAAAACAAATGTTAATGGAGCAAGAGTTTGGTTATAACTTACAATTAGCTCAAGCTAAAGTTAATGCTGAATCGACTCGTGAAAAAGAAATAGAAGATAGAAAAGATAAGCGTGCTAGAATTATAGGCACACAACAATCTGAAATGATTTCGCAAAGACAAAACGATGAATTACCAAAAGATTTTGAGTCGTCTGGTAATGATACGCTTGGAGGATTTGGACTTGAACAGTTTGAACCTCGTTAAAAAACTTTTAATTATTTAATTATATTATATTATGTCAGAACAAATAAAGCAAGAAGGTGAGTTTAAATTACAAGCCAAACCTAAAAAACCTAAAAATTTAGGTAAAAAAGAAGAGGTAACTAAAATTGAAATACCTAGCACAGCTGTAGAGGCTCAAGGTGAAGTAGTTCCCGAAGTAACTAAAGTTGAAATAAAAGAAGAAGATGCCGTTCAAACACAAGAGACAGATGATAGCAATGTTGCTGTCGAAGGATCCGAAGACAGTAGCGACAGCCAAGAGGTGGTTGAAGAAGTACGGGAAACCGAAGAAAAGATAGACTCTCCTTTAACGTTAGTTGAAGAAACTGAAGTTAATGATCCAGTTGAAGTTTCTAACGAACCCGTAAAACAGGCAGAACCAACAAAACAGTTACCTGAAAATATTGAAAAGCTGGTTTCATTTATGAAAGAGACTGGCGGTACAGTCGCTGATTACGTTCGACTTAACGCAGATTACACTAATATAGATAACACTACATTAGTGAGAGAATATTATAAACAAACACGTCCACATCTTGATCATGAAGATGTAAGTCTTTTATTAGAAGACTTTAGTTATGATGAAGAGCTAGATGACGAAAGAGATATACGCAAAAAGAAAATTGCGTTTAAAGAAGAAGTTGGAAAAGCTAAAGGTTTTTTGGAAGACTTAAAAGGTAAATACTACGACGAGATCAAGTTGAGACCGGGCGTAACCCAAGAGCAACAAAAAGCTGTAGATTTTTTCAATCGATACAGTGAAGAACAACAAGTTGTAAAACAAAGGCAGGAGCATTTTACTAACACTACTAATCAACTTTTTTCTAGTGATTTCAAAGGTTTTGATTTCTCAGTTGGAGATAAAAAGTTTAGATACGGTGTTAAAAATCCTGAATCTGTAGCTAAAGCACAAACGGATATTGCTGATTTCGTTAAGACGTTCTTAAACGATAAAGGAGAAATATCTGACGCTAAAGGTTACCACAAAGCTTTGTATGCAGCTAGAAACGCTGATACTTTGGCTCAACATTTTTATGAGCAAGGAAAAGCTGATGCTGTTAAAAACGTCATGGCTAAGTCAAAAAATATATCGACCGAACCAAGACAAACAGCGCAAGGTGAAGTATTTGTAAATGGATTAAAAGTTAAAGCTATTAGTGGTGTTGATTCTTCAAAACTTAAAATTAAAAAAGTAACAATAAAAAACTAAAAATAATTTATTATGGCTATTGATCCATTATTTGGGAGTATTGTCCCAAGTCAAAAACAACAATTGCTAGACACAAACTTCCTTTCGTTTAACGGAGGAGCTGGTGCTGGCGATTCTGATACATTCGCACAACAGTATCTACCTGAGATCTACGAACAAGAAGTAGAGCGATACGGAAACCGCACGTTATCTGGTTTCTTACGTATGGTAGGAGCTGAAATGCCTATGACTTCTGACCAAGTAATTTGGTCTGAACAAAACCGTTTGCATATTGCTTATGACGGTTGTACTAACACATCTGGTACTAATACTATTGGTATTCCTGTAGCTGCAGACGTTAAAAACGTAATATCTGTAAATCAAACAGTTGTACTATTAGATGGTCTTGGTGCAGAGTTAACTGGTGTTGTAACATCATCTAACCTAACTACAGGTGACGTAGTTGTAGCTCCTTATAGTGCTGCAGACACTAGCTCACTTGCTGCTACTGGTGTAAAGATGTTTGTCTATGGTTCTGAGTATTCTAAAGGTTCAAGCACACCTAACAATACAGCAACTGGTTTGGCTGATGGTTATGTAAGTGTTGATCCTGCTTTTACTCAGTTTTCTAATTCACCAATCATTATCCGAAACAAATATGTAGTTTCTGGTTCTGACACTGCTCAGATTGGTTGGGTTGAAGTTGCTACAGAAGACGGAACATCTGGATATCTATGGTATCTAAAAGCTGAGTCTGAAACAAGACTACGTTTTGAAGATTATCTAGAGATGTCAGTTATTGAAGGTGAAAAAGCTGGTGCTGGTTCTGCTGCTGAAACAGCTGGATTTAAAGGTACAGAAGGTTTATTTGCTGCTATTCAAGCTCGTGGTAACGTAGAGTCTGGCTTTAACGCTGCCGCTGCGCAACTAACTGAGTTTGATAATATTCTAAGAAACTTAGATACACAGGGAGCTATTGAAGAAAACATGCTTTTCTTGAATCGTGAAACTTCACTAGGTTTTGATGATATGCTAGCTGCAGTAAATGCTGCTTACTCTGGTGGTACTTCTTATGGTATCTTCGAAAATTCAGAAGATATGGCATTGAATTTAGGATTCAGCGGTTTCCGCAGAGGTTCTTATGACTTCTACAAAACTGACTGGAAATATCTAAACGATGCTTCTACAAGAGGTGGTATCGAAGATGGATTACTTCCTCCGGATTATGGCGTAAGCGCTATTGATGGAGTATTAATTCCTGCAGGTACATCAACTGTATATGACCAAATTCTTGGTACTAACATCCGTCGTCCATTCTTACACGTACGATACAGAGCGTCACAAACTGACGATCGTCGTATGAAGTCTTGGTTGACTGGTTCTGTTGGAGGTGCTTTCACATCTGATCTAGACGCTATGGAGGTTAACTTCCTATCTGAAAGATGTTTATGTGTACAAGGTGCAAACAACTTTGTATTATTTACTAAGTAGATTACTTTAAAGGTATGGGCGCTTCGGCGCCCTAAGCCTTTATTTTATTAATTTTATTATATTATATCATGGCAAAAACAAAAGAAAAACCAACAGTAGAAAAAAGTTGGGAAATTAAAGATAGAACATATTTTGTAACCGGTAAGTACAAACCGCTAACATTAAGAATACCATCTAAACATAGTACAAAAGTACCTATGTTGTGGTATGATGAAGAAAAAAATACTCAAAGAGAGTTGCGCTATGCGACCAACATGGATAGTCCATTTAGGGACGAGCAAGATGGTGAAGCTACTATTGGAACTATATTGTTTAAAGATGGTGCACTAGTTGTGCCTAAACGATTTCAAGCTTTACAAAAATTATTATCCTTGTATCACCCTTATAAAGGAAAACGTTATAGAGAATTTGACTCTATTGTTCAAGCGGTTGACGAGCTTGATGTAATGGAACTACAAATCGACGCATTAAACACTGCTCGCGGTATGGACATAGAACACTTAGAAGCTATCATGCGGGTTGAAGTTGGAAGTAAAGTAAACGAAATGTCATCTAAAGAATTAAAAAGAGATGCACTTATTTTTGCTAGACAAAATCCAGCTTTGTTTATTGATCTCGCTAAAGATGAAAACGTTCAACTTAGAAATTTTGCAATATTAGCTACTGAAGCTAAAATTATAAATTTATCTCAAGATCAAAGATCATTTTCATGGGCATCTAATGGTAAAAAACTTATGAACGTACCGTTTGATGAAAATCCATACTCTGCTATGGCAGCTTTCTTTAAGACAGATGAAGGTGTAGAAGTCTTCAAGTCTATCGAGAAAAAGCTAAAATAACATGTAACAATAGTATAGGGCTCGTTCACTCGGGCCCTCATACTTAAAAAAAATATAAATGGCAATAAACGTAAATACTGTATACCAAACAGTCTTGTTAATACTTAACAAAGAACAACGTGGTTATATGACGCCACAAGAGTTTAACAGCGTAGCCACTCAAGTACAGTTAGAGGTTTTTGAAAATTACTTTGAAGATTTAAATCAACAAATAAGAGTACCTCAAGCTGATGTAGATTATTCTGACAGAATAGAAAATCTAGATGAAAAAATTACTATATTTAAAACTTTTGGTCCAGCTGTTTATGATAATAGTTCTTATTCTGGACTTAGTTATTTTAAATTACCTACAACCACTGCTTATAATAGTAACGCAGATGTTTATAGATTAGGAACGGTAACTTACACTGATCCTTACGGAGAAGTAATAGAAGTTGAAAGATTAACTAAATCAGACTTTTATGAAATACAAAGATCTCCATTAACAAAATCAAATGATTCATTTCCAACATACTTATACGAAGGTTTACCAAACCAAAACACTCCTGGGCAAACTTTAAACTCAACGCCTAGTATGGTTTTATACATAAATCCTACTACTATAACATCTGGTATAAATGTAGACTATATAAGAAAACCTCAAAATGTTATATGGGGATTTTCTATAGGATCAAGAGGTAATTATATTTTTGACAATACTTATTATGACGGTTCAAGTGGTTCTATAAATTTTGATCTTCACGAATCTGAGCAAGTTAATGTTATACTAAGAATCTTAGCTTATGCAGGTGTTATAGTACAAGACCCTGCCGTGGTACAGCTAGCTACTCAAACAGTGCAAGGAAAAGAAATGAATAAAAAAAGCTAATAGATGTCATTAATAACAGAAAATAATAGGCAATACTACGAAGGCGCTCAAGGCTTTAGGTTTAATACGTCAGATCAAGACGAATTTCTTACGTCTACACCATGGAACTTTACAACAACATTTGATACTGATTTAAAGTTTTATGGTTATAAACTAGACGTTAACGAAAAATATCCTTTAAACAACTTTAAATTATATTCTAGTGTAACAGCGGCGCCTGGTAGTTGGACAGAATACACTGATGCGTACGCAGTTTCTGGTAACACAATTACACTTGGGCTCGTAACGTCTACTGTTGGATTCTCTAGCTCTCCACCAGGAGGTGCTTATGTAGATGTAGCAACTGATTCTTTAACTTCTAATGTAGAAATTGGAGCGTTAATACTTATACCTGATGCTCAATGGGTAAGCGGTATGATTGGCAATGACGGGTGGGCGTTCGTGCAGAGTGTTACTGATCAAGGTAATAATGTAACTAGAATAGCATGGAGTAGTCAAGGTTACGGTACTGCTTCATATGGACCAAGCGCGGCAGTTACTATAATTAACTACGTTAAAGAACAATCGCGGCCAACAACATACTTTGTTGTTCAGCTTAAAAAACTAGACGGCGGCGAGTACGGGGCAACGCCTCCAGAAAAAGCATACGGCGATGAAGTAGAAAAAAACTATGGATCATATGCTTATACTAAACTAAATGACGTTATAAATAATTTTTTAGTTGCGTACGTAGGTGCTGGTAAACTTATACCTAGCGTTAAACGAACTGATGTTATATTTCATGCTAAACGAGCTATGCAAGAGTTTAGTTATGATACATTAAAAAGTGTAAATAAATTAGAAGTTAGTGTACCTCATAATCTTAGTATACCTATGCCTCAAGATTACGTTAACTATGTTAATTTATACTGGATAGATAATTCAGGCGTAAAAAGAGTTATCATGCCTGGTAACATGTTAACAACAAACCCAACTGATTTATTTTTACAAGACACTAAAGGAGTTCCAGTTCAAGATCAATTTAATGATAACATTGACACTACTTCAGTAACAGAAGATCGTTGGAAAAGCAATATATTAAAAGAAAGAACTAATCCTGACTTTGTAGATGATACGGTATTAGGTTGGGAGTATTACTATGGCTGGCCAGAGTTTGGCTATGGACAACTTTACGGGCTAGATCCGCAGTTCGCAAACTCAAGTGGGTATTATACTATCAATGAAAGAGAAAATAAATTTTCATTTTCAGCAAATTTAGTAGATAAAATTGTAGTTATAGAATACATTTCTGATGGACTTTCTACTGATTTAGATACAAGAATACCTAAGCTAGCTGAAGAAGCTCTCTATGCTTATCTAAAGCATGCTATATTAGCTAGTAGAATTAATCAACCAGAGTATATAATACAAAGACTTAAAAGAGAATCAAGCGCTCAACTAAGAAACGCAAAGATACGTTTATCTAATATTAAGTTAGATCAAATTGTACAAGTTATGCGTGGAAAAGCTAAATGGATAAAACATTAAAATTAAATGGCGGAAAGTAAAAACATTTTTATAAAATCTAAAATGAACAAAGATCTTGATGATCGTTTGTTACAACAAGGTGAATATAGAAATGCTGTTAATATACAGGTAAGTAAGTCAGAGTCAGAAGATGTTGGAGCTCTAGAAAATATATTAGGTAATATAAAAACTATTAGTACAGGTAGTAATGGAGCTATTGTAGGTTATTTAGTTTCAGAACAACGTTCTGCTGTGTATCTGTTTACAACTAATAATAAGGTGTCAGGTAATGAATTTGGAGATTACGATCCTACTAGATGGTCACAAATAACTGAATACTTATGGAACGGCACGACATTTGACAGTGCAAATATTTTAGTTCAAGGTGCTTTTTTAAATTTTTGGGAAGGGTCTCCAATAGGTGGCGTTAACTTACTTGAAAGTTTTTTGTTTTTTACTGATAATAGAAATCAACCAAGAAAAATAAATATAGACACCGCAAGACAGTTTCCTAATCACTATCAAACAGAAGATGATATAAGTGTTGCTAAATATACACCGTACGTTGCCCCTATACTTTACCAAGAATCTACAGTTTCTCCAGGTGACTATGAAACTACAATGAAAGATGTTGTTAGTGAATTTTTACCTGATGGAACAACAGTTAATCCTTATGAAGCAAACTTATTTCAGGGTGATCCAGACTATTTAGAAGATAAATTTGTAAGGTTTGGTTACAGGTTTCAGTATGAAGATAACGAATATTCTGTATTTTCACCATTTACACAAGAGTGTTTTATACCGCAACAAGACGGTTATTTTTTAGAAGGTGATGAACAACAAACTGTTGCTAGTACAGTGGTGTCTTTTTTAGAAAATAAAGTAAATGAAATTACTTTACGTATACCAATGCCTTCTGTTGATGACCCTGCTTTGCCAACCACTACTCTTGAAAACGTTGTTGATCAATTTAAAATTAAAAAAGTAGAAATACTTTATAAAGAGTCAAATGAAATAAGAGTACTTGTTGTAGATACTTTATCAAACACAGACGTAACAAATCAATACGACTCTGGTAATCCTAGTAATATATTAGAATATGTATATTCTGGAACTAAACCATTTAAAACTTTACCTGAAGCTCAAACAGTTAGAGTGTATGATAAAGTTCCTGTTGTAGCCAAAACTCAAGAAATAATAAGCAATAGAATTGTTTATGGTAATTTTCAAACAAAACATACTCCACCATCAAACTTAAACTATAACGTAGGTGTTCAAGAAAAGCAAGCTTTTTCTTTAGGTTCGTATAATGTAGACGCTAAAACAAGCATTGTTGAATATCCTAACCACAACTTAAAACAAAACAGAAACTATCAAGCTGGATTTGTTTTTGCTGATAGGTTTGGTAGAGCTACTAGTACTGTATTATCTAACACTGGTAGCATTAGTGCTTCATCAGCTTCTCAATTATCAACAGTTTATTCTCCTTATAACGACGACACTGTAGATATACCAGCGTGGCCTGGTGATGCGTTAGTTGTGCAAGTTAACACTGAAATAAATACTGCAAGAGATAATAATACTCTTTATCCTGGTACTTACAATGGTAATCCAGCTGTTAGTGAATATAATCCATTAGGTTTATATTCTTGGAAAATTGTAGTAAAACAACAAGAGCAAGAGTACTACAATGTTTATTTACCAAGTGCTATGAAAGGCGAACCGTATTGGTTTAATGGAAACCCGCCAACACCAACACCAACACTTCCTAGAGATCAAAATGCTTCGTATGTAATACTTTTAAATGACAACATAAATAAAGTACCTAGAGATTTAAATGAAGTAGGTGCTCAAGATAGACAATTTAGAAGCTCAGTTAGATTATTTGGTAGAGTAGAAAACACAGTAGGAACTTTTAGCAATATTGGCAATGCGCAGTTTTTTCCAGAAAGAACCGATTTTACAGTAAACCAAATTGAAGATTTATATGACGCATTTGATACAGCAGGATTTATAGGAGAAAACAGCACTAGTGGAGATGTTATACCTATAACAAGTAGTTTTAATCCTTATTATGCTTTTCTTAGATCTGAATCAAATCCATTCATGGCTGAGTTTGTTACGTCTCAAACAGCTGCAGATCAATTTGGAGTTATAAATGAAGGTTGGAACCAACAAAATCCCCCAACAACGATCTACGAAGTTTTTAACAATTTAGCTGTATTAGAAACAAAACCTACAGAATCTAGACTAGACATATACTGGGAAACATCGACGTCTGGAACTATATCAGATTTAAACACATTAGTAGCAGAAACAGGTGGAACAACTATATTTTCTTTGGAAAATTTTAACTTTGAATTTTCAGAAGATTTTAATGTATACAGTGGAAATCCTGCTACTCCAGAATCAAATGGAAGATCTGTAGTAAATAATAATGGCCCATTTTATTTTAATGATGTACAAAATAATCCTATAAATGATTTAGCTTTAATCAGCTTTGAAGCAAGTAATTCTAACGGTGTAGTGTCTTCACAGAGTGGAGAAAATAACTCTACCGGCTCATTTAGATGTATAAGACTACCTAAAGGTGATACTACAACTATTAATGGAATCGCATATGGTCCGTTTACTTATGATTCTTTGTATGTAGTTAATAAAGATTTAATATACTGGAACACAAGTGACAACAGTAGTGGTTTGCAAACTTACACTTTTTCTGTTACAGTCGAAGACACGACAGGTGCTCCTGGTATTAACGTAACAAAAACAGTTGGAAGTAATCAGTTAGCAAATGTAGACACTAATATAGTAAGTGAATCTCCTACTTCACCTGCTGTATTTGAATATGGTTATAGTACAGCAGCACCTTTAGTTGTATTTACCGGAAGTAATGGGTCATATTACAGCGGAGTTGCAGCAAACAATCAAGCAGGTCTTCAATGGAGTATAGATTCAGTTACGCAATCAGGTGTTTCAACTCCAGGTATATGGCAAATAACAGCTTCTAATTTAGGTAATCCTTCAGGTGTATTTGGTGTATTAAGTGAAATCAACTATGGTACTGCAGCTGGAGCTTATATTGTAAACGTTAGATTAACTGGGCCTGATGGAACATCTGACACTGTAGCTTATGAAATTATAATAGGTGAAGAAGTTGCTAATGGTTCTTTTGAAAACGGTAACACAACTTTTATAGGAGGTTTAAGTGGTGGTACTACTCCAACCGGAGGATACAGTCCATTCTTAGCTGGTCGAGGCGCTGCTCACTTAGTAAGTTTTCATAATAGCCAAAACAATTTTGATAGCGATCAGGCTTTAACGCTGTATCCTAGCTCAGCAAATGTTGGTTGGAACAATGGCGCTTTTTCTCAAAGCTGTAGTAGCCCAAATATTGGTTCTACAAATACTACCCCATTTTTAGATTGTCTATCAGTACGAGGACCAAGTGGCGGTTATGGTTTAACTAGTGGAACTGGTTATATAAAATTAACAATGCGTCTTTCAGGTGTGACTTTTAATAGTAGTTATTACAACTCAGTTTTTGAACTTGTAAGACGCTCTTCAATAGAGTATAGACCTGATAGTACATCTTCGTGGCAAGTAGCTGAAGATATTGAAGGTAACATATTGTCAAGTAATAGTAGTTTAGGTGGAATTTCTAATCCTATATTTTCTGGAGGAAGAGGTTACGCTGCTGTGCCTTATACCGGCAGTTTTTTTAATGGAGCTAGTAGTGCAACATACGGTTGTTATGACTTTGGCACTTCAAATGGAAGTTTAAAAGGTCAAGTTCAAATGTGGGCTGGAAGTGGTAACCCTTACAATGAGATGGTTGTTACTTCATGGGCAGCTATTGGGAACAGTCCAGTTTACAATGACGGAACTGGTTTTGGACAATATAGATTAACAACAAATAATTTATCAGGTAACGCTACTAGTTGTGGCAACGCTCCTTCGTCTATATATAATTCTATATTTTATTCATTAGATATTGGAGATTTTTATTATGGATTTGGAAATAATAGAGCATTTTCTTACAAGATTAATACTACTGCTTATGGTAGCTCTTCTCAAGCTCATGGAGCAAGTATAAGTTCTATAAACACTCAGGTTTATGCTAGAGAACCTATACCTAGATATGTAACTCAATTTTATACCGATGTCAATTTAACAAACAAACTTGACTTAGGTACTGGTGGTCCTGGTTGGTTTGCTTATAGACCTAGCAACACAGCAGCCGCAGGATCATCTTTTGTTGGTAATGCGAGTGGAGCAACTAGTAGAATTATGGCAGAGGCAGCTGAGTTAGCAGCCACTTCAACTCTTCCAAATAGCAATACCAAAACTAATCAAGATCATAGAGTTTGGGCTGGTAGTTTTCTTAGACAAGGATCAACTAGTAGTGAAAAAATTAAAAAATCTAGTGTACCTAAACAAGGATAAAAACGTGTGATTAAATATATATGGCACTTATAGAAGTTAAATATTTTAACTCTTTTGTATTAAAGAAGATAAAAGACGATGACTCGCCTACTAATCCTCCTGTATGGGACGGATCTAGAGGTATACCTACCAGTATAGGCGGTTATCCTCAAGTTGCTCAACCAGATCAAGACTATTGTTGGGCTATTGAAGATTCTAGAATACGAGGTGGTTTTAACAATACCTCTGTAAGTTTAGGACCAAAAGCGTACATTGTTGAAGAAGAGCCTTCTGGTTCTGTTCGTGGTAACGCAATGATTTATTCTGGAATATTTAACTCTAGAACAGGTATTAATAATACTAATCAATTTAGTGTTGGTGAAGAAATAACTAAAGCAACAGATCCAGCTAACGGCAGTATACAAAGACTATACGCTGAAGACTCCAACCTTATTATATTTTCAGAGAAAAAAGTAAGTAGAGCTTTAATAGATAAAGACGCTATATATACAGCTGAGGGTGGCGGTGTACCTGTTAGTCAACTTAATTTAGTAATAGGTCAAATAGTACCTTATGCAGGTGAATTTGGAATAGGTGATCACCCAGAAAGCTTTGCTGTATATGGTTATAGAAAATACTTTGTTGATAAAAATAGAAATGCAGTTTTAAGATTGTCACAAGACGGTATTACAGAGATATCAAACTACGGTATGGTAGACTGGTTTAGAGATAGACTGGCTGAAGTAGATGATGTTAATTCTTTTGGATTAGGTAAGATCGTAGGCGCTTGGGATATATACTCTAAACAATATGTTGTTTCTTTACAGCAAAACGAATCAAATCCTCAAGCTACTTATTATACATTATCTTTTGATGAATCTGTTTTAGGTCGGCCTTCTTTTTATTCTTTTAAGCCAGATATAATGTTTAGTTTAAAGAATAAATTTTTTACAGGAGGTAAATCATTAGGTCCGGTTGGTCAAAAAGAAACAAGTGTGTGGCAGCAAAATGCTAGTGATGTAACTACTCCAAGAGCTAATTTTTACGGAGTACAATATAAATCAAATATAACATTTGTTATTAATCCTCAACCTAGCATATCTAAAGTTTTTAAAACTGTAAACTACGAAGGTAGCAACGGTTGGAAAGTAACTCAATTTGTTTCAGATACAACTGGCTTTGATAGTATTGATGTAGGAGCAGGACCAGACTATATACCTATATGGATAACGCCTAAACATAGAGACGTAGGTACAGGTTCAACAGGTGAAATATATAGTTATTATGAAGGAGAGTACGTAATTAATCCTGCAAACAATCAACCTGTTTATAGAACAGATTCAACACCTGGTGGGTATATGAACGTATTTGGCACTGAAGATCCACCTTACAATAAATACCATGCAGGTTTTACTAGAAAAGAAAATAAATACTATGCTAACTTAGTTAACAATAGTCAGGCACAACCTAACGAAGTTTCGTTTGGTCCAAACATAACAGGTATTAAAGCTCACTATTGTACGGTTACAATTGAAAATGATGATTACACTCAAGTAGGCGGCATGAAAGAATTATTTGCTGTTAGCTCTGAGTTTACAATGTAAATTATATGAAATTAATAATAAAAACTTTAACCAACGATAACTATAAAGAATTATCAGGTTGGTGGAAAGAGTGGGGTTGGCCAGTATTACCAAAAGACATGTTACCAGATAACGGTACAGGTGGTATAATGGTTGAACACGAAGGTGAAAATATAGTTGCTGGTTTTTTATATTGGAGTAACTCTAGTTTAGTTTGGCTTGATTGGATAATATCAAATCCTAAGTCAGATAAAAAAGTTAGAAAACATAGTATAGAAAAGTTAATACAAGCAGCTGAACATATGGTAGAAAAATCTGGTAAAAAATATATGATGTCAATAAGTAGAAGTAACAGTCTGCTTAAGGTGCATGAAAATTTAGGGTGGCAAGTGGATAAAACGCCATCACACGAAATGGTAAAAATTTTATAATTAAAATTATGGCAATAGCAACAGGAACAGCGATCGCAATAGGTGTAGGAGCAGCGGCTACTATAGGAGGTGCATCAATACAAGCTGGTGCAGCTAAAAAAACAGAGCGCAGAGCTAGAAGCAATAAGAACCGTCTTATTGACGAGCTAGATGAGTTAGAAGCAACTAGAAAGGATGTTATTAATCCTTATGAAGATGTTGTTTCTTTAGACGATATGATAGTAGATAACTCAGGTATACTTTCAAATCCATTTGAAAATATAGGTGTTGCTACACAAGCTGCTGAGTTTCAAGCTGAAGAAGCTGATATTGCTTTAGCTAACACGTTAGATTTATTAGCTTCTACAGGTGCTAGTGCTGGTGGTGCTACCGCACTTGCGCAAGCTGCATTGCAAAGTAAACGAGGTATATCAGCTAGCTTAGAATCACAAGAAGCTAAAAATCAACAACTTGTAGCTTCAGGAGAACAATTCTTACAGCAACAAAAAATGTCTGAAACTCAACGAGTTCAAAATGCTCAAATGACAGAAGCACAACGTATGCAACAAGCTGATGTTCTTGGTAAAGAGTTTGTATATGGTGAAGAAGAGCGTAGAATAACAGAAGCTTTAAACAGAAAGCAAGCTCAGATAACAGGTCAAGCGCAAGCTGAAACCGCTGCGAGACAACAGCGCTCACAAATTATAGGTGCTGGTGTAAGTGCGGTGGGTAATATAGCTAGCGCCGGAGTTAGCGGTATAAAATAAAGAATTAAGTATGGCAAATTCATTACCACGGTTTTCAAGAAATTACACTCGGCAAGGAGAGTATGCTAATCCAAAGACTATTATAGATCAGTCTCCTGGCGTGTGGGCTAATACTATTTCTAATTTAGGAAACACAATATCGCAAAATTTACTTAATGCTAGGAAAGGTTTATCTAAAACTGCTCAAGAAACGCAAAATTATTTAGATAATAATGCTAAGTTTATCATGGAAAATTATGATGAATTTAGTGATAATATAAATAACTCTGGTGTTAGAAACCCTAGCTTAAACGGGGCTGGCGTATATGCTATACGTATGAAAGGTGAAGCCGCTGTTGGCATGAAAAAATCTACAACCAGAGAACAGCAAGCTGAGTTTTCAAAACAATATGCATTTTGGGATAATAAATTAAATGAGCTTATAGCTTTAGTACAAGCTGGAAACACAGCTGATCAAACTTACAACGAACAATTTGTAGAAGATTACGCAAACGCAAACACTTCTGGCGGTGTAAGTACTGTTGGCTTGAACAATGGTTTGTCTCAGCAATATCAACTTGCAATGCCTGTTAGACTTGGCGGTACTAAAAATCCTAGAGAACAATGGTTTTTTGATCCAGATGATGGATATAAAATTAAAACAATGTATACTAGTGATCAAATAGACAAAGCTCACAAAGACGGTAACATAGCAAATCCTTATGTTATAGCAGATCCTAAAGTTTTATTTGCACATGAAAATCCTCGTATAGATCCTATAGACAAAGAGTTTAGAGAATTTGTTTCACAAACATTTTACGATAAAGATAAAAAACCATTAGAGCAGTTTCTTATGAAAGAAGAAAGCACTGTTGAGTATACAGATGCTAATGGTAATAAAATGCAGAAAATAGTTAAAGGTTGGAACAACCCAGCTGTGTTAGCCGCATGGCAAAATTATACTGGAGCAAAAGCTAAAAGTTATTCTAAATATCCTAATCAAGCTAAAGCTTTATGGGACACTGTTTTAGAACAAGGTAGAAATATATTGACTACAGATAAACAAGGTAATCCTACTAAAACTTATTCAGATGGTTATGCTCTTAGCGCGTCAGATGGTACACCTGGAACTGCACTTACAGCTATAGATACTGGTGTTTTTGCCGAGTCAATGCTTAGTTATGCTGGTAACTTTATGCCACCTGAAGGTGAAGTTATTAGTAAGTCTAAAGTTATTAAACCAGAAAAAGCAACTGAAGCAGAAAAAGAAGATTTTATTCAAACGCAAAAAGCAGAAAACTTCTTTAAAAGAGTTGAAGATTATATTGAGTCTACTAAAGGATTACCAACACCGCCACCTGGATTTTTGTTTGTAAATGCTAAATTAACTGACGAAGGTAGACGCTTTAAAAGCGATTTACAGAAACTAGTAAGAACTACTGGTGGTAAGGTTGTTGAGTTTATAGAAGACGGTGGTACTCAAGAAGTGTTCGCTGACATAAAATATGGAGATGCGGATGTTGTAACAATAACAGAAGCTCAATTTAGAGATCCTGACGTTTTTAGAGCTTTATTAAAACAAGCTACAGGAGTAGATGTAACAGGCGGTGAGGTTGTTGAAGCTCAAACTACAGGCGAAAGAGTAGACATAGGAAATTTACCTACTAAAACAGATTAAAATTATGTTTGAATTAAATGGTGAACAATATTCATTAGAGCAAGTTCAAGAAGCTGCTAAACAATCTAATTTATCTTTAGATAATTATATAGCGGAATATAATATTACAAAACTTGATAATGAGGGAAAGACAAACGGTGTTGCGGAAACGGGTGCAACTGTAACACCGCAACCGGAGCAAGCATCCGAGATTACGGAATTAGAATCGGTAGATACTTCTTTGGGCTCACAACCAAAGCGTAAAGGTAGAGCTCAAACTAGGCAAAACGAACTAGACAAACGTCAGCAACCAACAGACTTAGAGTCTCAGCAAACTTACGAAGATGCAATGGCTTTTAATGATGTTGATAATGATTTTTTAAATAACTCTATAGATTTTACGCCTAAAGGTATAGGTAGAGAACTACAACCTTATGATCCACAGACAAATGAAGATTTAATAAAAACTGTATTTGATCCTCGTTGGAAAAACTCTACAACTGGTGAGTATGTAGAAGAGTTTGATTTAGTGTATAGACCTGATTATGATGAGGCGGGTAACTTAATGGCAATGGTTCAGCCATATGAGCAAGAACTGTTTGACGCTAAAAATATGCTAATAGAAAACGGCGTTGAAGATCCTAATAACCAGCAGATACGTAAGCTTGCCGAAAGAAATATAAAAGATAAATACAGATACGACGTTAAAAAAAGAAAGTCTAATGAGTATTTAGATTCAATACCAAATGAAGAAAGAGAAAAACTTGTACCCTACAAAGTTGATGAGTATATAAAGTTAGATAAGAAACTTACAGGAGCAACTGATCAGTATCAAACTATATTCAACAAATACAAAGATAGTCCTAATAGTACAAACTTAATAAATATATCAGCTAGATTTGATGATCCTGATTATAAGTTTGATTTAAGTGGGCTTCGTAGCGCTAAAGAAGCTGGTTTGATATTGCAACAAATACAAGACTTAGGTGATCCAAAAAATTTAACTACACAAGCTAGTGTTGATTCATATAACAATCTTGTAAATCAATACACAGACGCTATTGAGAACTCTGAAACTGTTGTGTTGTCTACAGGTAAAGAGGTTCCAAAAACAACTTTCAATTTATACAAGGATCTAGTTAAAGAAAACCAAGAAGTAAGCAGTGTGTTAGCTGGTTTAGAAAAAGAGATAGACGAAATACCTGTAGAATTAAGCGAAGCTGAAGTTGAATTAGAATTTTTAAAAAAGAACTACAGTACGCTACAAAAAATGGGTACTAACGCTAGAAACTTACTTGGTTCTATACCTTACAAGTTAGCAGGTGGTGTTACTAGAATAGCTACTGATGGCGCTGAAATAGCCATTAATAAAATTTTTGGGGTAGACGAAGATGTTGTAGAAACCGTTATAAGAAACACGTCACCTATAAACCCATACGCTATTACAGATTTTACCACTAATATTGTTGAAAAAGCAGAGGACATGTACAGAAAAAAGTACAAAGATGATGTTGCTTTTGATGACGCTTTTAATAGTTGGGAAAACTTTGGTGAATACGCTTTGCAACAAACTGTAGGTCAAAGTGCAACGTTTGCAATGCTAGCGTCTGGCTT
>UEXM01001637.1_pt1 | contig 17990 bp, 8 predicted proteins | sample 1796661 | NCBI WGS metagenome assembly UEXM01 (sample SAMEA4772469, study PRJEB27181) | metagenome | reverse complement strand
ATCGAAAATGTAGAAGCCATGTGGCCTCGTATTAATCGCACCTACAAGTTTGACAACGCAGAAAAACGGTCAGTGCCGTGTGAAGCAACTGATGATGGTGCATCATACACACTACAATTCCGTATGAATGAAGCGCAGGCTAAAGAATTATATAAGCACATGAAAACTGCTTATGCTGCAAAACAGGCAGAAAATTCTGATTGGCCTGATAAGTTTGCCATGCCTTTTAAGAAGGATGCTGATGGGTCATTTACTCATAAGGCGAAGTTAAAAGGTGCATACGGAGCAGAAGCCACTCGTAAACCCGCACAATATTCCGCTTCTAATAAGAAATTAGACGATGATTTCTTGCTGACTAACGGAAGTACGGTTAACATTGCTATCGTATTTACTCCGTATCATGGGGCAATGGGTACTGGAGTGTCTTTACGCTTAGATGCAGTGCAGGTTATTGACCTCAAGCCTATGGAAGAACAATCACCTTTTGGTGCGATGAAGGGTTTTGAAGACAGTCCGAAAGAAGACGATAACCCTTTTGAAGATACAACAGTAGCTGAACCAAAGAAGGCGGTAAAGAAAGCTGCCCCTGCTACACCAGAAAAAGGTAGTGACGATCTAAGTTCTATCATAGACGACTGGGACGACTAATCACCAAAAATACTGCGGCTAGGCTATGGCTGAACTGGGTGTGTACCGACACCCTTGCCGCAGTGTCTCTCGGTTTTGGTGTTAGTTATTATGGAAACAAGAACTTTTTTAAGGGCTGCATTAGCAAATGAAGGACACTACTGTGTTTTTGCTTCTCGTACCCATGATGATCGTAGGATACAAAAATTCTACGACTCTATAGATAAGGTAATAGATGCCGCACAAAATATGGATGCGGAAGGTTATGACGCATACTATGCCCTCGCTACATTCAACGAAGCAGGGTCACGTAAAGTAGACAATGTTAAATACTTAAACTCGTTATTTCTTGATTTGGACTGTGGCGCAAGTAAAGATTATGCGACTCAACCAGACGCTATTGATGCGTTGAAGCACTTCTGTAAGAAGTTATCTTTACCTAAACCCGTTATGGTGAACTCCGGTCGCGGTGTACATGTGTACTGGATGCTGGATGAGCCTGTTAGTTTAGATGATTGGTTGCCAGTAGCGGAGCGATTAAAGAAGCTGTGCGCCGATAACAACCTATTAGCTGATCCTGCGGTCACTGCGGATGCGGCTCGTGTGCTGCGTATACCTACGACTCACAATCACAAGGATGATCCCCCTACAGCAGTAAACTTTTTCTTTGAGACCGCGATAAAGCCAATAGGTTTCGATGCGTTTTCTGAACTATTGGGCAATAGTCCTATACCCGTACCAAAACGTTACACTCCAAATGGCAACAATGCGGTCACGACCACGCTTAACAGTAATATAGAAAGCACGTTTCGTGAGATACTACGCAAGACACAGGCTGGCAAAGGTTGTGCGCAGTTACGGAGTATTATGTTGCATCAGGCTGATTGCACCGAACCCATGTGGCGGGCGGGGCTGTCTATAGCCAAGTTTTGTACAGATGCTAGTGACGCTGCGTATGCAATATCTAAGAACCACCCTGACTACAGTGCAGACGCGACACAAAAGAAAATAGACCTTATAAAAGGGCCGTACCTGTGCAACACATTTGATGAATATGAATCAGGTATATGCACCGAATGTCCACACTGGGGTAATATAAAATCACCTATAACATTAGGTATGCGGGTACGTGAGGCTACGGATGAAGACAACATTGTTGAAGCCCCCGCTGAGAATCTGCCTAACAACCCTGTAAACCAGTATGTAATCCCTGCATATCCTCACCCATACTTCCGTGGCGCAAACGGCGGGGTGTATGTAAGGACTACTAACAACGACGGAGATCCCGACGAGAAAGTAATATACCATAACGACTTATACGTTGTTAGACGACTGCGCGACGTGGAGTTGGGTGAATCTGTTGTAATGCGACTACATTTGCCCAGAGACGGGGTGCGCGAATTTACTTTGCCGCTAACTGCGGTTACTTCTAGAGAAGAGTTCCGAAAGCATATGTCCATGCAGGGCGTGGCAGTAACAAAAATGGAGGAGATTATGGCGTACACAACGACATGGGTTAACGAGCTACAAGCTAACAGCACTGCGGATCAAGCACATAGACAGTTCGGTTGGACTGACGAAGAGGGCAGTTCATTTGTTCTTGGTAATCAAACAGTCTTTAAAGATAGGATAGAGTTTAACCCCCCATCTACACAAACAGCAGGTTTGTTTCCTTTGTTTGCTCCAAGTGGCACGCTTGAAGAATGGAAAGAAATGATAGGGTTCTATAATCGTGATGGATTTGAGATGGAACAATTTGTGGTAGGTGTATCTTTTGGTTCTGTCTTGATGCAGTTCTCACCAATAAATGCCGCCGGATTACATCTGCACGGTGAAACGGGTGTGGGTAAAACCACTGCGGCTCAAACAGGGTTGACTCTGTGGGGCAATCCCGAAGAGCTTATGACCCACGAGAAAGATACTCTGAATACCAGAATGAATAGGGGAGAGGATTACCATAACCTTCCACTAGTAATGGATGAACTTACAAACACCCCCGGCAGGCAGTTAAGTGTTCTCATATATCAACTTACGGGTGGTAGGCAGCGGGGGCGTATGGCTAGTGGCAGTAATACTGAGCGGTATCGTGGTGATCCGTGGAGTTTGTTGTCAATAACTACAGCTAATGCCAGCATAGTAGAGCGAGTTAGTATGGTTAAAGCTATGCCCAAGGCAGAAGCACAGCGTATTTTAGAGTGGCGTGTTAAACCGCAAACATTCAGCACCACGAAAGAAACCCACGAATTTAGAAACACTATGCTAAAGACTTATGGTCATGCAGGGGTAGCGTACCTACAATATATAATGAATGACATAGAAGGCGTTAAACAATTACTAACCTCAGTGCAGGAAAGGGTAGATATAAAAGCTAATTTAAAGGCTGAAAATAGGTTTTGGTCTACATTTGTAGCAGCTACGGTAACAGGTCTTATACTTGCAAAACGTGCAGGACTTATTGACTATGAACCTGAGAAAGCGTTCAAATGGGGTGTAGAATTAATAAGGCAGAATAAACGTCATGTAGAAGATATGAGCGTAAGTGTAGAAGAAGTGCTTAACGATTACATACACGAACATTGGAGTAACGTACTATGGATCAAGAGTACAGATGATTTGCGCAAACAAGACACGGACACAGAGTCCTTAATCATTCCAGAGGCACTACCTAGAGGTAAGCTGGTTGCGCGGTACGAGACAGATTTAAAACGCGCTTATCTGGTACCGAAACCGCTTAAAATATGGTGTGGAGATCAGCAAATAAATTACAGTTCGTTTATAACTGATCTGAAGGAAAAACTAGGGGCGCGTAAAGCTAAGATGCGTTTGAGTAAAGGTACGCACATGAACTTGCCGCCAACAGATGTAATAATTGTTGATTGTTCAGTGGAGAAAATAGATGGAGAAACGCAAGCGTGAGTACGTAAACGTACACGAAAGGTCGTGGGGTAGTTTAGAGGCACATGACAAGGCACAAAGAGAACAAAACGCAAAAGCTTGGGCCATGGCTAGTAAAAATTTACCTGCTAACGCGTTTGCAGATGATGATCCAGAAGCTAATGATGACGCACATAAAAAATATTACCCCCAACCTACGATGGTGTTAGGCCATGCAGGGGGTAATGAAGACGGATGATCTTAACCCTGATGGAGTGCGGATCGTGATAAATTGGGATAACATGGTGGTTAACGCATCTATATTTATTCCGTGCATCAATATTGATAAAGCTACAAAGCAGGCAAAAGATATAGCATTAATAAAGGGTTGGGGGATAGTGACCCGTGTTACAATAGAAAATAACAAATTTGGCTTGCGAGTTTGGAGAATGACGTGATAACTTGTTTAGGACAGCCTCCTTCACTGACTGTCGTTCTCCCTAACCTTACCCCTCGCTTCGGCGGGGGGTTTTTTAATCATCCCATCCAGCTCTCATCCACCGTAACTCTCTTTGCATCAACGGACTTATGGTAATGCCGTTATACATTTTAGTAGAGGTTCTGGCGTGTTGAGACATTGACCGGTTTATAGACTCAGGAGTTATTCTAGCCCCCATATGTCTATTGCCAAACGTAAACATCTCATCTCTTACTTCATACATCTTGTCATAGTCGCCCATACGTTTTGCAACGTAATACTGTTTTAAGAGTTTGGTGCGTCTCTCATTTACAGCCCTATCAATGCCTTTTGTAGATTGATTACGCTCTTGCTCAAGTGTGTACCCTGTTGGTGCAAACCCTACAAACTGCCATAACATCTCACCTTGCGTCATGTCATCATAGATAGGATCTCCGCGTCTAGTATAGATGCCGTCGTCCTGTTGGTATCTTCCTAAGAAAGGTAGGGTCTTGTACATGTTTGCTAGTGCAGGTGGGAGTATGGACTCCGTACCTCTTTGAAGTTCGCCGTTACCTAAGTCAGCTATACCTCTAGCCAATCTCTTACCTGTGCTAAGTGCAGGTCCACCAATCATACCACCTATAAGTTCTTCTGCTGACGGGTCAGTATTATAACGGTTTTCCTGTAAGACCAGTCCATTTAACTTAACACGGTCTGAAATATCCATACCTATGTATTCTGATATCGGTCCTTTATACCAACCTTCCCCAATCGCTTTACGCACGATGGTATCAAAGTCCTCTTCTTCATCATCGAGGAACATATCAGCTATAGTAGCCATGATTCCATAAATAGGTGTGCCGTGTATTCCCGCAAATAGGGCGGCTGATCCATGCACACCGAGTAATTGTTTAAACGCTGTCTTACGTAGGGCGGGGTCTTTTTCGCTATCTAATGCAGTTTTCGCACTGCGCAACATAGTGTAGTACATGTTAAGTCCATAACTCTTATACATAAGAGCCACACGACCTATACCCTGTTGTGAGAATCTAGGTGCTGTCTCAAGCACCATACCACCATTTGTCTGCTCTGTCTGATACATAGCTTCGGTAGCAGCTAGTCTTTCTCTAGCTGTCTTATCCATAGCCTTTGTGTCAATAAATTTTCCTTGTGTGTTACTATAGTAGCCTTTACCCGAGGCTGTCTTCATCTTATCCAGTATCAAGTTATACTGTGCTAAAAGAATAGTTTGGCGGTTAAATTTTTCACCTGCTTGGAAGAATATGGCAGACAGCGTAGAGGTCTTATCCAGTAAACGAGCCGCAGGATTACCTGTTGCCTCTCGACCACTTTCATCTAATCCTGCAGCTTCTTGGATGTGTGAGCCAGCTAATGCGCCACGACTCATGGCAACTTGTATTAAAGTAGCAGCTTCTTCTAATTGAGTTCTTTGTTCTTTGGTAAAGTTTAAATCTTTCTTTAGTGTATATACTTTATTACCTTCTGCATCTTTTGAAACATCGTAGTAGGAATCTATGTTCTTGTTAGTACCGACTGCTTTACCAGCTAGCTTACCCGCAAGTTTGATAGCTTTAAATGCCTCTATTGATCCATGTTCTGCAGCCATATATGGATACGCAAACACAGGTACTTGTGTCAGGTTGACCAATGCGGATGATGCGTTAAAACCAATCGTGTAGATAAACGCGCCTTGGTTAGCAGTTTTATAATAACGTTCTGTGTTTTTGTTATCAGCCCCTAAACGTGCAAACCTAGCTCGCCTAATTAACTCTTCTTGATTTGCCATAAAAGAAGGTAACGCGGCTTTCTCAAACCTACCAACCAGACTTTTACGCTCTGGTGTATCTAGTGGTTTAGCTTCGTTAATCTTTTGTTCTTCTGCGCGTAGTAAAGAGCTATACTTAAGTCTTTGAGTTTGTCGTCCAATATCATATGCCTTAACTCGCATGGCTTTTAAAGAATTGTCTAAATACCCAACAGTTCCTTTGCGTCCTTGCAACGATCTTGCAAAAGAAGTTTCGGGTAGGGAGTCAATAAACAACCGCATAATCTGATCTTGCACTTTAGAATCTACTTGATTAGCTCGTAAAACAGCTAGAGTAGTACCAACAAAAGAAGTGTCTGGCGCGTTACTAAAGTCCTTTCTAGACAACTCACCATCACTTGTTTCTACAGAACCATCAACAATATTAGGATCGGCTTTAGCTTCTTTTTCTGCAATATCTCGTTCTCTCTTAGTTTCAAACATACGCATTACATACGGATCACGGTTGGATGATACTAGATTGTAGGTAAGTTTGTAGCGACCTTGACGCATCAGAGGAAAATATACATCCAAGGTGTTCTTATCAAACAACTTAGCAAGAACATCATTCTTGAGTCTTGCTATGCTCTCTTTTTTCTTTTTAGCTGTGGCAGCATCATCGCTAGGGTCTGGCGCTAAAACATCGTCAATCTCACCTTTAATTACTGCCTCAAGCTCTTTGTATTGTTTAGTGTACAACCTGCGCATTTCTTCAAATACTTCTTTGCCTCGGTCGTCTAACAATTTCCATTCTTCTTGCTGCGCATCCCATACTTTTGCAAGATCATTACCACTGTCATCAAACTTGCCTTCATAAAATTCACGATCTTGTGTCGGGTTTACTTGATAGATAGTAGCTCCGTAATCTTGACTGTATATAATTCTATCTAGTCTGGCTTGTTGTTTGGGGTTGGCTCTAGCCCAAGGTATTATCTTGTCAATCGCGGCTTTGACTTCACTGTCAGAATCTTGCACGTCGCCTCTAAATCTTTCGATTAACACATGAAGGTCTGATCCTAAAGTGCCAAGTCCGTTTGCAAGAGATACGTCTCCTAAAGACTTTGTGCCTATAAGGCCAAGGTACAACTGTTTGACAACCTCAGAAGTCTTATACATAAATTCAACAGACTGATTTGCAAACCCTTTCCTAAACTCTGGAGTGAGGGGTCCGAGTGATTTATGCACGTTTCCTACGGTGTCCATTAACTTTTTAACACCATCACTGGAGGACATCATATACAGCGCCCCGGCGTCACGGTATTGTGGCGCAGGTGATAACACGTTATTTATAAGATTGTCGGCAGCGGTAAGTGCGGAGCCTGCAGGTTTTGTTTTCATACCCATAGCACGGCGTAGGACATTAGCCACAGTGTTAAAGAACCGCTGTAATGCGCTGATTGGTTCGCCTTTTACGTTAATTTTAGAAAGTATCTGTTGGAACTCTGGGTTGCCAAAGGCTTCAGAAACAAATTCATCTACGTTTTGTGATCCGTATGCGGTGCCTAAAGAATCTTTAACATCATTAAACAGTTTGGTTAACTGTTTAGTCATCGGGTGTGACTTGTTAGCCAGTGTCTGTGATGTTGCAGCGTGTGCCATCTCATGCAGAATAGTATGCACATTGATACCAGTTTCTGCGTTGAGTGTTATTGTGTTGGTCTCAGGGTCAAACTTACCAGCCACAATATTGCTAGATTCATCAACAACAAACTTTCTTACCTGTACTTTTGTATCTCCAACAACTTTAGACAGAACTCCTGCTATTTGTTTAACACGACCTGTGGCACCTGTTACTCGTAACGCTTGTAAAGCTCCTGCTAGATCACCTTGATTAATTAGATCACGAACCGAAGGATGCACGGGTATATCAAGACCAACTACAGCATCGGAAGATAGTTCTAAGCCAAGTTTTCCAGCCCTCCAACTATCAAACATAGCATCAACAGTAGCATCTATATCATCGAAACTCGTATCTACAGTTTCCTTCTCACCCTTTGTGTCTTTTTTCTTCACAACTTTAGGAGGAGTTGGATCGTTTTCCGCTATGTACTTTTCTATTTCTTTCTTACTAAATACTTTGACAGGTGTCGGCTGCGGAAGCACCACTGATGTATTGTTAGCAATAGCGGCTATTCTAACTTTTTCTTGTGCCGCCTCTGCCTCTGCAACCTTACGATCTACGGCTTTTTTTCCAACACCATATGTAGATACATCATCAATTAAAATAGCTTCTTCCGCCCGCAAAAAATCTATTTGTTCTTGCAACGCGGTTTTCGTCTCAGCATCAAGGTTGTTTTCTACCCACTGACGAGCTTTGTCTGCTCCTATAGCTCCTGTGTTTTTAAAATGTTTTACTACGTAATCAAGCTCTACCCCAGATACATCTACTTCTTCTTTTGATGTGTTTTGTTGCGCTAACGCAGATGCTCTTAGGTCAGCAGCAATATGCAGCATCGCAGCGGAGGGGTCTTGATGCTTACTAAAGTATTGATATGCAAAGAAGTCTTTGTTGTTTTTTCCCGGTTTTCCGCGTTCAATAAGCTCTGCAACTTTGCTTGCGTCACTATCCGATAAGTCAACAACCTTACCACCAAACTTTGTGTCTTCGCGTGAGGTGGGACGCCCTAACGGGTTATTGTTTGTTATCTCTTTGACTTTACTACTAATTCTGCTTGTTGTTTCTTTTTTAGCTTTGGGTCTAGTTATTATTCTTGGCGCGGCTTTTTTCTTAGCAGCCGCAGCCTCACCTTTTTTAACAGTCTCACTTCTAGTGTCTTCTACCTTTGGTTTTGCCTTTGCCTTTGCTTCTGGCTTTGGTTTTGCTTCTGGCTCTACCTGCGGCTGTACACCAAACTGAATCGGGTCATCAGTCTTTTGAGAAGCGCGAATAGCTTCATCGCTAAATTCTTCTGTAGGTGTTACCGTTACATTTGGTTTGTTTAAAGTTGCCTGTAGCGCAGGCCTTTCTTTTATTACTTCTTGCGGGCTTTCAATAGCTATCGCTGGTGCTTTAGAGATAGGTTGTATGTCTGCCATAGAAATCTGTGACGTGACCGGCTCTATGGGTGTGAGTGATGTGGTTCCTAGTGGAGTTGCGCGGCCTGTTGTTCCTCTTGCAGTAGCTGCAGTGCCAATTCCAGTGCCAGCCAATCCACTTCCTGCAAGTGTTGGAGTTCGTCCGGTATCGGTATCAGCCACTCGTGTACGTGTATCAGGTGCAAAGCTAGCTCTACTTGGTCCTTCGTCATCTCTACCCTGCGGGAGTCCTTGTTCAATCGACTGTGTAGCTTCTCTAGGTGCGACTGTACCTGCTTGCTCATCAGAAGTTCCCTCCAATAAGTTTGTTATCTTTTTTGTTGTCTCAGGGAATTTCTCCTGAACATTTTTGTTACGGCTGTACGCCCCTAACTGCTTGCGTACGTCGTCGCTATTGAGATCTTTACCAATAACACGTTTACGTAGAGGCGCCTTAGACTGCACACCAAGCTCATCTAACATCTCTTTTGTTACAGGTACAGGCTCTGGCGTAGGCTCTGGCTCAGTAACAACTTCTGGTGCAGGAGTAATCTCAGGCGTAATTTCAGGAGCTGCAGCTACTTCTGGAGCAACTTCGCCCAAGTTGGCAGCACTTCGCCTCGGTTTTCTTTCACGACCTTCAGGAACAAATGGCACCTCGGTCTGTGGAAGCACCTGCCCATCACGTTCTTGGAATTCTTGAGGTTGTGTATACGGTATAGGAGACGCAGCTATGGTATCTTCTACATCAAGTTGTTTTGGATCTTGCGCCGCTGCCTCTCGTTCTCTTGGCGCAGCAAGTTCACTCTCACGAAAGTTTACTTCCTGAAGTACCAAATCGTTTAGTTGTTTTTCATCTCTAATTGGTATCCCTGCTTCTTCAGCAGTGGTGATTATCTCTTGACGTACTGCATTTACATTTATATCACCTGCCGCATCTTCTCGTATAGGAGCAGGAGTTACTTCAGATACTGTTGAGGGATCTGCCTCAAACATTTCTGCAAAATCTTGTGCTGTTTGTTGTTGCTCAGAAGGACTCATTGGGTCTTGATCGGTACGTGATCTTACTTCTGCTACTTGACTAGCAGCAAACTCTCCCATTCTTTCTGGAGTATTAAACTCATCTACTCCACGCTCTCTTCTTGACTCTTGATCTGCTGCAAACAAGTCAGGTTGTTCAAACGCTTGTACATCATCACGTTCTGCAGCAGTAACTCCTGCACGATCTCTTGCTTCTTGTTGTACGCGAGCTTCTTCATCTAAATCTACTTCACCTAGAGGTTCACCTTCAGGAGCATCTCCTCTTGTACGAGCGCGTGGAGTAGCAAGATCAAATAGAGCCTGCACCAGACCACCAACACCTGCGCCATACCCGAGAGCTTCTCCAGTGCCTTCAAGCGTGCCGCGTTCTGGATTGTATATGTTTTGTTCGATAAGGTTTTGAGCAACACCGGCTAGGGCTTCTTGCGCGCCCTCTACACCTGCGGATGCAAGTGAGCGTTGTACAAGTTTTTTAAGTTCTCTAGTAGCAGGTTCACCAAGAACTTTAATAAATTTAATTGGTATAAGTTCGGACGCACCTACGACTGCACCAAGAGCTGTTGCTCCTGCTCGCTCACCTTCTGTAGCATCTCCAGCACGGGCGCGTTCACTTGCTTCACCAGCACCAGCGCCTACAGCTAGACCAGCACCTAAGAGCGGATTAACAACAGAAGCTGCAAGAATGCCACCAAACGAACCTAGTGCCTCACCAAACTTACGCCCTACAAGGTCTTCTGAACCTTCATCGGCTCCATAGATATACTCTTCACCAAAGTCACCAACAGCTTGAATGCCACTACGTAGCACCTGTTCAGCTTCTTCTGGGAGGGGAGTGATAGCACCAAGAGCTGCAGACTCAACAATTCCTGCGGCGCCGCCAATAAGTCCTTTGCCAAGCTCTTCAACTTGATCTATGAAGTCAGTCTCTTCTTGTTCTTCCTTAACAGATATACCTGCTAAGATTTCATCACGTTTTATACGAGCTTCTTCGCGCTCATCTTCTCTCATCTGCCGTTTAACTGCAGCAATAATTTCCGCTTGAGGGGCGTTTTCCGGGCCTTCTACTTGATAGGTAGTTCCGTCAGGGCCAGTAACTTCGTATAGCGCCATAATAGTCCCTTATTAAATAGTATTTACAGTAAAGCCGTCGTTACTACTACCACCATCAAGTCTTTGTTTAGAGTCATCCAGTAATGTTGTTAGATCTCTTGTAGACGCTTCTACAGACTTTTCTATTTGTGCTTTAATTTCAGCTACTGTCGGACCTTTGTATTTTTTATTACCTGCTCCTGCCGCCGCTTCTGCCATCATTGGAGAGTAAGCATCAATATAAAGTTTTTCAATATTTCCGATAACTTGACCGATAGTAGCTATAACTTTAGTTAATTGCGTTTTGCCCTTGCCTTCTTCTATAGCCAGCAGGGCTGCATTGTGTTGCTCAGTAATAGCATTCTTTCGTTCAGCCATTGTAGCTTCGATAACTTTTACTGCTACAGTAACATCACCTTTGTATCTGGATTCTCTACCTCTAAATATTTGATCTGCAATTTGCAACGAAGCTTTTAACTCCATCTGACGGTTCTGCATAGATTTATTTTCTTTAGCTATGTTTAATGATGCTAACCTATCAGCGTCTGCTACAGCTCTTTTTTCTGCATCACTGCTTAAGCCTCGGAGGCCACTAACTCCTGTACGTATATTTTCATAAGCTTGGTCTTCTGCTGAAGTGCCTTGGCCATATGCTTCTTTGCGTATAGCTTGAGACTTATCCATTTGTTCGGTCTGAGCTTTTTGACGCGCTGCCATAAGCGAATCAATACCAGCACGCTGCTTATCACGTTCTGCAATAGAACCTCGTGCGCCTGATGCCAATGCGCCCCCAACTGTAGAACCACCAGCGCTAATTAAATTTTGAATAAGTCGATCTCTTCTTAGCTGATCTTCACTGCCGTATCTTTTTTCTTCAATGTCCTTCAACTCATCAATATTAGCTTGGCGCAACTGTTTTTCTGCAGTTGTATAGTCCATATACTTTAGAGCTTCTGCACGTTTAGCGGCGGCGGCGGCTGCAGGATCTTGGTTCATTAAGTCTGTAAATTTATCAGCTATACCTGCCTTATATTTATTAGCTTCAGTCATATTAGGTTTATAAGCAGCCGCATCAAAAGATATAGATGATGTGTCTTTTGGCATGGGGACGTCTACTGGTTTTGGAACGTTATCTACCGCGGCTCTTAATCCTGCTAATCCATTGTCAGGTTTTACTTCTGGTGCTGCTGGTGGTTCTATTGCTGGCCCACCTAAACCAGCCATCATATCGTCGCCAGTACCACTCATGGCGTCAGGAACGTATGCTGGACCTTGCATTGGGAAGAAAGCAGCACCAGATTTTTTAGCAAGAGCAGGATCGTCTTGTATTGGTGCAGGAGCGCTGCTAGTTCTTTTCCCACCTATTCCAAAAGCTCTTAGTGTAGGCATGGTGACTGACGAAGATTGAGCTAATTGTGCTGTAGGAATTTCGTTTACTGCCGCAACTAATTTTGCTTTTTCATCATCACTAATATTTTGAGCATTAACTTCGGCAAGTAGTTTTGCTCTAATTGCAGACACATCTTTACCTTTAGCATACCCAACGATACCGCCCTGTGCCATCTGTTGCATGTTTGGTTTTGGTTGCGCTGCTAAACCTTGTGGTGGTGCTGCGGCGGCTGATTTAGGTAGTCCTGCGCCAGCCACACGCTGCATGTTAGCTTGTTGCTTGGCTTGGTTAGTCTTCATTACGCCAGCAACGCCTTGTAACATTTCATTTTTAGTTTGGCCTACTAACTCAGCTTCCATCTGCTGCGCAATAGTTTGTGGCTTATTATCCATCTGCATTTGCATCTGACGTGAAGCGCTATCTTTTTCTGACTTTAATTTTTGCAGAGCAAGTAAGTCAATAAGCTCTTTACTAGCCGCATGACGTTTTTGCAGTGCCGCAGGATTACCACGGTACGCATCTACTTTATCTTGAACTACATCGTCAATGCCGTAAGCCATTTCTATCCCCTATGTTGTAGAAGCAGGTTTAGGGTTAAATATATTATTATACAGTTCCATAGCGCCACCAGAAGTCTGCATTATCTGTGCTAACTTGCTTGGCTCTGCATAAGTATATGATTGTGTGGCTAGTGGTAGCCCCTGCAGTAGTGACTGCATGTACTGAACTTGTTTATATGGAAAGTCTCGCTCTTCCTTAAACTGTCCATAATCTGCAGCAATACCTTCGGACTCAATGGCTCTTTGTGTGGCGCCTAAATCAGCTTGTTTTTGAAGCGCAGCTAAACCATACGTGTTAGTCGCATCTTGTGCTGTCTGCTGCCTACCTTGTTCTGTGTTATATTGCTGCGCAGCTTTATCATACGCGGTAGCATACCCAGTGCCTGTAATACCAGCAAGATTTTGCAACAAATTACGGCGGTTTTCAGAGTCCATAATAGCTTGACGTGATCCACCAAACGCACCAGCTTGTGTTAACCTGCCCGCGTCCTGCATACGTTGGATATCAGACTGACGACGTGCCTCATCAATTTGCGGCTGTAAAGCTTGTGTCAAATACGGATTCATATACTGTGAAGCAATGCCTGCATCAGTAAAACTGCCGGGAGTAAACGCGCCCATTTGTTGAGTGGGTAGATTTATTCCAGCTATACCTTGAAACGCTGCGTCTTGCCCTGTAGAAGCTCCGGCACTAAGAGGTCCACCATACCCTTGATACCCCATAGAACCAAGAGCCTGACCACGACCGAGCATTTCGGTAACGTAAGGACCGACATAGTTAGAAAGCGCGGATTCTTGGCCAGTTTGTTGCGGTGCTGGGGTAGCGATTGGATCTGCCATAATTTACTCTCCTATACCGGTAAAAATTCTTCAGGGTTGATTTCTCTGCCCTGTTTGGTGCTACCTGTGCGTTCTTTGCGTACTCTAGCCATCATGCCTTCTAATACTTTAGCACCCGCGTCTGAGTTGCCGTTGCCAAGATGACTTACCACATCTGCGGGAATAACAAACTCACCATCACTTAATAATGCTGGCTCTTCCCCATCTATTACAGCAGGCTTTTCATCAGCCATACCGTCAGTAGCACCATCCAAATACTTACCTTCTTTAAGTCCAATGATACCTCCAGAGGCTAAGGCGCCTATTCCTACTTGAAAAGGTTGTTGGGCAGCAGTTTGTTGAGCAGCAGCTTGTTGAGCAGCAGCTTGTTGGGCAGCAGCTTGTTTAGCCGCTTCTCTTGCAGCATATACGCCAGTCATAGGTGCGTTTGTTCTTGTTTGCGCTGCGGCGTTTGAGCGATTTAAAGCTTCCAATCCAGCAGCTTGTGCGGTGGGATCACCTCCCCCGTAATCAACATCGGTAAAATATCTTTGTCCACCACTGCCCGGACGGCGCTCTGGATCGTATGTGTTAGGAACTTGCATGCGTGTAGCTGTATATGTAGGAATACCGCCTTGGTAGCCACTAGGTTGAGAAGAAGAAGAATCTCCATCACCAAACAAGCCAAACAACTGCGCGGCACCGGCACCGGCACCAACAATTTTTGACATATCATAATCGCCGTCAGTTTTAAAAGCGCCCGTGATAGTGTCCATAAAATCAAAATCAGACATTACTTACCTCCAATGAGCCGTAGTAGCTCTTCATTAGCATCAACGACCCCACCCCGTGCATACGGAGCTTTGTAAAAAGATTCCTGCCCAGTGTCTCTAAAAATACTTTCAAAATCGTAAGCAGGACCAATTTCAGCTACTGGTAGTGACTTTACTGATGTAGTTCTATTAGCTTCTTCTAATAACATACCTTGCAAATCTCTTACATTACGTTTTTTAGTTTCAAGTTCATTTACCTCTATTTGCTGCGCTATTTGTGCTTGAGCATCTATCTGTGCCTGATTCTGCGCATCTATTTGCGCTTGCATTTGCGTTTGAGCATCTATCTGTGCCTGATTCTGCGCATCTATCTGTGCAAATATCCCTGTAGCAGGTTGAAAATTTGAATCTTGCGCAAAGGCAACGTCTTGGCCTTGTAGTGCATTATTTAACAGGTTCTGATCGTTTATGTCAACAATACCATCGCCTGTTACATCATATCCTAACTGCTCATCTGTAAACTGAAATGTGCTAGGATCAGACAGAACTTCTGTCTGCGCTATAAGGTCGGCAACAAAGTCTACATCTACGTCAGTAACATCGGTTGCAGGCTTACCAATAATGTCTGCAATAGATTGAATATTTACATCAAGCCCTGCAACATCAGTAGCGACATCACCTACCTGATCACCTAACGCATCGACACCCCCTAGTTTATCACTAAGTTGTCCAACATCATATTTTAACGCGTTATATTGTGCTGTTGGTAACGCTTCTTTTAGACGTGCGTCTAACTCTTCTTGATTATACTGACCAACTAACGCATCTACATCTTCTGGTCTTACATCAGGCAAACCAGCTTCTTTATAGGCTTTTAAAACTTCTTGGGCGTTCACCATAAAAGGATCAGCTGTTTCAATAACTTCCTTTAATGTATCTGTTTGCAGTCCTTGTTTAACAAATTGGTCAACAAAATTATCTGGTAGCTTACTAACATCAAACCCTTCGTCTTCCAGTTCTGCTATTACTTCTTCTTCAGTAGTAAGTCTGTCTTCGGCGTATTGTTTTATCTCTTCTGCTATTTCTTCTTCATATGTTGGAGGAGGCGCAACATCAACTGTATCATCTGGTAGTTGAAGATCAGCTATGGGAAATTCTTCAAGGTTTTCTGTATCATCAACAATACCTAAATCTGCATCAGTTAGTTCTTCGTTGTTTACTTGCCTTACAAAATTGTTAATTTCTTCCACTGTTGGATTATAATTAAGGTCTACTAAATATTTTTCAGCTTCTGCGTATGTTGTGGCTTTAGAATCTAGTGTTTCTTGCAAGTTTGTAGTTGCTGCAATAGGATCTTTTTGTCCTGACAATCTTTCCATTTGCAGGTCAGTAAGTGTTATGCCTTCTGCTTCTGCTACCGCTTTTACTTCCGTGCTATCAAAAAACCTATCGTCAACGTAGGTCTCGATGTCGAAATCATTATCTGCTGTAAAACCAGTAAAGTCTTCTATTTCAGAATTACTGTATTTGTATTCTGGATTGACCTCTGCAAACTGTTCTTTGGCTTCTGTCGAGGTAGTAACAACAGAATCAAATTTGGTATTAAGCACGTCGGTTTTTAGTACGTTGTCATTAAGACCGAGGTTTTCTAGTTGTTGAGCTGCCTGCTCTGCATCTCCTGCAGTGTAAATAATATTACTTACTTGAGGGTTGAACTTTATAAGAGCATTAGCTTGTGGGCTATTAAGTTCTGCAGGGGCGCCATATTGAGAGCTATACGCTTCTTTTGCTTGTTCTAGAGTCATACCACCTTGACTAGTAGACCTGTATAACTGGTTGATGTAGTCCGGTTGATAGCTTGTTTCGCCCGGATCTCCAGTAAAAACAGCAGCAGTTACCGCAGAAGATTTAGCTCCTACCGCAGCTTCAATAACCGCACTATTAATAACTTCAGCAGAAGCACTAGTGCCTTGTTTTTCGTAGTGGTATGGATCTAAATCAAGCATGCCTCTCTGCGATACTGGAGTTCCCCATATTTTAGCAAGGCTTGCAGTGGTGCTTTCTAACCCTTCTTGTAAAGCTTCCGCACCTATTGCCTTCGTGCTTTTATAAAGCCTGCTTGTCCATTCAGAAATAGCATCAGTTTTTTTACCCGCAATACTAACCATGTCGGATGTTACTTCTTCTAAACTAGATCCACCTAAAAATTTGTTGGTAAGCCCATGTACCAGTAATGTAGGTACTGAAGTATTTGTTGCTACATCTCTTGCGTAAGCTGCCGCATCTTCTTCATTTTGCCCCATCTCTAGAGCTTTTTCATATATCTCGTTATATGTTTCCGTAAATACGTTGCCAGCTATCTCTACTCCGTCCATTACTACCTGTGTAGCAAGATTAGCTTTTGTAGCTAGTAACTCAGCCGCATCATCTAATGCGCCATCAGCAAGAGCTTTTACTTTTGTGTATTTTCCAGCTACACTACCGGCACCAAGCCCTACTATATTTTCAACAATTTCTGACCCTACATATCTAGTTAAAACTTGAGTAGGGTTATCTTTTAAAGTGCCAAAGAGATTGCTTGTACTATCCCAAATTTTACCTGCGATGCTACGTTCAGAGCCATCTTCATTAGTTTTGGGAACCCAGACAAGATTACCTTTTTCGTCTTCTACTTCTACTGAGTTTGCTCTGTTAAGTTGTTCTGATACTTCTTGAGCATTTTTCTTCCAATCGTCTGATTGAAGGTTTTTTCCTGCACCTGATATCCACTCAGCGGCGGTATTAGTCATATTAACTATGTTCGTTGTTTGGTCGTCGTACGCTTTTTGTAATTCAGGATTGAGCGCAGCGCCTACTGATGTATATTTTGATCCTTGATTTATAAGAGCCAACGTGCCGCCCCAAGCTCTAGCTATAGACGATCCAGCTTCTTCAAGTAAAGTGCCAGCTACGTCAGTTGTAAGAGTACCCGAAAGCATGTCTTTTGCACGTTGTTCTCTACCTTCTGCGCCCCCTTCAGATTTACTATCAACAAAAGTTTTTACTTGTTTAACAACGTCGTGAGCTAGCCCAAATTGCGGATTAGTAGAAGCAATAATAGCCGCGTCATCATCACTCACACGCTCCATAATATTTACAAAGGCGCCAGCATTAGTTTTTGCTACTTGCTCTAGTGTTCCACCTTCAGTGGTAGCTATATTAGATGGTGTTGTTGTACCTGTGTCATTATCCCACTTGGACACATCTAGTTCGGGTATAGTCCACACAAGCTCTGCATTTTCATTTGGCTGCAGCACAGCACGTCCGGTGCCTATATCAACATTGGTCACGCCTTCATTAAGCACATAATCTTCAGGAGCTAGACCGGGATCTCCAGTATAAGCACTGAGTTCTTCTTTAATGTCTTCAAACACTTCAAAGTCATCAATAGTTCCTTCAACAATAAAATCATCTTCATTAAATTTACCTTTAAGCGAGTCACTTATGTACGTCTGTACGGTTTAAGTGGCTTTTATTC
>UEXM01001636.1_pt1 | contig 17993 bp, 14 predicted proteins | sample 1796661 | NCBI WGS metagenome assembly UEXM01 (sample SAMEA4772469, study PRJEB27181) | metagenome | reverse complement strand
ATCATCATAAGTACCAATAAAGTTCATATCTGGTAACAGATGATCTCTAAAGTAATCATGCATACCAGTATCAGAAATAGGGGTAAGACCATCCATAGAAAGACGTAGTACCGCTCCTCGACTAGAATCAGTGAAATATGCTCGATAAGACTCTGAAGCAAACGATTCTGGATTTTTAGATATACCATAATCACCAACAAAAGGAGTTGCTTGTCCAAGTACGTTTTGCGAAGCAACCAACTGAGCATTTCCATCAGCGTTAAATAACGCATCTTTATTAGCTAATATTTTCAACACTTTGTCTTCACATAAGGTAACTAAATCCGTTTTTCTTGAAAACAATTTTTGAATACTACCGTAAGTAGGGTTAACATCTTTAGTTATTTTTTCTGCTTGTATGAATTGATTTAGATTGTTAACTCCATTTGTAGAGCTATATAGTCCAGAATATATTAATCCATTTTTTCTTTGTTCTTCTTGGTATTTTTCATCTATAGTAGTAGATACTTTAACGCCATTACTAATTAGCATTTCATTATAGTCGTCTCTAATTCTATTTGACTCTATTCCGTCACCAAATGAAAAGCAATTGTGCCAACCAATACCAGTTCCAAGACTAGGATCGACAATAGGGCTAATTATAAATGTAGATCTAATATTTGTAATACTCGAAATAGATGCAGTATCGTGTGTTCCTATTACTTCACTTGTAACATAGCTACCGTCCTCTTTGTAAAATCTTATTTTTTCACCTATATAATTTATTAACTCGCCATTTACGTCCTTTGAATTAAATCCTTTATCATCTGAATCTAAAGATCTGACGTAAAGAAGATTATCTCCACCTTCACCAGTAGCTTCGTTGAACTCACTATCACTCCATCTTCGAACATATAAGGTTTCAGTTAAATTATTTAACCCGTTTCGTGCTTCTGGTAGGTTGACAAATTCTACTCGACTTCCTCTAGGAGCATATATCTCTCTAGTGTTAGCATTTAGTTCTGTAGGAATAGCATCCCCTGCTTCGTAGAATATATTTAAGTCAGACGATGATTTTGGTTCAGTTTCAAATATAGCTGGAGTAGAGTTTGTTAAATTACTTAAAGCTTGTGGGTTTTCATTTAAAAACTCAAATTTAGTAAATGAGTTTCCATCCACCGTAGTACCACCAGCAACAGGATTAAATGTTTGAACTTGTGGATTTTTATTTATCTCTATAATATAACAAACTCTTCTATTGTTAGCTCGACCAAAATCTTGAATTCTTTGTTTTAAAATACTTACAGTAGTTGCTAAATTGGCCGCGTTATCTACAATTTCTTTCCAATATCCCCATTTAACAGCAGCTTCTTCAACGCTGTTGTTTTGCATTTCTAAAGTATTAGTTGTTGTTCCAGTATATTGATACTCAGCTTTCCAAGGAGTGTGATTATATAGTTTTTTAACAGCTACAGACTTTATAAAATATACTTCGTCTGAAGGGTCTTCTGAAAATCTAAACTTACCACCAGGTTTTAAATTATCAATAAACCTTTTAATATTTCCATCTGGATCAGAAGGGTACGTTGGATCCCATTGTCTCTCGTGCTCTGTGGCATATTCTAAGTTATAACCTTTTCCAACACCGGGTTGAGGAGCTGTCAATGCAGGTTCGCCAAGTGGAGTATAATTACCTTCAAACTCTACAATATATGGCTGATCTCCTCTGTGGGTAGCAACACCACCACCCCATATACCTTGCATTTCTTTAGCAATACTATTGTAACCAGAAACTTCTGTATCCACAAGATCAGTTGGGAAAGTACCATCATGCAGGTCAACACCTGGAGCAGGAAAAGATACATGCATGTAAAATTTCTCTTCACCCTCGACGTATTTGTATGTTTCATCTGAAGTAGAGTCGCCAATGTTTTCAACAAACGCTTTAGCTCCATTTTCACTGTATTCGTTACTTACTGTAACTATACCAGGCATACTATTTACTATGTTGTTATGATCAAAAGAATCAGGCGGTGTAATAAAAAATTCGGGATTGGCGCCGGCAGGGGTAGTGTAATTTGGTGAGGTTACTAAATAATTTGACAAAGGATCAGTTGTCATCACGGGGTTTGGCGTACCAAATCCTATAAATGAAATTTCATTTCCATCAGCATCAAACTCATCTCCGTAACTCCATTCGCCCCAAGAAATATCTTGATACGAAAAACTGTTACCAACAAATCCATCACCAGCATATTTAGCATAGTTGGTGTCGTTGGAAGTTTGAACAGCTCTAACAAACATATTGTCTATAAAAAACGGGTTTGGCGAAGTAGCATCATTATGGGTTATTAAAGTATCCCATGCCGCTTCGGTATTAGTAAGAGTTGCGCTATGTATATCGCTAGGAGTTTTGTCAGGATCAGCTGCGTAAGATTCAGAGTTAAAAACTCCATCTGCTGCGGTTTGATCAGTGCCCGCTGTAAGTGCATCAGCCCACCAATATAGATTTGCGGTAGAATCTACGTTGTAATTAGTATCTATAGTTGTAGCAGGAAATCCATCTAACAAGTTAGATTTAATAACATCGTCAGAAGCCACTTTAATAAAGAACTTACCAGAAAAATCTTCACCAGTTAACCTATCTTTTCTTTCTATAGTAAATTCTAAATCAGTATCAAATATAGTACCATTACTCCCTGTAATCAAAGTGTCTTCTACAGATATTTTTTTATTTAATTTTAAAACCCTAACGTTCTGACTAGTAATATCAATACTATCAACTTTATATCTTTTAGAATGTTCTCCAGTGTCAGGTCTAACCCAAGATATATAAACGTTTCCAGAATATCTTTGAGAAAACATCACCGATGATGATGGTCCACTTGTGTCAACAAAGTGCATACCTCCTTGTGCTCGCCAATTAGAAATATTTATTTCTATTAAATCTGTTTCTTTATCAATAGTTCTATCAGTATCTGAAAAAATAGCATTAGCACTTACCCCGTTACCAGTTAAGGGTTGCGTACCATTATCAACAGTACCTAAATTTGCAAAACCATAAGCAATAGCATCTGGTGCTTCGTTAGATATATCTAAAACTTTATATCTATTTTCTATATAAATTTGAGAAGCTTCAGGGCTAACTACCTTTTTAATTATCAAATAACCATCTTCAGAAATTTTATTTCTATCAGAAGAGTTGAAGGATAACCATATATGATCGTCAGTATTTTCTGCTTCTGTAGAAGCTACTGGAGTATATGCATTTTGCATAATAAGGTTGTAGTACTCTCCAGATGTTTCTTTTACATAAAACTTATAGTAATCAGCCCAGTAAGGAAGTTGTGTATTTAGCGTTGAGGTTAATATTGTAGATTCACTAGCATTTTTACTCGAACCACTATCCTCCCAAGGAACTTTAACACTAGCGTTGCTAGATGTAAAAACAGGGGTTTCTCTACCATACTCATCACCAAAAACAACACCTAATTGATAGTCTCTTTGAGACTTTATAGACTTCAACCCACCATCGGCAAAAGAACTGTTATTAAATCTTTTTTCATAACCGCCACTTAAGCTTGGGCTTACGTCTTCTTTAAGTATGTTTACTATATCACGACCTTGAGTATAGTTTCCATAAACAACTCTATTGCCGGTTATTTCTTGAGCTAGTGCTTTAGTGGGTACGTTGTCCCAAGGTCTTAGTAATTGATTTTCTGGTAAAGCAGCATATATATTTTCTGTTGTTATGGTATATTTACCACTATGTTCTGAAAAGTAAGAAGTATTTACTGGATCTTCTAATCCAGCTTCCGTTTGGCTAGCGCCCCAAGAACCAAGATCACTCCATTCTGGATCAATTTTCTTTATACTATCTACAGAATATACAACTGTTGAATTTTCTTGCTTATATAAAATGTCAATCTGAGTAACATCTTTAGGTAAATCGTTTTGCACAAAATCAAACACATCAATAGATTCTATAGAGTTAACCATAGCTGTATTGTAAGACTCTTTAGATGTGAAAGCATTTACCACATTATAATCTCCAGTATATACTGGATTAAAAACAACATCAGTAAATGGGCCTATAGCAGAGTACTGGCCATCTAGATACTTGTATCTAAGCGCAAATCTAGGGAATATTTTTTCAAAAATACCTGATCGATTTGTATTGTTGCTTTTTTTAATTTTTATAGTTGGAGCAGTTTTAGGTTTTTTCTTAATAACTGTTGTATGCTCTTTTTTAAGAAACTCAATAGAAACTCCGTCTATATATAGATATGAATGATGATCAAATGAATTATGATCACCATCAGGATGGGCTAGCGCAGTACAACCATCTTTACACCTTTTAATGTTTATCATTCTTGGCTCAGTGTTGCCATCTGTCCAAAGCAATAGATCATCAACGATATTTATACCAGTAATCTGCTTGTTAGTGAATTCTAAAACAGCAGCAGAGGTTCCTTTGAATAAATCTACTATAACATTGTGTGAAGATTTATGGTACGTGTCGTACTCAACAATAGCATCCTTATCATCAGCTTTTAAAAACCAATATATTTTATTATTTTTCTCATCAGCTATACTTCCAATACATTTAAAGGTAGTTGGAATATTATTTCCAACTTCGTTGTTTCCTAATATGTTTTGAACTGTACCAACGTCAGACCCTTCAGATGTAGAAATCTCAATATTTTCAGCATGTCTATATTGACCATTAGGTACTAACCTCTCATCAAGGTCTTTATTCATTTTACCTTGAAAAAAATTGTTTTTAATCTCTGGCATGCTTTACTATTTTATTTGTTTTGATTTACCCTTGAGTACCTGTGTAAGTTCTTTTAACTTAACATTAGACAGCCTTAACTTTGCTTGTCTAGTCGCTGCAAATTTTTCTTTTTTAACTCTTTGAACAATGTACTCTGGAATATTTAATTTTGTAGATAAAACACCATACGTTATCCACTTATACATAGCTTCTTCAGCAAATTTGTGAACTTGCATTTCAGAGTCAGTTCCAAGACTATCACTTATGTAATCTAATATCACAGTTTTTCCTGAAATGTTAGAGCTAAAGTTTATCTTTCCTAATCTTTCGTCTATATAAAAAGATCCATTAACCTGTGCACGCTGTGGATCAAGACCGTATCTTTCTCCTTGATTAGGCCAATACACGTCATCTTCGTAGTTATCGTTGTTATTTTCAGCTGGTGTTACAGACTTGTACAAGTCCCACGTAGACGAGTTACCATCTGCGTTTTCAGCTGGCACTAGCATATTGTTGCCATAAGCATTTTGCACAGAAATGTTATCTATAGTATTGGTAGTGAAAAGTGTTTCTTCTGGAGTTACGTTTACTGCAAAAGGCGCGAATGATGTTACTATAACATAGATTACATCATTATCAATAACGTTAACTAGTAACGCCTCTTCAGTTGATGATTCTCCACCAGTCCACTCTAAATAAGATATATCAAATATATCAGTACTAGTAAAAGCAGAATGTCCATAAGAAGTACCACCAAGAACATCGTGAACGCTGTTACCTGTTGGCACTTGCGTTGACACCCCAAACCTAAGCGTTGAAGGAGGAATTGCATAAGATACTGAATCTACGGTTACGGTAGACGCTGCTGACGAGGTTCCAGTTGCTGTTATGTTAATAAAATCAAGATCACTAACATCAATTTGTTGCCACATAGCTAACGCTCTACTAATTGCAAAACCTGTACCACCACCTAGTTTGTGAGAGGAATGACCGAAAGTTGCTACTCCATCAGGGGTTGTAATGTCAGTACCTAATCCAGATGTGTTATCAACAATATTAGGTGATTGTTGCCATGGAGAAGCTCCTATTGTAGCTGAAAAATCGTTATTTACAACTAATTCGTATTGTTCTTGAAATTCATAACTACCATCATCTTCTTGGCGTATTTCAAAAGGATTTGAAGTATCTGTAGTTCGGTATAGTGGATGCTTAATTCCAGAGCTATCAACAAAACTTAGCTGCGTGTAGTTGACGTAGTCATGAGGTAGTATCATGGTTAAACTAGGTGGTAAATCTATTTGTTGAGCTTTTACAGATTTAAAAGTATCAAAAGATAATTCAGCTAAAGCTCGTTGAGCCCAAAAAGCCACGTCAGTTCTACTTACTCTGTTTATTGTTTTTTCCGCTCCAACATAAGCAACCATAAACTGGTTTATAATGTCTTCTAAAGATACAAATTGATAGTTTCCAAGATCACCACCTTGATAGTAATCTATCTGTGTATTATTGTCTAATAAACCCATTTATTTAAGATTTTTCTTGTTGAACAGTGTTAGCTTCTTTTTGTCCTGCAACCTGTGCTACGTTGTAGTCTTTGATTGATATTCCAGCTAGTTGTAATATTTTAATCACCAAATCTTTTTGTTCAGAATCATGTAATTCAAAATCAGTACTTCTACTACCAGCATATAAAGGTTTTTCACCTACAACTACATAGCCCCACTTTGGAGTAGATGGTTTTTGAAGATAGTTTAAATATATACTATCAACACCAGGGGTTTGTCCATTGTTAACCCAAATTTCATTTTTATGCATATAGAAATTAGGTCTTTTAGTGGTACCTCTTGTTAGTGGAGCTTGGTTAGCCTCCCAAAACTCTCTTCTTGATAATTTATTTATATCTACATCCTGATGCGAATCACCGGTTCTAACATCTACTAGTCTATAAAAATTTGTTGGTAAAACAAACTTACTATTTCCACCACCAGAGCTTATATTTGATAACAAGTCGGTTTCACTAAATATAGAAACTTTATCGTCAATTAAAGTTACCATATCCGTTTCATTTGCGTCGTTACCTGGAACTCTCTTGAATTGATTGAGATCATAGAAGTATTGCTCAAAAATTTCCATTTGAGCTTGATTGGCAAATAAGTTAAACTCCTGCGGGGTAACGTAACCTCTTTGCTCTTTATTAGCAAGTGCTAATACTGTTTGATATACAGTGTTTACTTTTACCATTTTATATTTTTTTATAGTTTAGCAACCACCCCGAAGAGTGGCTGCTCTACTATGGGTTGTTACGAATTAAATCGTTTTTCAATATTGGAGTATATCTCCATACCTTCGTCAGTTTTAAACCAAGCGGCTAAAGCTGAGTAAGGGTGTTCGTCAAATGGGACTGTGCATAGTTTTCTATCGTTTGTTCCCCACGAGAATGTTCGTTGATCTGAAGATAGTTTAATGATCCCCATTTCTGTAGCTCGAATACCAAAGTTTCTAAGAGTTACATTCTCATCATTTACCAACTCTAAGAATAACTCTGGGTTTCTCTTAGCATATAGTAGCAAATCTCTTCTAAGCTCTTTAGAACTCATGTCTGATACTTTAGAACCAACCTCTACTCTCATAATAGCTTCAGCCATATCAATATCAATAGATTGTGCCGCATTTAAAGCTTCTATTTCCATTTCTAACCAAGCAATCTCACCTATTGCATTTGCAACTGGTTTTTCTTCATAAAACATTACATCCTTGTCAGGGTGATACAATGAAAGAAGTTTTTGTAAAACTGTTTTTTCTTTTTCAACAATTAGCATACCGTTTCTAAAAACAACATGTTCTAATCTTTGATCTCCCTTCATTTCGTCTACAAACACAGTTCTTTGATTTTGACAATACTTAAGTTCTCTCTCAAAGCCTTTTTCTTCATCAAACCAATGTATGTTTGCGGATTTTATAGATCTTGATAAAGGTTTTTTATTGCCTTTTAATCTATAGATTCTATCTTTAATTTCCCAACCATCTTCTAAAGTTTTATACTTTTTTTCTTTTCTTTTTGGTTTTTCAATAACAACCTCTGTTGTTTCATTAGTTGTTTCTACTTGAGGTTCTACCTCTTGTTTTAGTGCAGCTTTTGCTGCTGTTTGCTTTTTAGCCATAATATATAATATAATAAAAAATTAAAAAAAAAGATCGAGGACCGAAGTCCTCGACCTAATAATATTGCCTACTTCATTAACATGAAGTTGTTAGCACCTTGTGTAACTAAACATCTTTCAGATAAATAGTGAACTTGCATTGCATCTAAAGCAGAAGTTGAAGCTCCTACAGATCCTGTAACCCAAGTTTTCATTTTTCTGTTGTCAGTTTGTGAAGCACGGTAACGAACGTGTAAGAAAGGACGTTTCATGTTCTTTCCTAAAGCTTGATCGTATACAGATGATACACCAGCTGGTACAATAACACCACGAATAGCAGCGCTAGTAGCAACAGTGTTGATGCGACCTCTTGTAGCTTTATCGTTCAAGTATCTCATATCAGACTTGTAGAAATCATAAGACCCACGACGGAATCCAGAGAAACCTAAGTTCAATGCCATGTCTTCAGAGTTGTCAAACACACCGTAAGATGTACCACCAGCTCCGTAAGAATTCATAGAAGCTAACATGTCATCGATAGCCAGGCTTGAAGCGCGGTTAACGAACATCATGTTTTCTTCAATAGCACCTTGCTTGTCAAATTCAGCTAAGATAGCATCGAATTCAGCTAAGTCAGTAGCAGCATTCACACCAGAGATACCAGAAGTAACATTACCTCTAGACTCGATAGCAGCGAATAAACCTTCAGTACCAGCAGCGCCAGCACCACCGTCAGCAGATCCTCTAATTTGCTTGTCGGCAAAACCGATAACAGAGTTAGCAACTGTTTTTTCAGCTTCCAACATACTCATCTCTAAGTAATCAGTAAAACGAGCACGTGTGTCACCTTCAGCTTTCAAATACCATAAGTAACCATTCTGTCCTTCTTCACCAGAAACTTCAACCCAACCAATAGCGGAAGCATCAGATCCAGAGATCTCATAGTAATCCTTCATAATGATAGGCTTGTTAGTAAACGACTTGAAAGTAGGTGTTAAAGCTGTTCGTCTTTCAGCACTAAATGTACCTGTGTTATCAGAGTAAGATTGTCCTTTACCATACTCAGAACCTATAACTAATAGAGTTGATCCACTAGCAGTTGTAGCGTGACCAGTTAAATCTGCTTTGTCATAAGGCTCAACTGTAACAACAGCTGATTCTGGAGTTTCTACCACTAAACATTTTGTAACGATACCAGCACTCGCAATAAGTACAACATCGTTAACACGAATACCGTGAGTAGTAGTTAATGTCTGACCATCAATGTCAGTAACACATGTAAACGTTCCGTTAGTATCACCAGCAGTAGCTACTGTACCATTGTAAGATAAATGTAATCTTCCTTGTTCAGACCATACAACTTGATCAGCTGTCATAGCCTCTTCAGCTCCTACTTGTGCAAGAAATCCTGAGATTGTTCTGTTTCCAAAAACCTCAGCTTCTTTTTCCATAAGATCTGGTAAATATTGTTGCGCCCACCCCGCGGTGTCGCTACTTGTAAAATCGATGTAGTTTGAAGCTAGTGTTTGTTGCTGTGGAGCTACAACACTATTTAAACTACCACCTGCAGTAATTGCCATAATAAATTGTTTTTAAATTGTTAAATTATTTTCTTTTGTTTTTAATTTTAAACTTAAAATCAGAAGAATCGTTACCTAACACCTTAAACTTCATCCCACCAGCCTCAATCTCTCCACCGTGTTGTTGGCGAGGATCCATGCTAACGTTCTTAGCTTTAGCTACACTACTTTTTAAAGCATCGGATTTACCTTGCTCGTAAAAGTGCTGTGCAACAGCATCTGGATTCATAGCTGTGTATAGAGACTTGTGATAACCTTTAGCGTCCGACATTTTATTATCTTCATTCAAAAACTTTTTGATGAAGTTGTTAATGTCACTTTGGCTTTCCTTAACACCGTCCACGTTTTTAACGTTAAACCTAAACTTTTTATCTCCAACGTTGTATTCAAAACCTTTGAATTTATCATTGAACACGTTGTTAGTTTTGTTGATAAACGTGTTGTGTTGCTCTTCAGCTACTTTTTGTGATTCTTTTGAATCCTTGTTATACCTGTTGAAAAAATCAATAGCTTTTTGTTGATCTTGTGTCAACTTAGAACCATATTTGATTTCTTCGTAATGTTTGGATTTTACACTTTCCAAGTGGTTCTTTGCTTGAGCAACTTGCTCTTTCAAAGCTAATTTTTTTCTTCTAATGTCTTTTTCATCATCTAGTTCTTCATCAAAAGAAAAAGTATCTTCCATCATGAAGTTTACTTCCTCTGAATCTAGATGAGGTTTTGTTTGTTTATAAAACTCTCTAAGTAAAGATAAGTTATCTAGTTTAGAGTAATCTTGGTTTAATCTAACGTAATCTTGTAAATCACCACCTGTTTCATCCATAAAGTCAATTAACTTTTGAATGTTTTCAGGTAGAGCTTTACCAGTAGCTTCAGATTCAGCAACAGCCTCTTCAACTTGCTCTGTAATATTTTCAACCTGCTCCTGCACTTCTTCTTCAGTTATTTCCTCAACAACTGGTGTTTCTTCTTCCACTTGAGCAACCTCTTCTTCAACAACTTCTGACACTACTTCTTCAGCAGTATTCTCAATTACTTCTTCAGTAGTTTGTTCAGATTCTTCAACAACGTCTTCTGTTTCTTGTGGTTTACTTAAGTCTACTTTGATAATTGAATCATCTCCAGCAGATTTAAATTTACTCTCATCAACTTCTTGAGTTGTTTTTTCTTGTTGAACTTCTTCAACGTTTTCTAATTCTTGTTCCATAATATAAAATATAAAAAATTAATGTTTAATTTATCTAGGTTCAAATGATCCTAAATTAAATCCACCACCTATAGTATCATTACCTGCAGATTCAAAGTTTTTAGGTGGCTTGTTGCTTTTTCTTTGATCAATTAACTCTGATTGTTGAGTTGCCTGTATTTTAGTTCTTTTATCTTTTCTGTCTTCCTTGGTGTTCTCTCTCTGCATAACCTGTTGAGTATCCATTGAACGCAACTGCATGTTATACTGGAACTCCTGTGCCATTAGCTGTTTTTTAATCTCAGCTTCTTGCATCATTTTTTGAGTAGCCATTTGAGATTTCATTTGCTCCAACTGCGCTTGTGCTTGAGAAAGCGCTTGTTGTTTTTGAACCTCTAGTTGAGCGGATGCTTGCTGCTGTTCTATGTTTGCTTGAGATTGAGCTTGAATATTTTGTTGTTGTATCTGCTGATCTCTTTGCATTTTCTTTTTTCTTCTAATTTTAAGAAGTTGATTAGCAAGTTTGACATTTTTAATATCTCTAAGATCAATAGCATCTTCAAGTTCTATGCTTTTTTGGGCTAGCGCTTGTTGTATGTTGTTTTCTAACAACATCTTCTCTTCTTCATCTGGCATAAGATCTATAAATATACCAAAATCATAAAGATGTAAATTAGACATCTCTTCAAGCGTAGCTACATTGTGAACTCCTATACTTTGTATAAATGCATCTTTAGTTGGAGAGTACTCTATAATATCAGAAATTCTTAATGATAAACATTCTGCAACTTCTGATGTTAAGAATAAACCAGAATTTAAAATATGACGAGTTGCAGTATTAGAGTTTGCTGCTGCCATTTTCTGGACGCCTACAAGAGCTCTTTCATCTGGCGTACTACCGTCACGAGCCTCGTTAAGCCCGGTTGTGTCGCGAATCATTTGTAAATAGTAATTATAGTTTCCAATTAATGCTTGGATTTTATTACCACCAGATCCACTTGTAATTTCTTGAATCGGCACTTTGCCAGGATTCATATCTCCTTCAGAAGTAAAACTTCGACCAATAACAGAACCTGTTTGGAAAAACATATTTAAAGCTTCTTGAGGACTATAATTTGTTCCATTACCTAAATCAACTTCCGCTAATCCATCAGCATCTAAATAAACTCCGTCCGGAACCATTCTTGACATTACCTGCTGTAACTTCAAGTGTGTAAGCTGAATCATATCAGCAAAGCCAGTAATTCTTTTAACTAAAGATTCAATTCTGCCTTTATACATCCTTGGCGCAACGATAGAGTAGTTCATCTTAACTTTAGTAAAGTTACTCTCTGATCGCATCATGTTCTTAGCCATTTCCCACTTCAACAGCTTATCTGTGCCTAGTACAATTGCTCCTTCATACAAACACTCTATAGATCTTTGTAGCTTAGCGTAGTTTCCTTCAGCATCAGAAGGTGGATTAAAAGTATCGTCTTTTTGTATTAACTTTTCAGCACCACTTGCAGTTTCTTTCATTTTATAAACCTCGTTCATGTAGGTTTTGTAATTGAAATATAAAACTTGAACTTTGTTATTATCATTCTCTTCGTAACCACCGCCTCTGTTGTTATTAGTACCGTAGTTAGAGTTACTTTGCTGTATATCTTCTAAGTCTTCTTGACTTAAGTGAGGAAATTGTTTTGCTAATTCATTTATTGGTATAGTTTTTACTTCACCAACATAATATATATCATCAAAGTAAGGAGACTCTGTGTACGAGTAAACTAGGTTAGCTGGATCAACATAATCAATAACAACGCCTTCAGAAGTATTAAACCCTGTTTTCACAGCACCAATACCTAAAACTGTTAAATCGTAGTATATTTGTTTTTTAATTAAATCGTAGTTGTTACCTTGAAATAATACATTTATAGCTTGCTCTTCTGCTAACTCTATAGACTGCTTGTAGGTAAGCTGCATGTGTAAGTCTAGTTCTTCTTGAGTTTCTGGAAGTTTATCTGGATCGTTCTGATATAAGTTAATACCAAACTCTTGCTGTGAGAAATCATTCATCTCCTTAGAAGCCATATCACCAAGTATTGATTCCATATACTCGGTTCTTTTAGCTATACCAAACGGATCTTGTGAATAAGCTTTAATATCATATGCTCTTTCAGCAATACCGTTAACTACTATATCAACAAACTTTGGAATAATTGGAACAGGTGTCCAATCAAGGTTTAAGTAAGATAGGTCTCCATTTATAGACAACTCATCTTTATATTTTTTAACAGACTGCTCACCTCTTGCGTACAGTCTTAATTTGTGGAAATCATTTAAGTTATTAGTATATCTACCGTCATTACTTCTATCGTCATGAAACCATTCTGTTTCTATAGCTTTCGCTACTTTTAAACCATAATCATAACTTATTTTTTCAGCGTCGCTTACTACTTGACTTGGAAAATAACTTTTTACAACAGACTCTGCCATAGTTTTATTTTATTAATTTAGACATACCTCCAGTATTCGTGTACTTTGCGATATTTACGTTTAGTTTAGGTTTTTTTACATCTGGGTGTGGACGGTACAAGTGCCTATTGCAAGCCATTATTGCTAAACCAGAGCTAATTGCAGCATCAAACTTTGTACGTTTGTTAATATCAAACCTACTCCACTCGTTCAATGTTTGATTAAAATACACATTACCATATTCACCATCACCTAAGTGACCAACATGATCTTGAATATACATTTCAATTGCCGCAGCGTGAGCCTGCTTTATATCTTCACTAGAGTTTGGTATACCACCAACTTCTTTTTCTGCAATAGATAATTTATTCCAAACTTTATCTGGTCTATTCATACTATAACCTCTATATCCTCTACGTTTTAAATAATAAAGTAATCTAGGTTTATTATTCTCCGCTAGTATTGGCATACCATAAAATACTAATGCCATCAATACGTCTTCAAAGAATATCTCTGCGGTTTGTGGTCTTGCTATATACTCTAAGAACATATGGTTTGGTGGTGCATCTTCCATGGAAAACTTTGTTAACCCGTGTAACGCTCCTTTAGAACCTTTACCATCCACAGTACCACTAATATCGTAACTATCACAACCGAACGCACCAACGTGCTCATTTCCTGGGTACTTAATTCCATTCTTTGTTACAATTCTATTTTGAAGGTTATAGGGTGGTGTCCAACTAATATTGAATCTTCCTTTTGGATCAGGGTAGAATACTACCTTAGAATCCTTCACACCACTCTCCCATTGAAAATTACCAGTGTTAATCACCGAACTATTTCTTATCCCTTCATTGTAATCTATCTGTTCGTATAGTTTAACTAAGTTAAATATACTGTTTTTTGCTTCGTCTCTAAAAGCATGCTCCGTTGTTCTAGGAAACTGACGGTAAAATTCATTTAAACCGTCTTGATCTCCTTTTAGTCCATCAGCTTCGTTTTCCCAATGTTCTATAATCCCAATATCTATTAATTCACCATCTGGCCCGAGCACATCATGGTTTGGACTATCAAACACTGGTTGTCCGTATTCATCAATAAAGCCCTCATAGTTCCATTCCATTGGGATAAACAGAGAATATAAACCAGACTTTGTCTGTCCATTGCGGTTTCTACTTGTGACATCTGAATCATTGTATAACTTTTTAAAATTATCACCACCTTTATCCAAAGCATTTGATGTACTTCCCATCATACACTTTCCAATAATTCTACTACCTAATCTAAGACAGGTTTTTGTTACCCGCCAGTTGTTTAGTATATTATCAGGTCTCTCCCACTTACCACTTTCATCGTGGACTAATAACGCTAGTTTCTCACCGTCATAGCTATTGTCACCAGTGTTTTTCCAGTCAATCGTTGTGTCAAGACCTTTAATCTCTTCTAGCTTTTCCTTTGCCGCTATCTTCTTACGAGTAAACTTACTCGCTGGAACCCTATAAGCTAATTCGCTTTTAGGTCGATCCATACCATCTTGTATCGGCTTAAAAAAGAAAGGATAGTTTATACTTATAGGCACAACTTTATCCGTAAACATTTTTTTAGCATCCGCACCACTTTTAGATAGGATACCATATCTACTATCACTCGAAATAGTAGCTAAATTAACCGCTTCTGCAGAACTCATAAAAGAAAACCCAGAACGCCTGTTTTTAAGGTAGCACATTCCGTAACATCTTTTATCAGCTTTACACGCCTCCCAAAATATAAAGAACAATCTGTTGGCCTCTCTAAAATCTGGAGCACCAACATCTATCTTACTCCATTGTAGATACATATAGTGTGTTCCAACTATGTAGGTATCTATTCCATTATTTTTAAACCAAAAGCCCTCATCTCTTCTTTTAAACTCCTCATCAATATAATCGTGCCACTGATCTTTTCTTTCTTCTGGATAATCTCTCCAATCAAATATACTTTTAAGTTTAGATAACTCTTTAGGATACTGTATCCTCTGCCACTTGTTTAACTCTGTTTCGTACACTTGCACTGGCACTTTTGGCAAAGCAACTCGCAAGTTTTGGATTTCATATATTTCGCCAATTTGACCAGTTTTTGATATAACGATAATATCATGTTCTTTATTGTATCCATATTCCCATTTTTTACCTTTATTCATACGACTAATTGTCGTACGTTTAATAGGTTCTATTATTTTATATAAACTCTGCTCGTACATTATTTCGATCTGCCTTCCGCGAAGCCCTTAAATACTTTGTCTTCTTTCTTTTCAGATGTCTTTCCTTCCAGAAGATTTTCTTCTTCTTGGATTCTATTGAGAATTTCGAATGCATCAAATATAGCTAACTTTTTAGTAGCTGCAGCATTCTTCAGTCTATCTGCCGTTATATCGTCATCGCCATCAACAATAGCCTCTTTAGCGACTTTAATTAGTTCTTCAACTGCTTTATGCCCAGCTTGGATTATACTCTTTTTCGTTTCCTTGATGTTCATACTTGATTGTAATAAAATTAGATAAAACTCGATAAAGTCTTTCGCCATCAACGACAAACTCATATTCACTACTTGGTCTAAAACCAACTAGATCGTTAATTGCAACCGTGCCATCTGAGTACTTAACGATACCTTGTAGGGGTTTTTCAGATTCAGTATTAAATTGATCAATGGCTTTTAAGGGTTTTACGAAACAATAGCCACTAGGCGCTATCCAACGTTTATTGTTTTTGTACAAAAATATTTGATCAGACGATATAATGTAAGTTGAATCATTAAAATAACTTTTGCTATTTTTTTCTATACCTTTTACATTATGCCACCTACGAAATACATTGTGATGCACTATAATAGTATCTCCCACCTGTATGTCAGTATCACCAATTAAAGGTTTTGATATAACAATAGCTTCTCTATTTACAAATTGATGATTATAAACCTCTGTGTTTAATATGAGATTTCCACCTTCAACTTTTTTAGTATTGTTGTATCTTTCTCCTTTAGGTGTTACAACAAAGTTGTAAACGCTCTTCATTAATACTGTAGATTGTATTCCACCGAGACCGCCATATTCTTATTGAAGTCTTTCCAAGGAAGAACATTGTTACCTTTTTTAATATAGACAGAAAACTTAGTCTCTTCTTCTATAATGTCGCAGATAGTATGACCACCATACACTTCTTGCCCCACGGCATAGTGCATAGCGTCATTCTTATAGTCTTTACCTACACTAATCTTTCTTATCAGCTTCGCCATCTTCTTCGTGTTTTATAGAGCCGTCTTGAATATTGATGTCAAAAGTTCCGTACTCTTTTTCAAATTCACCTTGCATAACAGTAAGTTGATCTTGAATAGTCATAATAGTATGAAGCATTTGATGCTTTCTAGTTTCTAGCATACCTAGATCTAGTTGGGCTCTATTGATTGCGTTTACAATACCTTGAACTTTTTTCAACTGCTCGTCGGTAATTTTTTCTGCTTTAGGTTTAAGATCAACGATCTTATCCACCTTTGGTGTTTTTCTCTTTGCCATGATTTAATTTAATTTAATTAGTTAATATTAACAGTCGTCAACTGCTGAAACAACACCGTTGCTTCCTATTTCCATGTTTTTATAGGATCCTCTCGCATATGGACCTATTTTATAATGACCAGCTAGTAATACGTTTTTACTATCAGCTCTCATTCTTGGGTATACTATATCTCCAACATCAGGAATACTTGAGCTTCCGTTATGGAAATAAGTATTTGTTACACTTCCAGAACTTACTCTACAACTAGCCGAACCGCTAGATTCCCTATCACTGCATGTAACTGTGTTGTAGTTTTTGGCTATAACAACTTCTTTTCTTCTTTTTACTAGTATGGATTTATTTTTACCTCTAGACTGAGCAGATGTATTTGCGTTACCTAATGCCATTATATAGCGGCCGCTCTAGTTCTGTAATCTGGTCTTGGCGCTACGTAGCATATAACGTCTCCAGCATGTAACTCTACATAGTCATACATACCATATAAAGTCATACCAGCAGGAAACTCTGTTCCACTACCATCTAGTACTATAAGGTCACTATCGTTGTCACCCGCGTTTGTGTCAGCGCCCCAATCAGTATCTAATGTTTGAGTATCTTCGTTAGACGCAAAATGCGTGTTATCTAAACCAAGACCTTTACCAGCATCTAAAATACCTAACCCACTACCACCAAATTTTGTTGCGCTTACCATAGTTATAGCACAAACGTAATATTTAGCGTCAGTCTGAGATAGATCTAATATAGCTCCATCACCGCTTAGAAACGTAGAGCCAAATTGCCCAAAGTTATAAGCCGTAGCTGTTGAATTTAATCCCATAATTTTATTTTTTTACTTTTTCAAGGCTTCGTCCTCCGAAGTAAGCCCCAATTACTGTTATTAATACTAGTTGAAGAAGGTCCACGTACGAATCCTTCACATTAAAGTTAATTGCACCAGCATCAATGAATATCAACAACATCGTGCACACTATTAAGAATATAAGCGTCATTGGACGTACATTCTTTGAAAGCCATGAATCTGACTTTAAATCCGCCTCCCAACGAGATGTGATGTTCTTTTCCATCTCAATCTCATAGTTAGCAATTAATTCTTTTATTTTTCTTTCCGCTTCAAGCTTTTCTTCTTTAGATGTAGTTAAGTTGTCTACAACTCCTCCTACACTCTTTATAAGATCACTTGCTCCGCCAGAAATTAAATTAGTTAATATACTCATTTTGTTTTTACTTTTTCAAACGAGCTGATACCGAAACAACCTAACGTTACCCATACGAATGAATTATAAACAACTTCATTTATAATTAAATCTTTATCGGCTAAAACACTAGTAC
>UEXM01001632.1_pt1 | contig 18016 bp, 6 predicted proteins | sample 1796661 | NCBI WGS metagenome assembly UEXM01 (sample SAMEA4772469, study PRJEB27181) | metagenome | reverse complement strand
CAGTAATGCATATGAAGACACAGAATTAAATACAACAATTCAAGGTGGTAGTATTGTTTCTTCCTCTGCTCTTGTGGGTAGTGTATCAGAAATTGAAATCACAGGAAGAAAATCTTTGTATCAGGTTGGTAAAGTCTTAACAATCAATAGCGACAATTGGACAACAAATTCTGTACAAGCGCCGACATCTCCCTTAAGTGGTGATGAAATTGATACAAGAACTATTAAAGTAGAACATACCCATTCCTTCTTGTCTCAGTTGAATGTGAGTCAAGGAACAGTGGAAACTGGGAATTCAAATAATTTAAACGTGCAGATTTATCTGTAAAATAGGTCTTAGCACTAAGGAGTAGTAATTAAAATGGGAAATAGAAACAAACAACCTTTTTATAGTGGTGGAAATCCTTCATTTCCTTTGAGTCCGAGTCCCTATTTTAGTAGGGCTGAAGATCAAAGAGTTGCGTTTGACGGTGGAACAGATTTTGATAGAGTAAAAAATTATCAGTCTATAGCATTCCGACCAGGGTTTTCTTTGCAAGCATCAGAACTGAACGAAATACAAGAACATTTCCAGATGCAACTCACGCTATCAATTGCAATGATGAACAACTGGATCTGCTCTGGTGGTGGTTTTATGTGGAATGGTGCAAACACAGATTCTCCAGGCGGTGTTGGTGGAGGAACTGATAATTTCTCCTATCCTACTTCTATTGGTGAGGGTGGTGGTTATAATGGAACTACTCCATTCCACGATTCAAATTATCAAGTAACAGCGCCTGGATGGAGAGGAACTACACCACTATATCCATATGCAAATCCATATGTACCACAAAGTGGAGATATAAATCATGGACCTGGTGGTAGATTGGTAGAGGCACAACTACTATCTGGTGGACAGGGACAGACTGTTAGAATAAACTTTTATTCTGGTTGGTATTTAACAGAAATCAGACTTCCTGATACTGGGGGTGATATGACTGGTATGAGTGGACTGAAGCATTGGGTTTACTTAGACACTGATACAGACTCCACATATTCACAAACATATTCTGTTGATGTTCCAGTAAATACTAACAGTAATTTCGATACTGTTGTTGGGTTGGTGGTTACAAGCAATTATGTTGGATGTGAACAAACACCTGATCCTATTAACGATCAATTTGATGAAACTTTAGCAGATAACGCCGCTGGGTTCCCGAATCCTGCTTCATGTGGTGCATCCAGATATTCAGTAAACTTTTCAAGTGCCGCAGCATCATACCCAAGCGGAAACTCACAGGATATATACACAGAGGCAGATAGAGATCAGATTTCTTTATGTGTTAAGATTAACCCCCTACAAAGAACTGTTCGTTATATGAATAATCAAGTTCTTTTCGCATGGTAATATAAAAAAGGTATAAATAAAGTAAAAGAGATAAACCTATGGCCGGACTTCCAGACGACAATTTATATCAGATTCCATACCTTCAGGGAAATGACACTTTCTATGACTGGGTAAACTATCATAATACACTTCATGTAAACAAATTAAACAAATTGAAGATATATGATGGTCTATCTGGTGATGGTATTGTGTTTACTTTAGGAACAACTGCGAGTAATGATCCGCAAGGAGGAGCAACCGCTGGTTCTGACTTGATTGCAGGTTCGTTTAGATGTGATATCGCCGAGACGATTGCTAGGGGAGTTACCTTTCAGGGTGATGTTAGTATAAATGGCACATTAAACTATGACATAAACAGTCTAGAACTTCCTTCCGTTACAAGCAGAGTACACCCTGTTGGTGGTTATACTGCGTCAAGAGATGGATTTACTCTCGGACAAGCAGTCAGAGTAGAAGACTTCGGGCATCAAAATGCTGGGGGAACAGGAACACCAAACTATTATCTTGCAAGAGCAGATAACGCTCCTTTCGCAGAAGTATTTGGTATTGTTTCCGGTGTTACCTGGCCTATGAGTTCCGGTGTTCCCAGTCCTCCGTATACTTCTGCAAACACATATATTGAAGTTACTACACACGGTAAAGTCGTTGGTGATTTCTCACAAGCAACAACATATGGTGCAGGACTAAGTGCAGGGTGCATCTACTTCCTAGATGCAGGTACAAGCGGTGGAATTACTCCACACGAACCATCAGTTGCTGGTTATGTAAGTAAACCATTAATTATGGGTATAACAGCAGACACAGGATATGTTCTCAATTATAGAGGACAGTTACTCACTGGTTCTGGTACTGGTGGTACTGGTGGTATTGATAACAACAGATTCATGGTTGCCCACGGAGAGGCGGCAGGAATCTTTGAAAGAGGACATGTTGTAGGATATAAATCTGGTAGAGGAACCGCCGGGTGGTTTGTTGCGAAACAAGAAGATGATGATTTAAATCATGCAGTCGGTTTGGTATTGGATGAATTCATACTGGATAGTACTCGGTATATGACAGTCGTTACTACTGGGTGGTGTGGAGATTTACCTACAGTAAATGTTGAGACTGGATTGCTGTATGTTAATAGAAACGGAAAATTAGAAAACGAATTTGATGCAGATGGAACACCAAACACAATTGGAAATCCCAAAAAACCATTTGCTGTTGGATGGTCTTCTAATGGTGATGGAACCGGAAATGTTAAAGGTGCAATCATCAATCAAAATCACCTTGCAGGTGAAGCGGCCGTAAATAATCTTGGTGCGCCAAGGTCAGCGGGAGACACCACACAAGGTCCATACGGAATGGGAAACTGGGCGTTCAAATCCACAAGTGTTGGTGGTACAACTTATGGTAGTGCCATCAATGAAAATATTCTAATCAACGGTGGGTTTGATGTATGGCAAAGAGGTATTGGTACATCTTCTTATGGAGCAACAGGTACAACCTATTTTGCAGATAGATGGGTAAGAATAGATGGTGCTTCGGGTAGTGCAGCATGGAATGCAAGCGGAGCAACCACCGGAACATTCAATATCCAAAGAAAAGCATTCTCAACAAACCAAACAGAAGTATTCGGTAATCCTACTTATTATACTCAATTCCAAAATGACTTTCATCCACAAGGTGATGCTGTAGGTAGTCATGCAATAATTGAAAATAGAATTGAAGATGTCCGAACATTGAGAAATGAAAATGCTACTCTCTCGTTCTGGGCAAAATCTGGTGTCGCTGGTTCTACTGGTTCGATTGTTCTAAACCAATATGATGGTTCGGATACTTATACACATAGACCATCCAACTTCACACTAGGTACTAGTTGGGCAAAATATGAAGTGGCATTCTATGTTCCAAATATAGAAACAACACCATCCGGTAAACATTACCTTGGTGTCGGTTTTGATACTACACATATGAATACTACCTTTGATTTAGCACAAGTAAAACTCGAAAGAGGAATAGTTGCTACAAGAAATGCATCGACACCACAACAGAGAGAAGATGATTTACATAACTGTAGTAGATATTATCAAAGAAGTTATGGTTTAGATCAAGCAACTATCAGTTCTACTATGCTCGGAAGTGTACCGGATGTAACTGCGGTGAACTTTACAGTTTCCCCATCAAGAGACAATCATTACACATTCCCAGTAGTAATGCGTGCTGATCCTACGATAACATTATATTCACCATTCAGTGGTCAAACATCAGATGGATATAACCAAAGTGCAGGTGTTGATTTAAGACACACTGCTGGAACGTATGGTTGGTCTTCTGACGGATCTAATACTACCCCAAGAAATGCTCCCGCAGGTACAACCACAATTACTTCGGAGTATGCAACAAAGAATGGTATTTATCTCTTTGTTCCTGCCGGTACGGTTATATTTGACGAAGTTTCTGTTCATTATGTTGCAGACGCAGACTTAACCGACAATATGAACAATACATAGAACAGGAGTAAACATTAATGGCACATTCTAGTTGCGGAAACAGTTCAAATCTTTCAGGAAACCTAAATGTTCGTAATATAACGAACAGCGGAGCAAGGCTATTGATGACCCATGAGTTGTCTGGGTTTTCTGGTGGTAGAGTTTCTGGTTACATAGGCGACGATGGTGTTACAGCAGGTGATGCGATTCGCTATGATGTTGTTCCATATAAATCTGATGGAGTAACGGATTCTCCAAGTTACCAGAAGTACAGAAAAGCACAAGCGGATACTGCTGAGAATGCAGAAGTTATTGGTATTGTAGAAAGTATCGATGACGGTGTGGTGAATGTTGTTCTTTCTGGACAAATGATTTATCCCAATCGTATTATAAATGCGACACACATAGATGAAACTCTAGGAACTTCTGGTGCAACTGGTGGAAATGATATTTACTTCTTAAGTGAAGTTACAGCAGGAGCAGTTCAGAATCTTGCTCCAAATTTACCAACTAAAATTGCGAAACCAATTCTACAACAGGCTGCCGATGGTACATATACACATCATGTCGTAAACTATATTGGTTATCAGGTCGGAGGTTCAGTGGTTGCTTCGGTTGGTGGTGAAGAAGAACCCTTGGGTCTCCGGTCATTTATTGACATAGAAGGAACTGAACTTATACTCGCAGACAATGAGTGGGATGCAAATAACAGTAATAATTTTGCTCCTCTTACTTCCAATTCTCCAGACGCACCTTCACGAAATTATAAAACATTCAATAATTTAGCAAACGGAAAACTAAAAAATGATCCATTTGGTGCAAGATATTCCTTTACATCCTTGACAGGATTTGTGGAGAGTCTTTGGTTGGGTAAAGCAGTTTACTTTATCAATGGTTCTGGAGAAAGAGTATGGAAAGGTGAATGTACCCAAGTCGGTGATGTGAATAGACCAAACATAAATTGTATCTATGTTACAACAACAGAAACTTCAGGTCCTAATATTGGGAATAGACTTCATTCTTCTTCTGGAGAAAATATAATCATATCAAATTCAGAAAAAACTGATGTTGCACTACCACAAATTCCAAATAGAAATACAAGTATAAGAGCAAAAACTATAAGTGGTGCAACGAAAATTGTAACAGAACGATACAAAATTTCAGTGAAGTCGGATCAGGGAGATGATGCTGCAACTGTTCCTTCCAAAGTCACCGTCAATGAATTATCTGTTACAGGAACCGTTACTGTAGAAAATAGTGCAAAATCTGTTGCTGATTTAGCAGGAACAATTAACACATTGGCAGATGAACTTGCAAGTTTGAAAACGCAAGTGAATGGTGATGGTGCTTCTACTTCCGCAATTACTGCAAACATTACGAGCAAATAGTGATAAGGAAGCAACATGGTAGCACCAGCAGTTCACGGAAGTAGTTTCTTTTTACCAATAGGCGGTGATGCAATCACCGGTCCTATCGGACCCACTGGACCTACTGGAGATGCTGGTTCTACTGGTCCCACTGGACCTACGGGTGCAACCGGACTTACTGGTGCAAGTATGATGGGTTCGACTGGACCTATCGCTGGTTCCACTGCAATGTATATTCAGGATGGAAAACTACACCAAATATTTCATGGATATAATTTTCACGGAGATCCGATTGGTGGTTACACTGGTGGTTATGTGACATCCACTCTTGCTAAAGGACCTACTGGAAATTCAATAAACAATATAGATGGCGGTAACACTTCGGGTGGACCAGAAGGAACACCGCCTGGTTATACATTACCTAGCGGTGGTGCAACTGTATTTAAGGTTAGGAATTCCAGTAATGCAATCACCATAAAAGCAATCGAAGTTGCGGGTGATTCTTTAACATTAACAGACAATACTGCAACCAGTGAAATAAATCTACACTACGATAGAGGAAACTTTGGTTATCTAAACACACAACCAAGTTCGGGAATCGGTTCTCTTGTCGGAACAGACGAGGGACAACCAGTTCGTCTTCATGGTTTTACTGGTGCTTCTTACGACAGTGGATTAAATGCACTTGATGTTCGTGTAAAATCATATAAAGAAAAGTCCAAGTATTTAACTGTTGACAATGGTGATCCCGGAACATATGACATTGAGAGATTTGGTGAAGTTGGTAACCCTCCCTTTTATCGAGGAACAATAGATCCGAATGTCGCAAAGGTATTCATAGCAGATATGAGAGGACTCACTTTTGCAGATATGCATGAGAGTGGTTCTACTGGACCAGTTCAATTTAATATAAACGATGCATCCTTTGGATATACAGGAAATAATATTTCAGGAATTCCAGCAGAAGGAAAACCAAACTTAACAAAGGCGTTTACTCTTATTGTTCATGGTGCAAAAAATTCATTAGTTCCTGTGGAAAGATTTACGAATGTTACTTGGCCTTTAGATTTAGCACCATGTTTTAGTGGTGGTACTGATATCTTTAACTTCTTCTGGCTTCCATGTGAAACACGAGGACAAATATGTCCCAATGGAGTAGCATGGCATGGAAATTTGGTTCAATGGAAATCTCCCGATAACATCATAGACAATGATACAGATAATAATCCTTTCTTCTGTCATGAAGTTGCAGGAACAAGAAACTTATATACCGATGGTGTGCAAGATTATCCCGGTATTGAATTTTTAGATTCATCGGGAATAACTGGTGCAACAGGTGCCTGTTGCTTGGGTAATGGAATTTGTGTTCATACAACGGAGTCAAAATGCTTTAATGGTTACTTTGTTGGATGTGGAACAACATGCGGAAGTTCAACAGAATCAGTATGTTTTGAAAAGGGACCTTGTTGTTCTCATAATACATCAACAAAGGAAATAAATTGTACACAACAAACAATTGATTCTTGTGTAAATTATTCTGATGTTCTCTACATAGAAACCACATTTGGTGGAACAGGAAATGAATGCTACAACATGGACTGTGAATCTGCATCGAAAGATTTAGGTGCCTGTTGTGATGGTTTAGGAAACTGCGAACTGTTGACACATTCAGAGTGTGATAATTCAGGAAGATTTTTCCAAGGTGAAGGAATTCCATGCACAAAGAGATATGGAAATGATATTATTGAAATCTGTGCGGGTGGGACTGGTGCTTGTTGTGAAGGTTCTTCTTGTAGTAATAGCACCACATTCAAAACTTGTGTAGATGCAGGGAATCTATATGCCGGAGATAGAAGCAAATGTTGTGGTATTGACTGTGTTTCAGATGACGAGTTTAAAGCAAGAAATTCTGGAATTCAAGCACTGAATCTACAACCCGGTGATTTATATGCAGGTGGAATGGTTGTTGGAATATACAGACCTCATGGTGGTTCTGTGTTTGGACACAACAGTTTCGGAAAAGATAGAACTGCAAACTGGCAAGAATTAATGGTTGGTGGTACTGGTTCTACCTCAGACAATGGTTTCACGGGAGAAACATACAGGTCAAAGTATGATTTTCATGGTTATGGATTCACATCCGATAAGGGATGTTCTGAATTTAATGAGTTGGATATTCTGAATGATGATACTCGGGTTGATGCGTATTATGTCATCACTGCATTATCTCCACTTGCTGTAACAGGTGATAGAGAAGTAGTTCTTCTACAAGACTATCCAAGTGCAACAGCAGAATTTTATTGGAGTAACAGAGGAAGTTCTTGGGGACCGATTTACAATCAAGACACTCTACTATATAATGACTTAAACGCAGACTACAAAAATAAATTTAGTCTAAATGAAGGTTACTGGTATGATAGATTTGTAGCAGAACCTTCTCTAATAAATCTTCCTTTCAACACTTACACTACATGTGCAAAGGCAAGAAGTCTTGGTGTTGATGGTGTAAGTAAACTTCTAACAAAACCGAATCAATCAGCAAACGGTTTCTGGCATCGAAACTATGGATTCTACAACAACTTAAGAATCATTAGTGCAGACAATGCATTATCACAAGTATATAACGAAACCAATAATTTATACACATCTGATCAATTTGGACCTGGTTTGACTGCTGATTATATTTCTGCTTTCAGAATTTGCAGATTATATAAAGATGAATTAAACGGAACCACAGGAGCGGTTGATGGTTTCACTGGTGCTAATATTTCTGAAGTTTCTTCTTGGTATATTCCAAGTAACGATGAACTAGGATTTATTGCAGAGAATTGTATTCAAGATAATCAGTATGACTTTGATTTAAATTCTTATCTTCTAGCAAATGGTGGTAGTCCATATAATGGATGGTATTGGACATCTACTGGTGCATTCGATGAGACAAAAGGAATCACAGGAGGATACGAAGAAGGTGTGATGGTATCTTCTAGTTCTGGTGTAACTGCTGATCCCGGAACAGTTGCTTGGGCAATGAAGTTTGACGTTGAAGGAAATAAAGAAGAATTTTTGGTGGGTAAGAAAAATAGAACTACGAATACATATCAAGTAAGACCTATTCGTATGATTCGTTGCGATGGAAAATCTTCAAGTGACAAACTCACAAAAATGCCTAAGGTGTTACGAGACAGTGATAAAAATATAAATCAGGATTAAGGGAATGATTTGTTATGCCATCTATTCAGGGTTCTAGTAGGATATTAAACACCAGTGGGACAAACTCTCTCACTGGTTCCTCTGGGCCTATAGGTCCTACTGGTGCTACTGGAGCAACTGGAGCAACAGGTCCCATTGGTGGTGTTGCAACTGGTATCGGTATTATGTCTGCGACTGGTGCAAGCGGCGGACCTGGTGGTTCGTATGGTAACGATCTGATTACATTTTATCTAACAGACGGAAGCACAGTCGGTGTGAGTGGTGCAAGAGGCGCTACTGGTGTGGACGATAGTGAAAATTTCCAGATCATCAATGCAATCGAAGGACCTGAATACGGACAAATTTTCCAAGTCAAGAATGGTATTACTGCCTATTTTAAATCACTTACAGTTAGTGGTGAAGACATTTCGATTGGTGTAACTTCTGATTACACCATACTTCTTTCTGGTACAACATACGATCAAGGCAGATTAGGTAACACAGGTGAACTTGTTTATAATTTCTCTGGTGCATCTGCACACGGAGCATTAAATACATTCTGGAGTGGTGATCAACTCACTGCAAGAATATTAACTCATAGAGAATCGAAAACCGGAGAACTCAATAATAATATTGTTATTGGAAGTGTGGTTAATGAACGAGGATCGATTCCTATAAACACATCTCCGATTGTGGGTACAGCAGAAGTTAATGGAACTGTTGTTCCGTTTACTTATATAACTCAACACCAAGAAAATTCAAATTCTCCTATTACAAAAGGAATGGTAAGTGCATTTCATCTAGGAAAAACTGGAGATGATAATGTAATTTACGAATTCACTGGATTGACATTTGACAATTTAATTCAGGGTGACATTTTTATTGGTTCTTGTTGTTTCTGTGAAAACTCTAATGGTCCAGATAGATCAGGATGTGTTGATTATGTCAATAAAACTTATTGTGATTCTGTTGGTGGTTCATTCTCATCTATTCCTTGTTTAAATCGTCCTGAAGGACCTGATTGCTATCCACAGGGAGCATGTTGTCTTCTTGGTGGATGCACAGAAACCTCCGAAGAAAAATGTCAAACGTATGGTGGATTCTTTGTTGACGGTAATACATGTCAAGAAGTTGAACTTCTGGGAGGATGTCCAGATCCATGCTCAGAAGAAGAAATAGGCGCATGTTGTATCAACCAAGTTTGTTTTGAACTGACAGAATATCAATGTTCCTTTGAACCAAACAGTGTTTGGATACAAGGTTCGTGTACTGGTGATGACGCTATCAATTGTTGCCTCGAAACTCAAAATGGTGCGTGTTGTTTAGACGAGGCGTGTTATAACACATCTGCACTTCTTTGTTCTAAGATGGTATCAAGTGGTGGTACGCCAGGAATATTCTGGGGAATCGGTTCAAAGTGTGCAGGACCAGATGAAGAAAGTTTATACTATCCCAACAATTGCACTCGAAGAGGATTCGGCGATGAAACTTTCGGGGAATTAGAGGATGGTTTTTGTCCGAATGGAGATTTACCTCCATGTACAGATTGTGTTGGTTGGACTCAAGAAATTTCTTCTGATCCTACAATAAACATATGTGCTGCTGATGGTGTCTATTGTCCCTGTGATACTGGTGATGGTCAATATGGATGTAATGTTTGCGGTTCAAATTTACAATCATGTAGTACAATTATCACTGTCGATGGAACATGTTGGGAATGTTGTTGTGAAACAAAAGAAGAAGACGAAGAACCGCCAGTCGAACTGGGTGCATGTTGTGTGGATCAAACGTGTTCATATGTAACAGTCGAAGAATGCAACAATAGTGGTGGATATTTCTTAGAAGGACAGACTTGTGAATCAAATCCATGTAGCAACCCTCAAGGAGCATGTTGCTATGAGTTTGATAATTGTCAACTTATAGATGAGATAACATGTAGCAATAGTGGTGGTACTTTCTATCAAGATTCTACATGCAGTATTTGCGACACACTTCAATCTCCGCTTGGTGCTTGCTGCTATACGGATGGTTCTTGTATCGAAAACGCTACAGAAGAGCAATGCGATATTACTGGAGGTGAGTTTAAAGAAGATTTAACTTGCAGTTCTTGTGATACTATTATAACTGGCGCATGTTGTAATAGTGATGGTACTTGTACTGATGATTCTACCGAAGAAGATTGTGACGGTAAATTCAACGAAGGTTTAAGTTGTGTAGATGCTGGTTGTGATGAAGTAGGAATATGTTGTGGTGGAGCATATAATATTAACGGTGAACCAAGACCATGTACTGCCAGTGGTGTTCCTATTACGGAAACTATTTGTGATTCGCTTTCCACTGAAGAATATCCAACTATATGGTATTCGGATACTAATCATGAATGTTGCGGAAGTTGTTGCTGGTGGGGAGGAAACCCCGGTGAAGAAAGTTATCATTGCGATGAAAGTGGTGATAAATTATTCTATGATTGTGAAAATTTAGCAGATGTAGGTGCTGAGGCTGGAACAGTTCCTTGTTACCCAGATGGTGATTATCAAGATGTATCATGGACTTCGGGTGATTGTTCTTCAGAGAATGAAAATCAAGGATGTCCGAATGATATTATAGGATGTTGCTTAGATGGTGAAGTGCAGATAGGAGAAACTTCCAAATGTTACTGTGAACAATTCAATGGAAATGATTCCGGTTGGACGGAAGGTCCATGTCCCGATGATAAAGACACCAATGCGTGTTGTATTACTGGTTTCTGTGTTGACGATATATCCCCAGAAATTTGTGCCCAATACCCCGGTGGAACAACAGTATTTAATACACTGTGTGATGAAACTACATGTGATGGTGCTTGTTGTGATGCTGCTAATGCCAACTGCACTCAAACCAATGAAACTGCCTGCTTTGGAACCTCTACGTTCCTCGGAGTTGGTGTGAGTTGCGATGCTTGTCAGGCATTTACTGCTTACGGTGCTTGTTGTTTCCCAGATGGAACATGTGCAATTAGAGAAGAAACTGATTGTATTGCGAGTGGTGGTTATTTCCAAGGACCTGAAACAACTTGTGATGATGACGATGTAGATTGTTCGATTTATCAAAAAGGTGCATGTTGTTCTGCTCGACATGGAGATTGTGTTGAATTAACCGAAGGGGAATGTGAAAGTAAACTTCCTCCTATAGATGATCTGACAGGAGATCGAGATCCAATCTCTCCAATGGAAGCACCACAGGTTGAATATCTGTGGGCAGGACCAGGAACGTCTTGTAGTAGTACATGGTACTTTAATGTACCCGAACTCGGCGACGGTTTTACCAAATTCGATCTACCATTAGAAATGAATACATGTGGATACTACTTCTCACCGGACGGGCCCGGACAAACTTCTATAAACCCGAAATATGTGGGTATTGATAGTGATACAGGATTATGTTGTAATTTGAGAAGATGGGGCAGTGGCGATCCTTGTGGTGGATGTGTGGGTGGAAACCGGCCGCCGGTGAGCCATCCGTGGGTTACGGAAAAGACTTGCCCAGAATTGCCTGCGGAACCCTACTGTTCGTATTGCCCAACTGATGCTATCAATAAATATTGCGGCGGCGATGGTACATCATTCCTGTCTTCGTGGGAATGTGGTGCATGTGCATTCGAGCCTGTTCCCGGATACCCATTGGCGCCGGGAGACTATCAAGGTCCCAAACTTGATAGAAGAAATATTTGGGGAACAGATGATTTTGGGAATCCCGCCTTGATTTTCAGACCATACGGTGGTGTTGTTCATCCAGAGTATAAATCAAGTCTAAAGTATAAGAAAGAAGTTATCGATGTTTTACTGCTGAATTCCATGGGATTACAAATGCCCAAGTTCATTCCCGACTCTGGTCCGAATGCAGGTGATGAAATAGAGTGCATCATCCGCGGCATGCCAAACCAAGAATGTTTTGGACGCACTAGCCAGCAGTTCGGCGACTGTCCTACCTACAAGGCGTGCCCGCAGGAATCAGGCATCCCCGTCCCCTGCAAGGGCTCCGGCCCTGCGTGCATACCTCTAGAGGAAGGTCCATGTGTTGAATGTCCAGATGATTTTTGCGAGAATCTTCCCTCAGTTGGTGAGGACAGATGGACCGATGTCAGCGCAGACGGTGATCCTCCTTTATGTCAACTGAACGGGAGCCTAATCGGAAGATGTTGTTGTCCAGAAGGCCTTCCATGGTCATATAAAGGTGATGTCGAGGATGGTCCTTGTGTTTGTTTTGTAGGAGAGATGACGGAATCGCAGTGTAACGATGAACCCGCATATTGCGGGGGGGAAGCCCCGAGCGGACGAAAACCAGTTTGGTGTTGTCCTCGTACACCGGGCAAGCCTTGCCCTGATGAGAATGACTGCAATAACCAAGGTCGGTGTTGTCCAGAAGATCCCTAAGATGGATAAGAACATGAGGAATTTATTTAATGCTTATAAATAGTTTAGCATTACAGTATAGGATTTAATATGCCATCGATTCAAGGTTCCAGCAGAATATTAAACACCAGTGGTATCAACGGATTAACCGGAGATGCTGGTCCGGTAGGACCTACTGGACCCACCGGAGCAACTGGTGCGACAGGTGCTACTGGTTCCATCGGTTCGGTTGGAGTTGGTATTATATCTGCGACGGGAGCAAGTGGTGGAATTGGTGGTTCGTATGGCAACGACTTGATTACATTTTATCTAACAGACGGAAGCACAGTTGGTGTAAGTGGAGCAAGAGGTGATACGGGTGCAACTGATTCTGAGAATTTCCAGATCATTAATGCAATTGAAGGACCTGAATACGGACAAATTTTCCAAGTCAAAAATGGTATTACTGCATATTTCAAATCACTTACAGTTAGTGGTGAAGACATTTCGATTGGTGTAACTTCTGATTATACAATTCTTCTTTCTGGTACAACATACGCTCAAGGTAGATTAGGTAACACAGGTGAACTTGTTTATAACTTTAGTGGTGCTTCCGCACATGGTGCGTTGAATACCTTCTGGAGTGGCGATCAACTTACTGCAAGAGTATTAAGTTTTAGAGAATCTTCAGGAAGCAACACACTTTTATCAACTCCAGAAAATACTTCTCCAATTGCAGGAACAGCAGATGTTGATGGAACCGCAGTTCTCTTTGAATATGTGGTTGATGTTGATTATGATATCAATGGAATGACTGCAACGAGCAGTGGAATTCATTTAGGAAAAACCGGAGATGAGAATGTAATATACCGATTTGCGGGAGTGACTCATGGAGCAATATATGACACAGGTTCTCGAATAGGTTCCTGTTGTTTCTGTGAAAAGGAAGGCGAATATTCGTCTAGCACAGGTTGTGTAGATTACGTTTCAGAAAACTATTGTACAGAGGTTGGAGGAGTTTTCGATTTTGAAACTTGTCTGTATAGACCAGAAGGTCCAAACTGTTACATCGAAGGATCGTGTTGTGTAAATGGAGAATGTGTTCATACAAGCAGAGAAAAATGCGAAGAAACATATGGAGGATTCTTTACTCCCAATTTAACCTGCGATGATATTCAGGCTTTAGGAAGTGGTACAGATTCCGATCTTGATAATGGTTGTCCTTCTCCTTGTTTCAACAGAGGTGCTTGTTGCATAGATCAGTTCTGTTATGAATACACAGAATATGAATGCTCATTCTTTCCAAACAGTTCTTGGTTTGATGCACCATGTTCTGAAGTGAATTGTTGTTTGGAAGTAAACACTGGTGCATGTTGTTTGGATGAAATGTGTTATGAGACAACACCAACTCTGTGTCCTAAAATGTTTGCAACCGATGGAGAGTCTAAAGGAATCTTCTGGGGAATAGGTTCTAGTTGTGCCGGTCCTTATAGAAACACGGGAACATATGCTCCACATGATTGTGGTGAAAATGAAGATGGAACCATAATAGGTCCTATAGATTCAGAAGGAAATTGTATCGATGGAAATGGAGGTCCCCCTCCGTGTCTAGGTTGTTTGGGTTGGTCACAAGAAATATCAAGTGATCCTGAACTAAACATATGTGCAGCAGACTCGATTGGATATTGTGGTCCTGATTATGAAGAAAATCCAGACAATGCACCCCAATGTTGTGCTTGTGCTTGCGGATCTTGCAATTCAGGTATTAGTGATTGTATTGGTGCTTGTTGCGCCGAAAGAACTAACGGAAGTTGGAGTTGCTCGCAACTAAATTCTGATGATTGTACTGCATTAAATAACAACCCAGAATATAACACTGTTTGTTGGAATGGATGTAATTCTACTTGTGTTTTACCAGATGGTAGTCCGAGATGCACTACTGAAATTGGTTGCTGTTATAATAAAAAATCAGACATTATTTTTATGATTGATTTAAGCGGCAGTATGCTTTCTCCCATTCCCGATGGAGAAGGAGGAACAACCACAGCAATCGATGCAACATGCGATGCGGTTTTAACTATTGCTGATCAAACAAATCCTGCAACCGATAAACTAGGATGTGTAACATTTAATCTTGAAGGTATTGTGCGTCAACAATTAACTTTCAACCAAGATGTATTTGAAAGTAAAATTAATCAATTAAGAACATTACCAGAAGGTGATACTTGTACTACAGATGGATTCAATAGAGTTATTGAAGAATTTGAAAGTGCAAGAGCAAGACCTGGAGAAGCACTACCTGCTCTTGTGTTATTGGGTGATGGCGCACAAGACCCCGGATGTACTGAAGTATCAATAGAGTTAGCAAATCAACTCAAAGAAATGGGTGTTATTATATACACCGTTCAACTTGGAGAATTTGATTCGTCGTTGGGTAGTTTATCATCTGGTCCAGAATATGAAAGAATTGTATTAAGTGCAGACGATTTAACTGCTTCATACTTAGAAATATATTCTGATATATGCGGTGATACTACTCTTGGAGAAGGAGAAACATTCCAGTCTTGTGGAAGCATTCTTCTTGCAGATGGAACCTGTTGGGAATGTTGTTGTCATTCTGACTTTGAGGAGGAGGAGGAAGATGCTCTAGGATATTGTTGCAACCCACCAAAGGTGAATACTGGTGCATGTTGCAGACCTGATCCTTTCTTGCCAATAACTAATTGCACTATTGAATCAGGTACAGAGTGTGTTGAGAACGATGGTGATTTTAAAGGAATTGGTACTTCATGTGATGATGAAGGTATATGTGATATTGTATATGACGACTTAGGTGTTTGTGTATTGAGAAAGGATGCATCAGAAAACGATCCGTGGTCGCCTGGTCCAATTACCTTTGAAGACCTCACATACTTTGAATGTTTAGATTTAATGAAAACGTATCAAAATGAAGAGATTTGGGGAACAAAAGGAGTTTCATGGTGGTATAATTATCAAGACTTACCAGCAGGACATCCTTGGATCAATCCTCTATCCGACATTTATATTCCAGAACCGAATGGGTACAGAGCATGGTCTCCTCCGGGTTATCCAGCAGATAATCCGGTTTCACCGGCGAAGGGTGTGTCACCAACACCATACAATCCATACGATAAGGGATGTTCGCCTTGGACGAATGCTGCGGGTTGTGATGGAGACCAGGGAGATGAGATACGATGCAGTCTTGAGTATGGTGGTTTTCCAAATCCATGGCCTTCTTATGTTTGTCGTGTGTATGGCGCACGCGGGGCTCAGTTCAACCAAGACGGAACTGAACATAGTCCATTAGGACAAAGGGCTGCATACTATCCGAATGGATATCCTGATGACGCTAACCCAGATGGGGTTGGTGGAGGACCTACCAAACAACAAGTTGCTTTCGATTGCAACCCCTACCTGTGGTCAGCCGAAGTGGGTGCAGATAATACTTTTGCTGGATGTGGGCCTATTACAGCAGGGGGGACTCCGGCGTTTCAATGTTGTTTGTCTCAAAACGAATGGATGGAACAAACGGGTTGGGAAGGATGTGCATGTCTAACGGATAATCTAAATCAACCTTGGGAAATAGGTGAACCGTGGGCAGGGTTTGGTGGAGCAATTGGTGATTATGTGCCCGGGAATGTATGCTGCGAGTTCCCGAACGGTGAATCTTATTGTATAAAGGATATCTGGCGGCGACCTGGTTGCGCCAAAGGAACTCAAGGTGGAAGCATATCTGATTACCTCGACGAAGACTGTCCTAGTGGATATGATGGTGACGAGCAGTTATATGCGAACGGACAAGGACCGTGTACTTTTTGTTGTCAAGGTGATGTTACATGCCCAGACTTGAATCAAGGAGACATAGAAGTAGACTGCGGCGGCCCTGATGCATTTGGTAATCCTATCAGATGCGAGGAAGGACAAGTATGTTGCTCTCGTCAGGCACCACCTGATGATGGAGAAACACACAATGGTTGTCCAACAGGCGGTAAATGTGCATGTTTCGATACACTTAAGGAAGATGATCCTAGTTATGATCCAGATGGATTCAATTGTCCAGGTCCGGGGCCAGATGAATTCGACGAACAAACATATTGGCCTGTGGAACCCTACACCGAACAGCCAGATTGCATTGGAGAATTCCCCTATTGTAAATGCGAAACAGCAAAAGGAATTCAAGAATTAGCAAACAGATATGAAGGTTGGGATTTCATCGCAAATTCAACAAATCCTGTAAAGGAATTTGGAAAAGATATGGTAAACGAATTGTGGAATGTACATATAAAGGCATTGACAGGATTAGTTCCCAGAAAAAGTGCCGGTGGTTTTTGTCCAGAAACTTTGGAAAGTGAATGTGAAGGTGACTGGTATCCTTCGGAAGATCAATGTAATGATGTTTGCTCATAGATAGTAAATATAGGATAACTTTATGCCAGTAATCGGAAGCAGTTCAATTATACCTTCAGCATCAAGAGGCCCTCAAGGTCCTACTGGTGCTAGTGGTGGTGGTTTTACTGGAGGTACTGGACCGACCGGGCCGACTGGACCTATCGGAATTACCGGAACATATGTTGTTTCAACTTACCATATTGATCCGAATTTATTTCTAACCCTATCAGACGGTACAGAGATACAAATAGAGGGACTAAAAGGTAACACAGGGGAAACCAGTGTCGCTGACGGGGTTAATTCTGGTTCTGGTATAGGAATCTTTAAAGAAGTTAGTGGAATAACCTTTTGGTTTAAGGGTATTAGTGCGGAAGGTTCCTTGATTGTTTATGAAACCGAAAACACGATTGGTATTAGTGGAGATAGAGTTTATCAAGAAGGTGCAACTGCTGAAATATCAGATCGGTTGAGATTCGCCTATCTTTCTCACGGAAACACAGCAGATGTTTCTGGTTTAACCTTTGATACAGGATTAACGGGAACAGTTATATTCGGACATGGACCCACCGGAAATAGATGGTCATATGATCCAGAAGAAATAGTAGTTCCGATTTCTGAAATTGAATCAGAAGAAACAGTAACAATCTATGGAGAAATTTGTGAGGGTGACTGTGGACAGACTGCCGGTAGAGGTGTGGGGATTCAACTTGGTATTACCGCCGGTACAGTTTATGAAATACAAACACCAATTGGTATTGCAGGATTTACTGGGGAATTTAGTCCTGAAGAACTCATAAACTTTACAATACTTCTCAAGGG
>UEXM01001442.1_pt1 | contig 18027 bp, 16 predicted proteins | sample 1796661 | NCBI WGS metagenome assembly UEXM01 (sample SAMEA4772469, study PRJEB27181) | metagenome | reverse complement strand
GAGATGGATGCGCCGGTCGATCCGTTTAATTTAGGTGGTCAAGGCGCGTTTGATTTGTTAGCAGCTAATCCAGATCAATACAGAATCTTTTCACAAGGCGGACCCTACGCTAAACGACCGTATGGGGCAGCCAAAGGCGGTAGTATTACTAACTTTCCGCCCAAGATAGGTGCGATATCAGGGCCAGGAACGGGAACATCTGACGACATCCCAGCTATGCTTTCTGACGGCGAGTTTGTAATGACCGCTCGTGCCGTTAACGGTGCGGGAAACGGAAACCGTCAACGAGGGATGAAAAAAATGTATGAAGTAATGCGAACGTTTGAAGGAGTGGCCTAATGGCTAACGAAACAACCACCCAGATTGTTCAAGAGAATCCTCGGGTAGAGGCTTATCGTCTTGGTTTATTGCAAGATGTTAAGGATCTTGTTGGCAGTCGAATGGGAGAAGAGTCGCTTCCTCCCGCGTATCAAGTCGCAGGGCTAACGGGCCTTGAAGCACAAGCTTCTGCATTAGGTGGCGAAGGCATTGGTTCTTACGTCCCCTATTTACAAGGTGGTTTAAATCAAGTTATTGGCGCACAAGATTTATTACAAAATGCGGCTGTCCCTACGTTAGGGCAAGGACAAGAGTATCTTTTAGAATCAGGTCGTTTAGCGCAACAACTAAGAGAAATACCGTATCAATATCAAACCGCCGCTGGCGAAGGAATGCTTGCCAGTGCAGGGACTTTTGATCCCGCCACGCAAACACCTAACTTTTTTAATCCTTACGAAGACGCGGTCGTTCAGCAAACGCTAGACGATATTGCGAGTCAAGGCCGCGTACAACAAAATCAAGCCCGTGCTAACGCAGTAAGTCAAGGTGCTTTTGGTGGGGCGCGTTCTGGCATTATGGAATCAGAGCTTGCAAAAAATATTCTAAGAGAACAAGGCAGAGCCGCCGGTAACTTACGCGCACAAGGCTTTGGGGCTGCACAGCAAGCCGCACAGCAAGCGTTTGAAAACACGCAGCAACGTCGTTTAGCCGCTTCTCAAGGTATTGGTGATCTAGGGCTTCAATACGGACAATTAAGTCAAGCAGATATTGGTCAACTTCAGAACATCGGACAGGGTATTGCGGGTTTGTCTAATCAATATGCCGGTCTTAGTGGTCAAGCTGCCAATCTTGGCTTACAACAAGCAGGACTTGGTGAGATGGCTCAACGGTCTAATCTTGCAGACATCCAAACGCTAACAGGGTTGGGTGCTATGCAAAGAGGCCAGCAACAGGCAGAACTTGATGCTGTTAGACGTAGTAACGTAGAGCGCATGGCCGCGCCATACCAACAGCTTGGATTCCTTTCTGATGTATACAGAGGAACACCAACAAGTCAGGCCACGATTACAAGTCAAAATAGTCAAGATCCATCTACCGCGCAGCAAGTTCTCGGTTTAGGTATCGCGGGCCTTGGGGCAATCGGGGGAGCAAAATCCTCTGGACTAAACTTAGGGTTTTAACAGCTATGAGTACACTAAATAGACCAATGTTTATGAGCCGTGGCGGCGGTGCTTTCCCAGATATGTCTGGTGATGGAAAGATTACTCAAAAAGATATTCTGATGGCTCGTGGAGTTATTCCACAAAACAAAAACATGGGCGGCATGATGCGTAAAGATGAGCGCACCATTCGCAATGTCGATGATGAAATCTATCGTATTGCCCCTAAAACATATGGTACTGGCCGTGAAAGAATGGACGCCAGAGAAGAGTATGCTCGGGCACTCCGTGAAAAAGATTATCTGCGCTCACAAATGAATCGTTTAGCCGCGGGCGGTCCCCCTATGACTCCGGCTATGATGGCTCCTCCTCCGGCTATGATGGCTGCTCCTATGGGTGTGCCACCTGAAGCGCAGGTACAAGTCACAGAACAAGCGGCTACAGCGCAAGGCGAACAGCTAGGTCAAGAGTATTTAAACGAAATGATGACCGGCCTAGATACGGCTGGAAGCACGGAAGAAGTGATTGATGCTATTCGTGGCAACGATAAAACGTTACAAGAGCGATATGACGAGCTTGCTAATTTTGTAGGGGAGGCCGATTCTTCTGCAACGCCCGAATCTGTATTGGCACTTGTGCAACCGACCATCATGCTGACTGAACAAGGTGCAATGGACTCGGGCATTGGTGAGCTAATGCAGGGTATCGCTGGTGAAGTAGAAATGGAAACAGAGATGGGCGCACCTACGCCAATGGGGCAAGGTGTGGGCGAATTGATGGTTAGTCAATCTGTTGAAGAGATGGTTCCGCAAATGAATGCGGGCGGTCCGGTACAACATTTTCAAATTGGCGGTGGGGCGATTAGACAAAATGTTTTAGATCAATTTCAAAATTTAGGCGCACCTTCGACCACGGACCAGTTTTCAGAAATGGTAGAAGCTCGATTGCCTGTTTATCAACAATTATTAGGTGACACGGATCAAACTAAAAAGGACCTACAGTCCAAACTGTATTTTGATATTGCACAAGCGGGTTTAAATCTTGCGTCTGGTGTAGACCCGCGAACAGGGCAATCTATGGCAGGTAGGTCGCTAGGTTCGCAACTTGCTTCGGCGGCACAGCCTGTTGCTGCCAGCGCGGGCGCAGCAGCGCAAGACATGCGTAACGTGGAACGGGCCGCGGCGGCAGGGGCGTTACAGTCAGCAGAATCCGCAGAGGCGGCTCGGATAGACGCAGAAAGAGGGCTAATGTCCGATCTGTATCGCGGGGCATTAAACGAATCGGCGCAACAAGCTGGATTTGACTTTACAAGAGAACAATCTGGTTTAGATCGATCTTTAACTAGAGAAATAGGGGAAGACACTAGGGCTTTTCAAGAAAGACTTGCAAATCAACGAGACACCTTGACCAGAGATATAACCGCAATTACGGAAGACGGGTCTTTAGAGCGATTAATTAAACAGGCTGGTTTTAGGTTAGAGGAAGTAGATACTAACGCCAGAAATCAAATGCTACGCGACGGGCGATTAAATGAATTTCAACTAACGCAAGTTGATATATTAGCTAAAAATAACGAAGCTTTAGCAAGATTGCAAAGTGAACTTAGAGAAAATGAAATACGAACAAGTGTTGAGGGTCAATTAGGGTTACAAGATGATCAGCAGCTACATAGCTTAGAGATTCAAAAAAATACAATAAATCAACGAGAAAGCGAGTTTATTAGAAATTTTGAAAGATTATTAGAAAATGACGATTTTAGAAATAAATTTACAGAAAAACAATTTGAAGAAATGAAAAGGCAGTTTCAAGCAACTGCTTATAATACTCGTAGAGAATTTGATATGGGTCTTAAAGAACAAATTGCGTCAAGAGAAAGTCGATTTGGCGCAGAAAATAATTTCTTTGGAACGGGGTTATCTATTTTTGATTTAAACAAAGCTGCACAAGAGTTTGGCTTTGATATGCAAGAGCGCGCTTTACAATTAAAAGTGGACAATCAACTGTTTCAACAGAATTATAACAACGCTAATCAAAGAATAGATAGCGGGATGGCCTTGTTAAAGCAAGAGCTTTTACAGCAGCAGCAAGGTACAAGGCAGTATGAAGCAATTACGGATAGGTTGGATGCTCTTTCGGGTCTACAAACAGACTACAGCAAGATTTTTGGTAGCAGTCGTGAAGGCATCATGCAAGGTTTGTTAACAGATCAATTAACCTTAGATCTGTTTGCTCGCGGGAAAACCAGTCCAGATGTTACCAATCGAATCATTACTTCTATTGAGCAATTGAGCCGACCCACAACCATTATGAACGAATTTGGTCAACGGGTAACCACAACGCCGATGTTGCCCTCAAATGTTGTTAATGCCGCTCGTCAATATGAAGCTAACTTCGGACCTATGATCGGTGGCTCATACAATCAAGGCGGACCTGTTAGAAAATTTCAAAATGGCGGTGGCGCAGGTTTGACAGAGTTTGAACGTCGTATGCAATCAGTACAACCACCCGCCGTGGGCCAAGACCCCATATCTCAATCAGGTATGATTGTAGACGAAACGTTAGATTTTCAACAAGCTACGGGGGTTCCATCAGGTTTTAAATCTGCGGTGAACGTGGCCGGTGACACTATTCGTGATATTACCGGAATGGGTGCCCCGCCATTTCCAGAAGTGGGGCAAGCGCAGGAGCAACTTAAAGCTATCTCCAATATGACGCAACGTTTTATCCGAAGCTCTAGCGTAGGCAGACCTTTTGCGGTGGAGATAGCGGCGTTAGCAGAAGAAATAGCACAACCAGGTGCTTTACAATCTGACGAAAGAAGTCTTGTTAAATTGCAAACTATGCGAACACAATTAACAGAGTTAGAAAATGTCGCAAAAAGCGTTTTAGAACAACCTGCGGGCTTTGATAAAAAAGCGGTTTTAGGTGCTAGACAAGATTTAACACAGCTTGCTCCTTTGTTAGATAATTTTGACAAGCTTATAACGTCTTACGAAAGGGGTTTAGGTAAGTTAGATAAGCCTGATCCTGCAATGTTTGAACGGGGTCTAAGGTAAATGGCTTCTCCTTTTGATAACAATCCGCAGCTTCAATACGACCTTCGCGAAGCACAAAAAGCGGGCTTGACCGAAAAAGACATTGCTATGTACGCGGCTCAACGTCGTAACTACGATTATGATGCAGCACGTAAAGCAGGCTTAAGTGATGCCGACGTTATCAGCTACAACATTGCCGACGTTAACGACGCCGGAGCGTTTGGCGCGTTTGTTCAAGAAGCGGTGCCCGCGGCCCTTACCGCTCCTGCTGTGGGCTACGGCATGGCTAAAGGATTTCAAACAGGTTTAAAAGTGCCAGGTCCTCTCCCTGTTAAAATTGGGGCTGGTGTTTTAGGGAGCTTAATTGGTGCGGTAATTCCGTCCGCGATAGGTGCGGGAATTACAGAGGAAGTAGAAGATCGCATGGGATTGGACGGGCAGTATTTACCTTCTTCTCAAAAGGGAGCCGTAGCCGGTCAAACGTTTGGTTTTATTAGCGGACTCGGTTTGCCGACAGTAGCCAGAGGAGTGGCCTCTAAAGTAGCCGGAACTAAACTGGGCAGTGCGTTAGGGTTTAAGCCATTAGGCCCTGAAGTACAAGCAGGGGGCGATGCTTTTTTACAAGCGGGCGTAAAACGTTCTAATTTAGGTTCTGCTGTTTTCCTTGATGCGGTTACCAAGAATCCTAGCATGGCTTCTGCGTATACACGGGTGGGTAACAAACTAAAAGGTTTTGAAACAAAGCTTGATACAAGTAAAGCCGCAAGACTAGCTGATCCTTTAATGGGGCTAGGAAAAGATGTTGGTATTGCAGGAGGCGCGGCTATTGGGGCAGGAATAGCAGAATCCGTTGCGCCTGATAATTTGTTGGTGCGGATGGCCGGTGAAGTTGTTGGCGGGGTGGCTAATGTTACCAATTTGCTTAACAGAGTGGGTAGCGGTGTAAGCAGGTTTGTTCGTGGTGCAATGCGTAAGACGGCAACAGGTCCCGCCGCAGAAGAAGGTCGCGTTGTTGCTCAATTAGAAAAAATGATCAACGACATTGACGCCGCTGCTGTTGGTACTGCGAGACGGGAAGCACAAGCCGTTGCTGCAAAAGAAGGCAAACAACCAGATTATAGTAAATTAAATGACGTAAGAATTGACGTTAAAAAGTTAATTGATGATTTAGAAGCCGCAGATCCTGCTGTTTTTAAAATTGCCAAAGGAGAACGACCTAACCTTAACTCGGTAGAAAAAACTAACGATACTTTTATGCGTTTGTTAGGTTCTACGTTAATGAGTATGCGTGGCGGAGAAAGTAATTCATTGCAAAAAAACGTTATTGCGACGTCTAAAAAAGCTGCACAGGATATGGGTGCTATTTTAGATCAGCTTTCCTTTATCGACAACCCCGCTATTTTGTCGTTAGTAAGTCGTCTTAAAGAAGATAATTTTGTTGCTTTGATGGAGGGTACGTTAAACGCTCACACCTTAAAAGCAATAGACAAAGCCAATCTTATTGGTGAAAGAATGCAAAATTCTGCCCGTTCTGCACTTAAAGTTACCGGCGCAGAGCCTACGGACGTTACTTTTACGGGTGGCGGAGAGTTTATTGGAAGCCCTACTAATGCGGCGAAGACCATTATTGATACGATTACCCGTGCGAGTGATGAGTCTAGAAAAATTGAAAAGCAATTGTGGAACAAGGTTTTAAAGACAACAGAAGTTCCTATTAATAACGTTATTAATTTTTGGGAAAGAGAAACTAAACCTTCGGGTGAGTTTTTAGAACAAGGCGGTTTAACAGCTAATAAGGCTTTGTATATACCTTATGTCAACAATTGGTTTAATGAAATTAAAGCTATTCCAAATAAAGACCGTGTTGCCGTTCAAAACAAAATAGGTGATGTGTTGGCTCGGATAAAAGATCCAGACAGCTTCCTTGCACCATCTGGGGCAGATACAAGTAAACTTAAAGAAATTCGCGCTCAAATACCGGCCCAAGACCCTGAAACAAGAAGTTACCTTGAATCTCGACTAGACACCATTGACGGTATGCTTAAAGAACGTAGCAGCATTATGGCAACCCTAATACCAGAATTGCAACGAGATAAAAAAACATTTTCAAAAGAATTATTAGAACTAACAAAAAAAGATCTTGTTGCAGCGAGTCAAGATGAGTTAACAGTGCTTGAACAAGAATTAGAAGAAATTCCAATAACGACTACTTTTGGTAGGCTTCAAGAATTTCGTTCACAGATGCTAAAGAACTCAAGGGTTACAGATGCTACCGAAGTAGGCGCATCTCAGTCAGGTTTTTATGCCAAATTAGCAGAGAAAGCATTAGATGACATGGATTCTGATGTTGTCCAAGCAGCATTACAACCGAAAGATCGAATAAATTACGACACAGCCCGTGCTTTTTCAAAAGCTTTTAACGATGTATTTACCAGAGCGTATGGTGGTGATTTGTTGCGTTCTACTACCTCAGGTGCGGACCGCGTTACGCCCGAGAAGCTGGCTAATCAATTGATTACTTCTGCTGGTAACGAAACGGTACAACGTTTTAATCAGTTAGATAATGCGATGGACTTTATTATTCAGCGTCAAACGGACCCCGCTCTTAAAGCGGAAATGCAAGCACTTAAAAAATATGATTTACGCGGTGCTGAAGAAATTATTTTGCGGGACATCATTAGCAAAAAAGTTGTAGACCCAACAACAAATGAAATAAAGATGGGTCCTTTTAATACTGTTTTAAGAGATTACGAAGAAGTCTTTGCGTTACCGCAATTAAAACGATTAGGTGCTGATTTAAGAGATGCAAAGAAAGCGCAGACTGCTTTAAATGCAATAAAACGGGACATTGGCGTATCGGGGTATCAAATAGATAAAGGAAGTGATCCAGGTAGTTTAACTGTTCAGCCCAGAGCTAAAAAACCTGCTCGTAAAGGAACGTTTGAAACACCTTTGTTTCAACAACGCGGCAAAGACATTGATTCATTTCGCGTGTTTTTAGATAACAGAGAATCCCCTACAACAGAAATAATTAAAATACGCACCCAAGATAAAAATCCTGAAGAAACTTTTACAGGACTTGTAAATTTAGTTAATCGAACTAAACGTAATGTCGAAGGAAGTCCTGTGGTTGGGTTACGACAGGTGACATTAGATGCCGCCGTCGAAAGTGCCCTTAGAGTAGACGGCACACTAGATTTTACTAAGTTTAAAAACTTCTTGCTTGAGCCTATGCGCTCTAAAAACTCAAAGAGTTTGGCTGAATTCTTTTTAGAAAAAAACATTTTGACGGATAAACAGTTTAATGATTTAAACACGCTTGTTACCTTTGGTGAGCGTACACAACGCATCATTAATTCTAAGGATGCTCCCGACGCAATCATTGCGGATCTTCTTGAAAGCGGCAATATGCTCGCCGCGGCGGCAGGAAGAGCCGCAGGTTCTACGGCCTTTAGTAGTGCTTTAGACAACATATATAGAGTTTTACCGTTTAACGTTCGACGACAAGGCATAATAGAAGGTCAATTAGGTGCGACTTTAGCCGGAAAGTACCTTGATCAATTGCCCTATCAAGCGGTACAAGAAATTTTATTTGATAGCGTTTTTGGCCGTGGTAAGGAAAATACAGACAAAATGGCGGCGTTGTTAAAACAAATCCGCACCCCAGACGACATCCGAAATTTTAATAGAGTGCAGCGTCCGCTGTTAGAAAGCATTTTAGGCTTAGAAGGCTACCGAGAAGTTACTGAACTCATCAACAGTGATGACTTTTTTGATTACGCCACTACCCCAACCCGTACTATTGCACCTGTGGCAGAACCGTCTAAACCGTTAGTGCAATTGCCTGAGTCAGAAACTAACTTTTTACTACCTCCACCCACTAACGCACCTACTGCCCCGCCTCCGGCACCGTCTGCTCCGGTTAATCGTCAAGCATATGCCGCCATGTTCCCGTTTGACACGGCCAGTGACGTCATTCGATCACAAGAAGGCATTGGCTCCTTGATGACATGACCGAAATAACGATTAAGTTTAGTGGCGATGATGCTATCGATTTGTTAGAACGTTTTGCTCAAATGGAGCAAGATTTAGCTGAATGCATTAACGCTATACATGAATTCAAACAAGCCAAGCCCGAAAGTCTTCTTGAAGAACCGTCTGAGCCAAGTTAATTTTATTTTTCAAAGCTTCTAGTATCTTTTCGTCAATGGTATTGGGGCTAATTAAGTCAATGTACGTGACTGATTTCTTCTGCCCTATCCTGTGCGCTCGATCTTCCGACTGTAATCTAGACTCTAAATCATAGGAATTGTTGTAATAAATCACCGTGTTTGCTGCTGTTAATGTAATTCCGTAGCCTCCCGTTTTGGGATGACCTATAAAGAATCGTAACGGAGAGTCAACCTTTTGGAACTCTACGACAATTTTTTGACGGTCTTCTTGCTCTGTGGGGCCATGATAAGTTGCCACGCTATCTTCACCGTAAACCGCGGCCAACGCTTCTTTGATTGCATAGATGTCATGGGTGTAAGTAGCCCAAATTAGGGCCTTTCCAGACATTTCTTCAACAACTTCCATCAATTGAGACAATCGATTATTCTTTAGCGGTGTAGTAACAGAGGCGTCATCTGCCTTAATAAACCCACAGGTTATCTGTTGCAATCGCATAATTTGCGTCAAAATACTGGCGGTGGTTGCCACCTCACCGTTGTCCAGATACACCAAAGCCAAGTCTTTCATTTGTCGGTAAGCTTTGGTTTGCTCGTCTGTCAAAGGTACATTGCGCCGAGTATATATTTTCTCGGGCAAATCAAGGCAATCTTCTTTTAGCACTCGACAGGTGAACTTATCTAATTTATCACCTAGCTCGTCTAACCGCCGATAACCCATAAGGTGCGGATAATGACCGCCTCCTGGTCTAGGCCGCTTCTGCATCACAGCGTAACGTGCTTGAAATGCAAAAAAATTGTCATAGCCTAAAGCTTTAGGAGCCAGAAAGTCGCACTGACTAAACAAATCCAAAGGACTTTTGGTGATTGGGCTACCCGTCAACACTCGGCGGTACTTCGCCGCTCGTCCACACGCTACAATAGCTTTAGTCCTAGCACTCTTACGGTTCTTTATGGTTGTCGATTCGTCAACGATGACCATGTTGTTCTTATTTAAATCTAAAAAACGCAGTGCGGTGCTTTGTCCTTTTTGCGTAGAAAGTGCTTCTACATTCATCACCAAAAACCCGAGAAACTTTGTCTTTCTGTTCTTGGGTAATGCTACCGCGCTTATTTCATTCTTAAATTTTTCTGTCCAATTAGCTTGCCAACGCACTACTTTAGTGGGTATTCGGTCCGGTAAATGCCGTGGGATTTCTTGTTGTATCCAGTTATCGTACACCCCTTTAGGCGCAATAATCAGCACCGTATCTATCTTGTTGGCCTCGTACAACGCGCCAATACTGTCGATAGCTACCTTTGATTTGCCGGTGCCCATCTCCATTGCCAGAAAATACATTTCCTTGGCCCACGAATCTTTCCAAGCGTCCCGCTGATGGTCGTAGGGTTCCGTTTTAAATTCATACATTTTTTTATCTCCGTATTGACATACTAGAATATATAGGAGAATATGAGGCTGTCAAGGGCAAAACCGCCCTTTAACCACGACCAAGGAGAACTTATGAATAGTTTGTTAGATGAAATGGAAGCGGATCACGAAGCTGCTTCTCAACTGGACAATGTTACCACGGATGGATTGCAACAGGTAACAGAGTTGGCTCTAAAAATTTCTAATTGGGAAACCAAGGTATCAGAAATGGAAGAACAACTCAAAACAGCTAAAGCAACTTTGCTTCAGTATACCGATTACGACCTCCCCGATCTTATGCAAGAAATTGGAATAACCGATTTCACGTTGGAGGACGGTTCAAAGCTTTCTATTAAACAAACATACGGCGCAAGGATTCCGGTAGAACATCGAGACGCCGCGTTTGCATGGCTAAAAGAAAACGGACATGACGATATTATTAAAAACAATATCTCCGTCCCGTTTGGCAGGGGTGAAGATTCTTCTGCTATGCGTTTTTATGAATTAGCGCAGGAAAACGGGTATCAGCCAGATCAAAAGAAAGAAGTCCACCCACAAACATTAAAAGCTTTTGTAAAAGAACAGCTAGAAAAAGGCACGGGAGTGCCAATGGATCTTTTCGGAGTTTTTACAGGCCATAGAGCATCAATTAAAAGGGGATCAAAATGAGTGCAAAAAAAGAAGTGACAGAGAAAAAAGTAGAAGAAGCGTCTACTGAGTTGGCAATGGTTGCGTTGTTTGAAGAAGACGCAGGTGAAGGCGTTGCTATGGGTAAAGAAGATATACAGCTTCCTAGACTCAAGATTTTGCAAGGCAATAAGCTCGGTGAGGCTCAACAGACTATGCCTAATATAGGGGAAGGCGATTTCTTTAACGACGCAACTGCGGATTTCTTCAAAGGTTCGGAGGGTATTAGAGTCATTCCATGTGTGTACCAACGTCGTTTTTTACGTTGGCCCGCGCAGAGAGGCACTAACCCACCCCTTGAGGAGTATTTGCCCGAAGCTCCCATGCCCAAGACAATCAGAAACGAATTCAACGTTGATATAATTACTCACGAAATTGACGGTTCTGAGTGCAATAATGGGGATTATTTAGAAGAAACGCACAACCATTACGTTTTGGTATTGTTGGAAAATGGCATGACGCAGATGGCGTGTCACAGCATGAAAAGGACGGGGTTGAAACCTTCTAGAACGTGGAACTCAATCGTTGGTAGCCGTGTGGCACAGGGCAAAAATGGTCCGTTTACACCGGCCAGATACAGCCATGTTTACAAACTTGAGACGGCATTGCGTGAAAAGAATGGCAATCGGTGGTCACAGGTCAATGTAACTTTGGATTCTTCTTTGATAGACGATAATCAAATCGACCTATACAAGAAGGCTAAAGATTTTGCCAATGCCATCAATGCCGGAGAGATTTCCGTCAAGCATGAAGGTGAAGAAGAAGGTCCGGCTACATCTACCATTAACGAGGGCGATATACCGTTTTAACCTATGAATGATGCAAAGATTTTTTCACAGATCTTTGATGGGTTAAAAATTGCGTTCGGAACTTATCGTGTTGACCGTAAGGCACAAACTGGGAAGAACGTAGGTAAAGCAACCGTTGTCAAGGCTCCACGCACCCCAGAACATTGGGAAGGGCATCTCTCAGGTAAGGGAGATGCCATAGGGATTATTCCCATCAATGAGGATAATTCCTGTGTGTGGGGTTGTATTGACATAGATACTTACCCCTTAGACCACAAAGAGCTTGTAACTAAAATAAGAAAGCTAGACATACCAATGGTTGTTTGTCGTAGCAAAAGTGGCGGTGCCCATTGTTTTTTGTTTACAACTGAGTGGATAACTGCCACGCAGATGCAAGAAACGTTGAAGCACATTGCCGCCTCTTTAGGCTATGGCACTAGTGAAATCTTCCCAAAACAGGTGCGACTGTTTCTCGATAGGGGTGATGTCGGAAACTTCCTAAACATGCCGTACTTCGACGCGGAAGACGGTTTACGGTACGGCATCAAAGACGATGGGCAGTCCGCTACCCTTCACGAATTCTTTGATATGCATAAGAAATATGCACAAACACCAGAGCAAATAAGCAGTCTAACCATAGAAACCGACGATGTTACGCCTGTTAAAGACGGGCCGCCTTGCTTGCAGATCCTTGCCCGCGAGAAAATATCAGAGGGTGGGCGTAATAACGGCTTGTTTAATCTTGGTGTATACCTCCGTAAAGCGTTCCCTGATTCTTGGGAAAGCGAGTTTTTAAAGTACAACTCTCAATACCTCGATCCTCCATTAGGCTTAGACGAAGTCAACATCGTTGCAAAACAGCTACAGAAAAAAGATTACGCTTATAAATGTAAAGACACACCGATCTGTAATCACTGTAATGCAGAACTATGTAAGACACGCAAGTTTGGGATAGAGGCGGCAGTCTCCGGTGTGGTTATAGCAAACCTACGCAAATACAACAGTACGCCCCCTGTGTGGTTTGTTGATGTCGGCGCACGGCCCTTGGAACTAGAGACTGAGGCTCTGATGAATCAAACCGCATTTCAAAAGGCTTGTGTAGAACAGTTAGATTTTATGCCCCGCTCCGTTAAGAAAGATTCTTGGGAGCTACGGATAAACCAATTGCTACAGGAAATGTCGGAGCATGACGGTTCTATTGTAGAAGTGTCTCAAGATGCCAGTATCGAGGGGCAGTTTTACGACTTCTTGGAGGAGTTTTGTACCTTACTACAACAGGCTCAAGCGCGTGAGGAGATTATTTTACGGCGTCCTTGGACCGACGAAGACAGTCAAAAAACTTACTTTAGGCTTAAAGATTTTGAAGGCTTTCTTAAAAAGAATCGATTCTTTGAGTATAAATCACATCGGATTGCACAGCGACTCCGCGATATTAATGGCGTAGCTACTGCTTTGAAGATTAAAGGTAAGTCTGTGCGCGTTTGGGAGATACCGGCATACAACCAAAGTCATGTGGTTATTGATACGCCTGACATGGGTACTACCGCGGATGCTCCGTTTTGAATCGGTTATTTGGCCCTCCTGGCACAGGGAAGACAACAACTTTGCTCAATATGGTAGATGATGCCTTGAGCAAGGGTGTGTCTCCGCAACGCATCGCTTTTTTAGCTTTTACACGAAAGGCGGCTACTGAGGCCAAGGAGCGGGCCGCTGATCGATTTAAGCTAAATGCTGTAGATGACCTACCGTTTTTTAGAACGTTGCACAGTTTTGCTTACAGGAGCTTACGGATCAATAAGCAAGATCTTATGCAAAAGGAACATTTTGATGAATTGTCAAAAAAGATGGGCATACCCTTAAACATTACCAAGAATACAAATTTTGATAGTAGCCACATGCATACTGTGGAACATCCCGTTCTTGGTTTAATCAATCTATCTCGTTTGAAAAAGACCACCTTGCAAGAGGAGTATAATAGCAGTGACTTAGAAGAGCCGTGGCATGAGGTTGATTATATTGATCGTTCTTATCAAAAGTACAAAAGTTTAAATCGGTTACTGGACTATACCGACATGCTCTCGCTGTTTGTTGAACAGGCCGAAACAATCTGCCCAAACTTTGATTTTTGTTTTTTAGATGAGGGACAGGACTTATCGCCTTTGCAGTGGGATATTGCTCACATCCTAGATAATAAATCTAACCGCATGTATGTGGCAGGGGACGATGACCAAGCTATCTTTACCTTCGCAGGGGCGTCGATTGATTATTTCCAAAGCTTAGATAGTGGTGCAGAAGTTTTAGAGCAAAGTTATCGTATACCGCAAGCCGTACACACTGTGGCCGAAAAGATTGCGTCCCGCATATCTAATCGTTTTCCTAAAACTTATAAACCTAGAGCAGAGCGAGGCAGTGTAGAACATTTAACCTCGATCCAAGAACTGGACATGAGTGAAAATACGTGGATTGTCATGGCTCAAGCTAACTACATGCTGTCCTCCGTGGCAGAAGAACTTAAAAGTCTAGGCTACTTGTTTGAGCGCAACGGTGCGCGATCTATTAGCGAGAAAACATCTTTAGCGATCAACGGGTGGGAACAACTTCGTAAAGGTAACTACGTCTCTCTGCCCACGGCCCAAGCTATTTACAGCTATATGACCGGCAACGGCGTCCGTATTGTGCGTGGCAAAAAGAAATTAGTCGGTGATGACCAAGACCTACTGTCTTTAACAGGCTTGCAAACGAATCACGGTCTGTTAGCAACTAAAGATATGGTCTGGCACGAAGCACTGGATAAGTTGCCCGATGTAGACCGTGCGTATATTACGGCATTGCTACGTCGTGGAGAGAAATTTAATAGTGCCCCACGGATAAAGCTGTCTACCATCCATCAAACGAAGGGCGGGGAGGCCGATTGTGTTGTGGTGTTTTTAGACCTAACTGCCGCGGCGTTGAAAGGCCCTATCGATAACCTACACCGTTTGTTTTATGTTGCCGTTACACGGACCAAGAACAAATTGTTTTTGATCGCGCCTGATGATTACGGCCGTTCCTACGATTTATAGAGGAAATAGCATGAAAAACGCATTAGAACGTCAAACTGGCGGCAATCACTATAAAAACATGGCGATTCAACCGGCAGAGTATGCAGAAAAGAACGGATTGTCTTTGTTAGAGGGCAACGTCATAAAATATATCTCGCGGTGGAAAGCCAAAGGACAACCGTTGTCAGATTTAGAAAAGGCTAAACACTGCATAGATTTGTTGATAGAGATACATGGAGTTAAATCTGATGAGCAATAAGCTGCAAATGGCGATGTTTCCGCCAAAGTCTGATTGGTTACCCCCAGAGCATCCGTTTCCAGAAATCTTTGATGCCCCAGAAATAGCTATCGATGTTGAAACACGCGACCCTGACCTTAAAACCCGAGGCCCAGGTTGGCCTATTAAGAACGGCGAGGTGGTGGGCTACGCTATTGCAGTGCCTGGGTGGAAGGCTTACTTCCCAGTGGGGCATGTAGGCGGCGGAAATATGGACGCTCGTCAGATAAATAAATATTTAAAGAAAGTGTTTGAGTGTCCGGCAGACAAAATTATGCATAACGCTCAGTATGATTTGGGTTGGTTACGTGCGATGGGCTTTGATGTAAAAGGCCGTATCATCGATACCATGCTGACCGCGGCGTTGATTGATGAGAACCGCTTTAGCTATTCTTTAAACGCTTTGTGCTACGACTACCTTGGGAAGACCAAGTCTGAGAAGACTTTGGTAGAAGCCGCACGGGAGTTTGGTGTTGACCCAAAGGGTGAGATGTATAAGTTGCCCGCGATGTATGTAGGTCCGTATGGCGAAGTAGACGCCGAGATTACATTAGAACTATGGCATCACTTTAAAACGATACTTAACAACGAAGACCTATGGGACATTTGGAAGTTAGAAACCTCGTTACTACCACATCTGGTGTCAATGACAGAGCGTGGCATTCGGGTGGATGTAGATCAAGCGGAGCGCACAAAGCAAGCGTTGTTAAAGCGAGAGCGCAGTACTTATACAGAAATAAATAAACTAGCCGGAATGAACGTAGAGATCTGGGCCGCCGCGTCAATTGCCAAAGCTTTTGATAAGTCCTCGTTACAATACCCGCTGACGGAAAAAGGTTCTCCGAGTTTTACTAAAACTTTCTTGGCAGAACATCCACACGATCTACCCAAGCTAATACTGCAAGCCCGTAACCTAAATAAGATACAAGGTTCGTTTATCGATAGCATCTTACGCTATGTAGGTAAAGACGGCCGAGTGCATGGGCACATTAATCAAGTCCGTAGCGACGATGGCGGTACCGTCTCAGGCCGCATTTCAATGAACAATCCCGCACTCCAGACAATACCGGCCCGCGATCCAGAACTAGGTCCTATGATGCGGCGATTGTTTCTGCCAGAAGAGGGCGAGAGTTGGGCGGCTATCGATTACTCTCAACAAGAACCACGGATTTTGACCTCGTATGCCAAACGTTTTGGTGACTATCGAAAAATGGCGATGGGTGGCGTCGATACGTTTATTAACGAGTACAACGATAACCCTGACGCAGATTTTCACAGCATGGTAGCGGAGCTTTCAGGGCTTCCGCGTAAGACGGCCAAGGTGATAAATCTGGCTTTAATGTATGGCATGGGCGTAAACAAATTGTCTCAGCAATTGGACATCCCTTTGGAAGAAGCGAAAGATCTTACGCGGCAGTATCACGACAAAGTCCCCTTTGTGAAGCAATTGACCCAAGGCGTACAACGATATCTTGACGATCCACGGTCCAACGGTACGATCAGATCGCTCCGCGGACGCAAGTGCCGGTTTAATCTGTTTGAGCCTGATAGCTTTGAGATGACCAAAGCGATGCCCTATGCCGACGCTGTGAACGCTTACGGCCCTACAACCAAGCTTAAAAGGGCATACACGTATAAGGCGTTGAACCGTCTGATCCAAGCCAGTGCAGCAGACATGACCAAGCAAGCGATGGTTAACGTGTGTGAAGCGGGCCATATTCCATTGCTACAGGTCCACGACGAACTGGCGTTTTCCGTTAAGTCAGAAGCACAAGCGAGAGAGTTAGCCAAGATCATGGAGGACGCCGTTTTGTTGGAGGTGCCTAACAAATGTGATATCGATTTAGGACCTAACTGGGGCGATGCTAAAGAATTGAGTTAATTAATAAAATCTTATACAATCCCACACACAGGAGGACTATGTTATGGATACAAAAAAATGGAAGTCGGTGTTGGTTCCAACCGACATCTACGAAGAAATTGTAGTAATTTCTCATGTCGAAGGCCGCACGATTAGCGGGCAACTGAGAATTATCTTCGATGCTTGGAAACGAGAGAACCTAACCGATAAGGATCTTTCTTTTTTGCGGGAAGAAATGCGCGTCAAGAAAACCCGAGAAGAAGAATTGGGCGCGGGGCAGTAGCGGATTAATGATAGTCTGCCCGACTATCGGGATAATAAACATCCCCTGCCCAACTTAAACCTTCTAAGCACGTAGCACATATTATTGCCACAACAGTCATCTCACTGTGATCCATCATCTCCGACAATCGCTGATCCATGCGGAAATCAAAACCACACTTACTACAATTATAAGTAGCCGATTCACTAGGCTTCTTGTCGTCGGCCTCGGTAAAGCCAATCTCTAACGGTATCGATAGGCACATTGTATCTCTCACTCAACCATTTAACTTTACGTTTCTCTACATATCGACCGTGCCTGATCTCTTCTATCAAACTATCCGGCCATTTCGTTGGTCTTGCCATGATTCACGTTCCTAATAATTTTAGCAAGATGTAATCTTATAAAACTATTGTGTGTTAAACAAGAAAAAAACATTTGACAGGTACACATATTTTATGGGATCTTGGCCTTTCAACCAATAACCAATGAAAAACGGAGAAAAAACCAATGCCAAAAGTTATATTTGATATGCCCAACCGTAAACCCATCGAGAGCGATCTTGCTACACTTGATGCCGACAAACTTACTCACTTCTTAGACATCCTTGTCAAAAAACCTAATACCGACGCGAACGACGCGCCATCCACGGACCAGGGACCACAGGGGGAGGAGTAATGACCCTTCAAGAAATGATTAATCAGTTGCAGCTTGCCATTGAACAGGGATACAAACCTGATACCCGCATCTGTGTAGACACCATGCCTAATGTTGCAGAAGAAGAAACATACTGGGGCTTGAGTATTGATACGGACAGCAGTGGCTACGGCGATAAAGGCCAATGGAAGCTTGCGATAAATGTTTTTGAGGAGGAACTTGAATATGAAGCTATGTGACGATGACTTACACCGATTAGCCATCGTCGTTCATGCATCTCAGCAGGATCTGGAGGAGGATCTTGCTGAGATCAAGAATTCTCGTATCGGCACCGCCGCCTTACAGTTTGAACTGCATGAAATGA